>Ga0164315_10005298_pt1 | contig 10088 bp, 11 predicted proteins | sample GuaBasSedimGuay6_FD_113737 | JGI IMG/M metagenome (GOLD analysis project Ga0164315, IMG submission 113737) | Subseafloor sediment microbial communities from Guaymas Basin, Gulf of California, Mexico - Guay6, Core 4569-2, 0-3 cm | ecosystem: Environmental > Aquatic > Marine > Hydrothermal vents... | reverse complement strand
GTTTTTTCAGCCAGGTACTTCTCCCAGAGCCTGTGCACACGAACAATCTTCAAAGCATATTCTCTACCACTCTTAGTGAGATGCAGTGCTTCGGCAGTAGATTGTACTAAACCGGAGGCAGTGGTGGCTTCTACGACAGGTAGAATTTTACTTCTTCTTATTTGTAATGCGCCAGAAAGATCAGTGATAGTTGCCGTCCGATTACTCTGCTCGACATGATAAAGCTGTTTAAGAATATCTTCGGTAAGTGCTTTTTGCTTTCGTACTTTACTCTGCAAAACATTGCGCGTTGTTACCAACTTTATAACCACCCAGGATATCAAAACCAGACTAAGAAAAATAAGCAAATTTACTGCGGCTGGATTCATAATTTCTCTATATAAATGTTTTCAGCCACTTTACTTGAAAGGGTAATTGGAGGAGAGTCATCTACGCTTACAGAGTAAGATCCATCATACTCAAAGAAGTCTTGAACATTAATTGCTGCACCCAATGAAATTTTAATTTTATCAAGATAAAGCAAGAATTCACTTGATGAATCTTTAGCACAAATAACATTGCATTGATCGCCAGGATTGAGCATGCTTAAGGTAACGGTAGGGCTCGACTCCATGTCACCATTGGCATTTGGAATGGGGTCGCCATGAGGATCGAATTTTGGGCGGCCGAGGAAGATGTCAAGTTGCTCTACTAGCATGGGTGAATCAACATGCTCGAGTTGCTCTGCAACCTCATGAACTTCATCCCAATTGAATTTTAATTTTTGTACTAAAAATACTTCCCACAAGCGGTGCTTGCGGATAACATTCAATGCTTCTTTCTCACCGGTAGAGGAGGGGGTTACCCCCTGATATTTGTGATATTCTACCAACCCTTTTTTGTTCAGCTTCTGTATCATATCTGTTGCTGAAGCTGCCTTGGTGTTTATAGCTTCGGCAACAGCGTTGGTGCTGACAATTGCTTTGTTGGCGCCCGATAAATTATAAATAGCCTTTAAATAATTCTCTTCCGATTGAGTAAGCATAGTAATTCTCTTTCTGCAAAGATAATAATAAATTTAGAAATGTCTAAAAAATAAATTAGATTAATACTAAGTTGTGGAATTTATGAAATCAGGCTGTTTATGACAGATAAAAGCTTGCCTTCTTCAGTATTCCACATAATATTCTTTAAATCAGGTTGTTTGCTAGCTATATTTAAAGTTATAAATTGACTTATATCGTCAGTTACGACTGGTGAATTGAAGTCGATACTTAGTCCGGCATGATAGCTTTGGATGATTTTTTCCCATATTGGATTGCGTGAAATCAGCACCGGGATACCCAGGCCGATGTACTCATACAGCTTAGTTGGGATTTTATTTTTAGTGCTTTTGTTAGTTTGGTACGGTAGTAAGCCAATAGTTTTTGAACCAATATGTATAAGGATATTGCGATATGGAATTGGTGTGTAAGAAATTATAAGTTCGATATTTCCCTCGTCTTGAACTTCATTTTTGAGTTGAATAGATGTTTGTATGTTCGGGCAATGGCCAACGATAATTAACTTGTATTTTGACTTGGGTAACTGCTTGAAAAAGCGCACCGCATCGAACACACCATACTCTTTACTAATGGTACCGGAGATTAGGAATTCTGTATCTAGTTGTGCCTCTTTATTACCTTTATTTTCAATTGGTAAATACTTGTTTTCAACGATAGTAAATCGCTGCTTTATAAATTTAATTTCATCAACATAACACTTCTCGGCAAGCAGAAAATGATCTATAAAACTGGCTAGCAAAATCTCTTTTGTCCTAACATAAAAAGCTAATAAATTTCGGATTCCGATCGGGTAATTATTTTGATATAATAAGTTGAAATAATAATTTTCCCGGATATCATAAACGAGTTTTCGGCCTGTAAATAATTTGTATAATACGCCGATAAATAAAAGCTCGTGGGTGTTGATAATTAACAACTCCGGCTTGATCTTAAAGAGCTTAGATAAGATTTTCCAGGGTAGAAGAATTCGCTTTACACTTCCCTTAGTATGCGGCGAAATCGGGTATAGCAATATAGGTGATTTTACAGTATTATCTGTCGGTAATGATCCAAGTATATGAACCTTATATTCACCACTTGCGGCTATGCTTCTGCCAAATTTTTCATAAGCTCTTGGATCAATTACTGGCTTTAATGTAGAAGCAATTACTATATTCGCTTTCAACTAGGTGTTTTTAATAGAAGATTAAACAATGATACAAATTATTGAGGCTGCGTGGGAAAATAGAGAACTCTTAAAAGAACAAGAAACTGTACAAGCAATTGAACAGGTTATTGAAGACCTTGATAAAGGCAAATTACGTGTTGCAGATCCCGGAAGCGATGGCTGGCGAGTTAATGAGTGGATTAAAAAAGCGGTAATTCTTTACTTCCCTACAAGAAAAATGGAGACCCTGGAGGCCGGCCCATTAGAGTTCCATGATAAGATAAAACTGAAAACGGGCTATGAGCAATTGGGCATAAGGGTAGTGCCTCACGCTGTAGCACGCTACGGTGCCTATATTAGTGCCGGGGTAGTTATGATGCCTTCATACATTAATATTGGAGCTTATGTAGATGCCGGTACTATGGTAGATACCTGGGCAACTGTTGGTAGTTGTGCTCAGATTGGCAAAAATGTGCACCTGAGTGGCGGAGTAGGTATTGGCGGGGTGCTGGAACCAATACAGGCTGCTCCGGTAATTATAGAAGACAATGCTTTTATTGGCTCAAGATGTATAATAGTTGAAGGAGCACATATTGGCTCTGAAGCAGTTTTAGGAGCGAATGTTACCCTTACTGCTTCCACAAAAATCATTGATGTTACCGGTGAGGAGCCTAAAACCTACCGTGGCTATATTCCTCCGAGGTCTGTAGTAATACCCGGATCATTACCTAAAAAGTTTAATGCAGGTACATATAATGTGCCTTGTGCACTAATTATTGGTGAACGGAAGGAGAGCACTGATAAAAAGACATCACTAAATTCAGCCTTACGTGATTATAATATTTCTGCTTAATTTTACTTTTGGCATAGACTTTGCAAATCTGCTATTAAAATATATGATATGCGTAAGGAATTGATCATAGGTATCCTTGTTGTTATTGGACTGAGTAGTTTTATTCAGTATAGTCAAGAATATATTCCTCTTAACCGTAACTTTAAAAAAGGCGAATACCTTGAATATAAGGCCTCATATGGCATATTTACTGTTGGCAAAGGAACGTGGCAAATCCAGGATAATAATATTGAAATTCACGATCGCCCGAATTATCAGGTAGATGTTATTGGCAAAACAAGTGGTTTTGTAGGATTTGTTGCCCCGGTAAAAGATCACTGGAAGTCATATATAGATACCGCTACCCTTGTTACCCATTTAGCACTACGTAACCTGGTGGAAGGGAAATACAAGAAAATTGATATCACCGAATTTATTTTCGAAGATTCATTGATCAAGGTAAAAGACATGGATTTTGAATCGAACACCTTTAAAGAGGCTGAGGAGTACAGTATGGGGGATGTTACTCGTGGAATGATTTCGGGTTTTATGTATATGCGAACAATGGATTTTACAAGACTGGTGAAGGGCGATACACTTTCCTTTAAAGCCTTTCTTGATGATACCTTCTATGATTTTCAGGTTATTTTCGTAAGAAGAGAGGTGCTTAAAACCAAAGCGGGTTCTTTTAGAAGTGTGGTTTTTCGTCCGTATATGCCTGAAAACTCAATTTTTGAGGGAGAAGATGCTCTTTTGGTATGGATTTCAGACGATGAGAACAAAATTCCGTTAAAGGTAGAGGCTGAAATGTTTATTGGTCATGCAGGAATTGAACTAATAGGTTTTAGCGGTTTAAGAAACAAACCAGCCTTGGTTGACGATTGATAATCCGTAACTTTGTAAAAAAATCATCCATGTATATCTTCATTGTTATTTCAAGTATCCTATCATTAATTGTTCAGGAGAAAAAACAGATTACATTTCCGGCTAATGACGGGATTCAGTTAACTGCTGATGTTTATATGGCCCACGAAAAATCCGCGCCACTAATAGTATTGTTTCATCAGGCCAGGTGGAGCAGGGGCGAGTACTTGGAGATAGCACCAAAGTTAAACAGGTTAGGATATAACTGTATAGCAGTGGATTTAAGATCTGGAGGAGAGGTTAACGGCGTTGATAATTTGTCTGTTAAAGAAGCGGAAAATGCGATGAAGCAAACTCGATATATTGATGCTTATCAGGATATAGATGCAGCCATGAAGTATGCCAAAGAATATTTTGCTGATGGCAAGCTGATTATTTGGGGCAGCTCATATTCTTCTGCTTTAACATTACGCTATGCCGGAGAAAATCCTGATGCAATTGATGGCGCTCTTGCCTTTTCGCCAGGAGAATATTTTAAGAGTCAGGGAAAGTCAGGAACTTATATTACTGAAGGGGCAGCATTAATTACAAAACCTGTATTTATTACCTCAGCAAAAGGTGAAAAGAACAGTTGGTGGAAAATTTATGAAGCTATCCCCGGTGACCAAAAGCAATATTTTTTGCCGGCATCTGCTGGAAATCATGGCTCCAGAGCATTATGGGATAAATTTGGCGACTCAATGAAATATTGGGATGCAGTGGAAGAATTTTTAGAGTCTATAGAATAAAAATTAGTTAAGTGAGCAAATTTGGAGGGTTGGCAGTTTTACTAACTGTCGTGGGAATATTAGGTAGCTGTACAAGAGAAAAAAGCAATCTAGGAGATCAGTATTTTAAAGATGGAGAATATCAACAGGCCATCGAAGAGTATAATAAAGTGCTGGGCATTAGGCCCCGAACAATTGAAGTAATTTATAATCGTGGCCGGGCTTACCAGGAGTTAGGTGATGAAATAAAAGCTGTAGAAGATTTTAAAAAGGTTCTCAAGATGAACCCGGATCATGTTCAAGGGCATCTAAGTCTGGGAAATATTGATTTTGAGAATGGCGATTATGAAGGTGCTTATTACCGATATAATGCAGTAGTGAAAAAGTACAAGCAGAATAGTGATGGCTTAATGTTCCGTGGCAAGGCAAATTTTAAATTAGGCAAGGCGCGCGAAGCATTGCGAGACTACGATGATGCAATAAGGATCAATCCCAATAATGGATATGCATATTTATACCGTGGGGCACTCAACATTCAGTCTAAAAGAAAGAGCCAAGCTTGTACCGATTTTATTAAAGCTGAATCTCTCGGCATAAGCGAAGCCAAAGAAGCGCTTGCTAAATATTGCAAGTAAATATATTATTCTCTTAGCGTCAATAAATCCTGTTCCAGTTTCTGTAGCTTAATAAGGTGCTTTCTTACCAAAACAGCACTTATAACATTAGATAATGCGGAAATTACTATGGCAAGGGATGTCCCTACGAGTAACATGAGCCATACAGGCTGCTGTGGCTTATAAATGACAATATATACTACGGATAGAATAATGGTGAGGGCAGCAGGCCAAAGTCGATAAAACCATAATAGCCCCTTTATTTTACTTATAGCATTTGCTAATGATTGGCTAACATCATTATTAAACACACTATATTTTCTTAGCAAGTAAACTTGAAAGCGATAGAAAAGCACATGTTGAGCAGCGAATAAGGCCATACAGATTGACCAAAAATTGCTTGCTCTATAATCCAGCACTTGTAATACCACAATAAATGCAATTGAAATAATAATTGCAACGGCTAAATCCCAGGATAGTCCTAGTTTAAAGCTCTCCAGGCTATGTTTTTGCTTAATATGGTAAATACTATCGAGCTCTTCTTGCGAATAGCCAATAGTCTTTTGCTTAGTCCAGGCCGTTTTAAATTCCTTTAGTTCCATATCTACTCTGTAAAATACTCTTTCAATTTTTTCTTTATACGATTAAGCTTAACGCCGACATTGCTCTCTGAAAGCCCCATGATTTCTGATATTTCCTTGTAAGATTTATCCTCCAGATAGAGAAAAACTAATGTTTTGTCCATTTCCGGTAGCATTTTAATTCTTAGCAGAACGTTATTCCACTCGTCAAACTCTTCGCTAATAAAGCTGGTGTTAGCAACATCTTCTAGCTGGCTATAGCTTTTGGGTTTTCGCCTGATAAACGATAAGGCTGTAAAGAGAGACACCTTATAAATCCAGGTACTTACCTTGCTGTCACCTTTGTACTTGCCATAAGATTTTAATAGCTGATAACTTATTTCTTGCTTTAAGTCTTTGTACTCATCATTATTATTGGTGTACATAAAACATAGCTTATGGATTATCCCTGCATGCTCAGTCAGCAGCTCTAACATTTTTGGTGATCCATGGTCTTTTTTAATCAAGCTAATCGTTTCGGTAAATAATTAGTGTGGCAAAGACTTACTTTCTTACACCAACATTAAATTACTTCAATTTCCGTGCTTGCTGTGTAAGCGTAGAATCCAGATAGACATTTAATTCTTTCTTAACTACATTAAGGGAAATATTGGTGTAGTCTTCAAAATGAATGATTGCCCGCTTGGTCTCTTTGTCTCTCTTTTTTTCAACCCAATAAGTAGTAGTATAATCTGGCTGCCAATTTTTCTTTATCTCTTTACTAAGCTTTTGCTTTACAACAGCGGTGCTATCAACATATTTCCAACTTATTCTGCATGCTTTAGCATCTCGTTCCTCTTTTTTGCATTTCTCAAATTTCAGGATACGCAGCATGCCATTCACTTCAGCTACTCTATTTTCTGTACTTATTAGCCAATACCCTTCTAGTTTTTGATTTATTAGCACAACATGTTGCGGTAGAAAGATCCGTGAAATCATGGATATTGTGTAAACTATCAACATAACTAATATAACTTCTTGAAATAGGGGTATAGGTTATGTGCAATAATCTTATGGCCCTGAACATTCGGATGAATGCCATCAGGTTGGTTTAATTCTTCTATTCCAGCCACATCTTTCAGTAAAAATGGGATTAGTCCCAACTCATTGCTCTTAGCTAGTTTTGGGTATATCTCTTCAAAGGCCCTGGAATATTCCGGCCCCATATTGGGAGGCACCATCATCCCGGCAAGAATAATGAGCGTTTCAGGGTATTTAGCTTTTACCTTATCAATAATTGACTGCAAGTTTTTGCTGGTCTCTTCTACCGGCAGTCCTCTAAGACCATCATTTGCTCCTAGTTCAAGAACAAATACATCAAATTTCCTGTTGAGTATCCAATCTATTCTGGTTAGACCACCGGCGCTGGTTTCACCACTTAACCCCGCATTAATTACCTCTGCAGCTAATCCATTTTTATCAAGCTGTGATTCAATGAGCTTTGGGAAGGCGAACTCAATACCAACTCCGTAACCGGCGGTAATACTGTCGCCATAAAATATTATGGTTTTTGAATCGACTTCAGATTGATGTATCAGTGAAGACAACATCCATATAATACTTATAACTAAATTCATATAATCACGTTCACAGAATTGCCGTTAAAATAATAACATTTATTGGTATTATTACGGTTACACAAGAATCAATCCAATTGCTAATGCTTCACGTAAATAAAGTATCAAAGGTTTTCTCAATTTCAGGCAAACAGCTACATGTCCTCGACGACATTAATTTTAGCGTAGAAAAAAAGGAGACAATTGCCATAGTAGGTCCATCAGGAAGTGGCAAAACAACCTTGTTGGGTATCTGCGCTGGATTAGATACCCCAAGTAGCGGAGATGTTAGCTTGTCAGATGTTAAACTCAGGGCACTTGATGAAGATGATCGTGCCTATCTCAGAAACCAAAATGTTGGCTTTATATTCCAGAACTTTCAACTATTATCAACATTAACAGCACTGGAAAATGTAATGGTTCCACTTGATTTACGAGGTGGTAAACAATCTTCTAAACCACAGGCACTGGATTTATTAAGTAGGGTAGGACTGGCTGATAGAGTAGATCATTTTCCTTCACAATTATCCGGCGGTGAACAGCAACGGGTAGCAATTGCCCGGGCGTTTATTACTAATCCATCGATTTTATTTGCCGATGAGCCTACCGGCAACCTGGATGAAGAGACGGCTGAAGATATTACAAAATTGATCTTCGATATGAATAAGGAAATAGGAACAACACTGGTACTGGTTACTCATAATCATGATCTGGCAGAAAGAACAGACAGAATTCTATATCTAAAGTCTGGTAAACTAGTAGAAGACAAACTACTCAGAGCTATTTAATGGATTATATCATAAAAATTAAGAAGAAGAAGAAACACCTTTTTAATGATAGGTGGGTGTGGAAAATGGCCTGGGTAGAGGGTAGGCATAATTTTAAAAGGCTACTATTATTCACCTCATCAATTGTTATTGGTATTGCTTCAATAGTAGCGATAGATTCCTTTAATGAAAATTTACAGCGAGATATCGACGGCCAGGCAAAAGAACTGTTAGGCGCCGACCTGGTAATCCGCAGCAATGGACCAATAGATTCTCTTTTAAACCTGGAGCTGGACACCTTAGGTGAACAGAGAGCAACTGATATTCATTTTGCTTCTATGGCATTATTTATGAATGTTCACGGTGGTGCCCGACTGGTGCAAGTGATAGCCAAAGATGGCAACTTTCCTTATTATGGTAAAGTAAAGGCTTTGCCTGAAGATGCATTTAATAGAATTAGAGGGGGTAGAAATATAGTTCTCGATGAAAACCTTGCTATTCAATATGAGGTAAGCTCGGGCGATTCAATCAAGTTAGGACAAACGGTGTTTATCGTGCAGGGCATCGTGCAATCAATGCCCGGTAATAATGCAATAGCTACGAGTTTCACACCTTCTATCTATATTCCTATGTCGGAGCTTGAGGGCACAGGCCTTATACAATTTGGTAGTCGTACGAGTTACAGGAGCTATTTTAAGCTGGGCGAGTCTGACGATATCGATGACATTGAAAAGGCACTTAGGCCTAAATTGAGAAAGCTGGATTACCGGTATGATACTGTTGAAGAGCAGAAAGAAAATATGGGTAGCGCATTTGAAAACCTGTATAGGTTTTTTAATCTTCTGGCTTTTGTGGCTCTAATCCTGGGCTGCATAGGAGTTTCCAGCTCCATTCATATATATGTTCAGCAAAAGAAGCATGCTGTAGCTGTTCTCAGATGTATGGGAGCAAGTGGCTGGCAAGCCTTTAACATATTCTTTATTCAAAGTATGTTTTTAGGAATAATTGGTAGTGTGGCTGGCATTGCTCTAGGTATACTTATCCAATATTCTGTGCCAATACTATTTGGCAGTGTTTTGCCGGTAGAAGTGGGCTTTGGGATTGTATGGCTGAGTGTTTTAAAGGGTCTGCTTATAGGTGTAGTTATCTCTATGTTGTTCTCGGTACTACCATTAACATTAGTGCGCAAAATACCACCATTGATTGTAATCAGAAGTTTCTATGATGAAATAGCATCCCGCTCAAAAACTCGATACCTTACCATTCTACTTATAGTACTACTGCCATGGCTATTTGCTGTTTGGCAAACCAAGAGCTGGATGTTTGGGTCTGTTTTCATGGGCGGATTACTGCTTGCCTTTGGCTTATTATATTTGGTTGCCAGGCTTATTATATTCATGATGAAAAAGCTTGCCCAGAGAGGGGGAACATTTGTCATGCGTCAAGGCATGTCCAATTTATTTCGACCCAACAACCAAACGATTGTACTGGTAATAGTTATTGGGCTGGGAGCATTCCTTTTGGCTACTCTAGGCCAGGTGCAAAGTGCGCTACTTGGTCAGGTGGCATTTATGGGTAGTGATGACAGGCCGAATACAGTCTTGTTCGATATTCAGCCCTATCAGAAAGATGATTTGGTGAAGTTTACTAAAGAGCATGAGTTGCCAATTCAGCAATTGGTACCCATTGTTACAACACGTCTTAGTGCCGTTGGCGGTGTAACTGTCGAAGATATCAAAAAAGATACTTCAATCCATATTCCCAAGTGGGCGCTGCGTAGAGAATACAGGGTAACCTATCGTGATAGCCTGATAGAAACTGAAACTCTTCTCGAAGGAGAACTCATCCCTCGAGAAAATGAAACCGACTCAATTTTTG
>Ga0164315_10005297_pt1 | contig 10090 bp, 10 predicted proteins | sample GuaBasSedimGuay6_FD_113737 | JGI IMG/M metagenome (GOLD analysis project Ga0164315, IMG submission 113737) | Subseafloor sediment microbial communities from Guaymas Basin, Gulf of California, Mexico - Guay6, Core 4569-2, 0-3 cm | ecosystem: Environmental > Aquatic > Marine > Hydrothermal vents... | reverse complement strand
TCGAACCCTACCTCGAAATGCACAGTGGAGCCCCGGGGAAGAATCGTCAGGTCCTCGGCACCAACGACCACCAGGGGTGAGTCCTCCGGGCTGAGAAAGACATCCATCTCCACGTCTTCGTCGGTGGGGTTCGAGACAACCACACCGAGTTGTGACCTCTGGCCGACCGGCCGTTTACCGAAATCCATGTACAGGTAATTGATCGCCAGGAGCCGGCGGCCAAACCAACCACCCTTAACGGGTACAGAGGGCAGATCTGCTCCCAATAGCACGGTCGTGGAAAATTCCCCCGACGACGTGTCCCATGGATAACAATTGACCCAGATGTCTCTCGATTCGCCTGGATACAAGGTCCGCGGCTGCCAATCCCCGGCCCTGATAAATTCCCGGATCTCGGGCTCCATTCGCGGCTCGACCATCACCCCGGTGTCCCGGTAGTTGGTGATCGTGACCGGCGCAAGATTCCCGCTTACGTCCACGCTCACATTGCCGTACTCGAGGATCCACGGATCCACAACTACGTCACCGTCGAGCGGGATACAACTGCCCGACAGGTTCACTGAGAAATCGAGACCGAGAAAGACCAGACTATCAAAATATTGGCCGCCGAAGTTCGGCTCGAATCTGAGCACATAGTCATTGGTTGTACCCGGGGCGATTGTCACCGCAGAGCCGTCCGGCGTGTCGACCAACCGGAACGGTGTAAAACCCGGCACTACGGCTGTAAGCTCCAGGTCGGCCGTGCCGTGATTGGTCAGTTGCACCGTAGCATCTCGCCAGTCCCCGCTGTGGACTCCGCGGAAGTGCAGGTTGTCCGTCGACAGGCTGACCAGCTCGTCGGGCTCGCGGACGACTGCCTCCAATGGTATGGCGTCGAGGCCCGGTCCCAGCCCCATTTCACAGGAGAGTCGACCAAGATCGTGCGATCGGAATTTCAAAATAAAAGTGCGCGAGCTGTTAGGGCCGACCCGGGCGAATTGGGGGAAAACAGTAAAAAGGTAGCATCCTGAAAGGTCCGGATACAATTCGATGGGCGTGTCGCCATCGTTGAAGAACTCGAACGTAACGCTGTAGGTGGCCCCGGCAGCAACTTCGCCAAAGTTCAAGTAGTCAGGTACGACATGGTAGGAATCGACACCACTGTACTGCGATTCCGCAAAGGGCTCGACGCGACCTCCGGTTGCGCTGTTTGAAGCGGCAGACAACGAGGAGCAGGACATGGTTGCCCCGAATAGGAAAAAAAGGAACAAAAATCGTCTGACAGGGAAACATGATCGGCAAAAGAAACGCAAAATAGACCTCCCGCGACACCGTTCATTCTATCATACATTCGATCTGGCAGGTACGGGTGTGCTGCTGAAGCTCTCCGGCATTGCCTACCGTCCGGTCAGGCACTAGAATCCAGCGCGGATCACCAACGAACCTTCCCGAAGGAGCCCCCGTGGACCTGCGCACCGCCATCCGCGATATCCCCGACTTCCCCAAACCGGGCATCCTGTTCAAGGACATCACGCCCATCATGCAGGACCCGGAGGCCTACAAGTCCTCCATTGCCCAACTGCGGCAACTGATCACCGGGGTGGAGGTGGACGCGTTCGCCGCCATCGAATCCCGCGGCTTCATCTTCGGCGGACCCTTGGGCCTGGACATGGACAAAAGCGTGATCCTGTTGCGCAAACAAGGCAAGCTCCCGGCCGAAACCTACGACGTGACCTACGATCTCGAATACGGGCAGGCCACCCTCGAGGTCCATCGGGACGCCATCACACCGGGCATGAAGGTGATGATCGTGGACGACCTGCTGGCCACGGGCGGTACGGCGGCCGCCAGCGCCGAGCTGGTGCAGCGAGCCGGGGGAGTAGTGTCGGGTTTCCTGTTCCTGGTGGAGTTGGAGTTCCTGGGCGGGAAGGGGAAGCTGGAGGCCGCCGGGCCGGTGTTTTCCCTTGTGAAGTTCGCCTGACCGGTCTAATTTGGCCGCGCCGCACCGATTCCGGTGCCCCCGTAGCTCAGCAGGATAGAGCACCAGATTCCTAATCTGGGGGCCGTGGGTTCGAGTCCCGCCGGGGGTACCACTTCCCATTTTATAGCAACTGGTTACGTCTCCACGCCGTGGAACTTGATGAAGCCGTGCTTATACACGCCACCCAGCCAGCGACATACACGATCTACGGCATCATCCTTGTCCTCGGGAAACGCTTCCTCGAACAGCTTTACCAGCTCATGAACCGGGCGCTGGCCGTCGATCTGCTGCCAGATCGCGGCGCCGCGCCTGTCCAGTACCACCCTGATGTTGCGCCGCTGCTCCGGAAGTCGCGGCTGTAGCAGGCGAGCGGTCAGGCCGGACGCGAACCGGGGCGGCAGCACGGTGACGCCACCATCTTCGGCGACGTGGCAAGCGACTGCCGTCATGGGCACGAGCTGCATGAAATCCTTGCCCGCCAGGGGGTTGGGTCGATTCCAGGGCCACTTCATTATTACCTCTAACCTCTTTCCTCAAGCAGATGGTGACCAAAGTCGAAATCAGTACCAGAATAGCGCCGGAACCACTATCATCGGTTCGCTTCATGCATCCGAAGCGCGTCAGTAGCCCCTTCCGGAGGCCGTATCGTGTCCGATCAGCCGCTCAATGACCAACCGACCAGCCCCGAGATGAGCGTCCGCGACCGTTGGCTCGGCGCTATCTGCTACATCCCGTTTCTGGTTCTATTGACCATGTTGTCCGGCGAGCGCGCGCCCTTCGTATCCCGCCACGCCCGGCAGGGGTTTGCCCTGCTGCTGATCGAAGTGGTGGGGGTGGTCTTCATCCTGATCATTGACGCCAGCCTGGGCCAGTTGCCCTTCATCGGCTTCCTGCTGGTAATCCTGCTGCGCCTGGTCTTCTTCCTGGCCGTGCTGGTATTCTCGGTACTGGGCTTTACCCGCGCGCTATTCGGCGAGAGTTGGGACATTCCGCACCTGGATGACCTGGCCGACAGGGTTCCAATTCACTGAGCGCAGAACGCCAACCTCTGGCCCGCGATCGAGCGACGCGCCTACCCACAACTTATCCACAGAGAACGAATGTCCTGCAGCCCAACAGCTTACTTCACACGCCTCGCGTATTGCGCATAATGTATATTATGTTAAGTACGCGCAAAATGCCGTTGGCGTTCGAAACCCCTGCTACTCCAGGACAGCATCGATTCTATCACGCAGTTTGTCTTCGCTGGCTACTCCCATGAGTGACTCGGCCACGGTCCCGTCCTTGAAAAACAGCAGCGTCGGGATCGACCGGATGCCCAACTGCCCCGCACTTTGGGGCTGGTCCTGGATGTCCATCTTGCCGATGAGCATGCGGCCCTCGTACTCGGCGGCTAGCTTTTCCACCGTTGGGGTCAGGGCTTTGCAGGGTCCGCACCACGGCGCCCAGAAATCCACGAGTACGGGAATGTCGCTCTTCAGAACCTCGGCATCAAAAGCCGCGTCGGTGAATTCCTTCAAGATTGTACCTCCATTGGCGCGGCGACGAATCAACGTTGCGGCTTGCGCCGGGCGCAGATCGTCGCCAGGGTCTTTTCCAGAATGATATTCGGTTTCAATGGCGAACTCTTCAAGAGGCGGTCGCAGTCGCCGGCCGCTTTCAGGGCGTCACGCAAGCCGTCTTTGCCCAGGCCCCGCAACATGGGCTCGAAGTAGCGGAAACTCCAGGGATTCTGACCGGTTCGCCGGGCCAGATCCTGGTCCGACATGCCACTCTCGCGGCCAATACCCAGTACAGTCGCCCGGCGCACCCGTGACAGCACCAGCGGCGCAATCTCATAGGCAGAGCGTCCCCAGTCCCGCAGCCGGAACCAGGTGCGCAGTACCTCCGGTGCTCCGCCCGGTTCCAGATGGGCCGTGATCTCGTAACCCTCCAGCGCGGCCTGGTCCATGATGAGGCGCTCCAGGTCTTCCGGCTCCAGAACTCCGCCACGATCCTCGGCCATCAGGGAAAGCTTGTCGATTTCGCTCTTGAGAGCCAGTGGGTCGGCGCCCACCAACTCGCATAGCACGCGGGCCTGGTCCTCGCCCAAGGGCAAAGCCGCCCTCTTGGCCTCCTGGACCACCCAGCGCACCAGATCCTTGCCCTGCGGCGGTGAAAAATCAAAGACGTACTCGGCAGCCAAGGCCGCCTTGGCCCATTTCCGCCGCTTGTCAATCCTGTCCATACTGAGAATGAGGATCGTTTCCTTGGGGGCGTCAGCGAGATAGCTCTCGAAAGCCTCCTGGCCCTCGGCTCTTCCCAGCAGGGCGTCCGCACGCTTAACCCAGACTACCTGCACTCCCGCCAGCATAGGTAAAGTCAGGGCGGTCTGCAGCACCCGCCCCATTTCCACCTGGTCCCCGTGCATGACGTGGTAGTTGAATCCCGCTGCGCTGCCCAGGGCATCGTCGCGAATGGTCTCCACCACCTTCTCGATGCGCAACGTGTCCTCGCCGGCCAACACATAGACCGGCCGATAGTTCTTGGTCTTGAGATCCTGCTGCCAGAGGTCTCTTGGCGTGGGCAGGGCGGTCCTGCCGCCGCGCCCCGCCACTACCAATCCTCCACGACTATGGCCAGGATATCGATCACGATTTCCCGTCCCGCTTCGGTCTTGGCCGTCCGCTCGGTGGTTTGTCCCGTGGGGTCGTCGAGGACGTAAACGCCGGTGCCCAGGAACCTCTTGTCCTTGAAGATGGTCTCCCCCGTGGCCCGCACGTTGAATGAAAGCATGACCGCGATCTGGACCTGGTACTCGTTGACCGTCAGGTCCTGTCTGGCGCCCAGGGGCTTGAGGTTGTAGCGGGTGACGCGTCCGTTGATGATGGCATCCGCGTCCGCCTCGCTGACCACCTTGAGGGTGTTGTCCACCTGGATCGATTCGATGATGGCATTTGTCAGGTCGACCCCGATGTTGGGCTCGGGGGTATGGTTATCCAGGTATTCCACGTAGACGCGCTGGATGTTCTCGTCCACCCGTCCCCGGGACGTGGAGTAGGCGCAGCCTGCGGCGGCAGCGCCGAGCATCGCCAAGAGGCCAGCCAGAAAAAGCATCCGTTTCATGTCTGCCATCATGTCTCGTCCTTGATGTCGTATTGTTTCATCCGGTAACGGAACTTGTCGCGATTCAGCCCGAGCAGCCGCGCGGCCCTGGTCTGGTTGCCGCCGGCGGTAACCAGCGCCCGGCGCACCAGTCTCTCCTCCAGGCCGGCCACGAGTTCTTCGAGAACCACGCCCCCGGAAGGCCACTGGGTGGCCAGGGCTGCTGCAAGTTGCTCCTCGAGTCCCTCGCTGGCTGTGGTGTCATCCATCAGGTGCAGATGCTCCGGCAGCAGGGACGGGCCCTCCTCCAGCAACACACCGCGCTCGAGAACATTCCTCAACTCGCGGATGTTGCCGGGCCAGCGATATGAGGTCAGGATACCGATGGTGGTCTCGGCCAGATCCTTGAACCCTTTTTCGAAACGCACATTGTAGAGATCCAGAAAATGCTCGGCCAGGGGAACGATGTCCTCGATGCGCTCGCGCAACGGCGGCACATACAATGGTACCACCTGCAGTCTGTAGTAGAGATCCTGGCGGAAAGTACCCGCGCGAACCTGGGCCCGCAGGTCGCGGTTCGTGGCCGCCACCAGACGCACATCCACCTTGATATCCTGCACGCCGCCCAGGCGCCTGAACGAACGTTTTTCCAACACGCGCAGGAGCTTGACCTGCACCGGCAATTCCATCTCGCCAATCTCGTCCAGAAAGACAGTACCGCCCGCGGCGGTCTCGAGCAGACCGACCTTCAGGCTGTCCGCGCCGGTGAAGGCACCTTTCTCGTGGCCGAAGAGTTCGCTTTCGAGCAGTTGCTCCGGCAGTGAGGCGCAGTTGATATCCACCATGGGGGCCTGTGACCGCCGCGACGAGCCGTGGATTAGATTGGCCACCACATCCTTGCCCACGCCCGACTCACCCTCTATGAGAACGGTGGTGGCGTCGCTGGCGGCGACCTTGCGCACCACCTCGTACAGTTCCAGCATGTTGGGCGACCTGCTGGGCACTACATCCTCGGCCTCGGCGAACATATCCTGCCGGTTCCGCGCATGATGCCGTTCACGAGCCTTGGACGAAGCCGCCAGGGCGTTCTCGATGAGCTTGAGCAGCCGGTCCAGCTCGATGGGTTTGGTGATGTAGTCGAAGGCGTCAAGCTTCATGGCCCGCACCGCGGTCTCGGTACCACTGTAGGCCGTGATCATCAGGACGTTGATATGGGGCAGGGCCTTCTTCAATTCATCCAGGACCTGGATGCCACTCATGTCCGGTAACATCAGGTCCAGCAGGACCAGATCCGGATCCACGTCCGGGAGTATGTCCAGGGCATCCTGGCCGCACTCGGCGGTTACCACCCGGTAGCCGTGGTCCTCGAGGGTCGCCTGCAGGAACAGCCGTATGGCTTCTTCATCGTCGATGACCAGGATAACGGGATTCATGGTTTCCTGTACGGGCAGACGGGCGCCATGGGCTGATGTTCCAGGCGGAATTATGCGTGGGGTGACGGCAGTGTGCAAGCAGAGATGGCACAGCCGGCGACACGGTAGCGCCGCCGGCAATCGGGTGGCAGGGGAACCCTACCGGGCTCCCTCACCCTTGAGCACTACGCCCACCGTGGACAGCAGGATACGACCATCCTGAATAGCGCCGGCACGCCGGATGTAGCTGCGGTCCAAGCTGACCTTGCGGCGCACCGAGTCCAGGTCCACGTCGTAGCCGTTCTTGACCTGGGCCAGTCCCGTGATCCCCGGCAGAACCAGCAGACGATCCCGATAGTTGGGAATCTGCTTCTCGAGCTGGCGCACGAATACCAGACGCTCGGGACGCGGGCCTATGAGGCTCATCTCCCCCTTGAGCACATTCAGGAACTGGGGCAGCTCATCGATGCGGGTCTTGCGCAGGAAACTGCCCACGCGGGTGACCCGAACATCGTTCTTGGCGGCCCATTGCGGTCCCCCGGCCTCGGCGTTGGTCCCCATGGTGCGCAACTTGTGCACCCGGAACGGGCGTCCAGGCTGCAGCACCCGTCGGCGATCATCACCATTGGGAATCCGATTACGGCGCCGCCGATTCACACCTACACGTTCCTGGCTGTAGAAGACCGTGCCTGGAGAATCGAGCTTGATGATCAAGGCGAGCATGGGCAGAAAGAACCCGAAGACAGCCAGGGCCGCGATCGACACCACGATATCGAAACAGCGTTTGGCTACGAGATAGCCCCGCTGCGGGCGCAGGACTGGTCCGTCGTCTCCCTCGACTGAAGGTTGGACCGGTTGTGGCGCGACCGCAAGCCCATTGGCTACGCTGCCCTCCCGATCCGCGGCTGCGATGTACGTCTCCTCCACGATACCCCTCCAAGGGTAAAACCATCCCCAAGACATACGAGTTGTCAAAACTCATCCGTGAGTTACTGAAACCGATGCGAAGCCTCGCCGGCTCGTGGCCGACACTGATGACACTTCCATGAAGTATTTGGAAGAGGGTTCCCCCGTCCCCTGTCCATCCGTTATCTCATATTGTACCTCCATTCGACCTGAATTTCAACCTCGATATTCCTGAATTACCACTTTTTTACAAATCGTCACAAAACTGTCTCGCCCTTCGGGAAAGCCCTTGATTTTCGAGAGCGTCAGACGATGATTCTGCCAGTAGCCTTGGCTTCCGAACCGACGACGTGAGGCGCGCTGTTGACACTGCCCCGCAACTTGACCCGCAAGACCTTCGCCGTTGCCGGTTTCGCGGCCCCGCTGTATGTGGTGGCGGCCCTTTTCATCGGCTGGAGCGAAATCGGCAGCGCCATGGCACAGCTGGGTGGCGGTCGTTTTGCCGCGGTGATCGCCCTTTCCCTCCTGAACTACTCCCTGCGATTCTGGCGCTGGCACGGGTTCCTGGAGGCCGTGGACGCACATATCCCCTGGCGGCGGTCCCTGGAAGTCTATTTCGCCACCTACGTGATGGTGATCACGCCGGGCAAGATCGGCGAAGCCTTCAAGGCGGGTATGTTGCGGGACACTGATGGCATAGCCCTGAGCCGCGGCCTGCCTGCGGTAATGGCCGAGCGTATCTACGACTTCATCGCCGTCCTGGTGCTGGTGGCCGTCGGGGCCCTGTACTGGGAGGGTTCCTTCGCAGGGGCGCTGGTGGGACTGCCCCTGGGTGCGGGAGCGGTGGGATTGCTCATACTGGTGCGCAGTGCCCGGATACGCCGGTTGCTCATCGAACGCATCGCCCGCTCACGGCACTTCGGGGATCACAAGGTGGGTCTGGACGATGCCCTCACCGCCACCAGTACCCTGCTGGCGCCGGGCCGTGGCACGATCCACCTCGCCTTGTCATTGCTGGCCTGGTTCTGCGAGTGTGCGGGCATGTGGCTGATCTGCCGGGAACTGGCCCCCCACGTGGGACTGCTTGAATCCATTTTCATCTACGGGGCGGCCACCCTCATCGGGTCAGTATCGTTCCTGCCCGGCGGCATCGGCGGGACCGAGGCCGTCATCGTGCTGCTGCTGAGCAATGTCGGCGTGGCAGGGCCCACTGCGGCAGCCATTGCCTTCATCATCCGGCTGGCCACCCTGTGGTTGGCCGTGGTGGTGGGCCTCGGTGTTCTGTTGGCGGCCAGGCGCAGACTCTTTGCCGCTGCTCCCGGCGCCGACAGCTAGTCGTTTGCGACCCGGTCCCAGGCCAGTACCACCGTGGCGGCCGTGGCGATGGTGCCCAGGATCAGGGGCAGATAGACTGTGAACCAGCTGCGTTGGACGAACTCCACCTCGATGGTATCTCCCGGATAAATCAGGGGATTGCCGGCGGGATCGCCCCGCTCCAGAAAAAGCCGCACGTTGACGCCATTGGCGGCGTACGCCTGGCCATCGCGATGAACCCACCACACCTTCTTGAGATTGGCGGTTTCCACCGGTGCCCCGGCCCGCATGAGAATATCCATCAGCAGGGTCGGTTCCTTGATGGGGACCGTCACCGGTTCCGCCACGCCGCCGAATACCTGGACGCCGTCGTTGCCCGGCACTGTCAGCGTCGAATCGCCGGTGGAACCGGGAATCGCCACTGTGTCTCCAGAGCGTAGACTGAAAGTGGGTATCTCCGCTCCCGACATCACCCCCGAGAGATCGAGGCTGTAGACCGTCGTGGCACCGTTCTCCTGCCGCACCACTCGCGACATGGCCAGGTCGGCATCGTCGGACGGGCCCCCGGCAGCGCGCACGAGTTCCCAGACCGAGGGCATGCTGGCGAATTCGTAGTGTCCCGGCGAACGCACGGCACCGATGACGTAGAGCAGTACATGACTGGCGCTGCGCAATTCCAGATCCAGGGTGTCGATGCTGGGGTAGTAGAGGCGCAGGCGCTGGCGCAGGACCGTGGCGGCCTCTTCGATGGTCAGGCCGGCCAACGACACCTCCCCCACCTGCTCGATGGTCACCCTGCCGGAGGCATCCAGGGTCAGGTTGCCGTCCAACTCGGAGCGGCCCGGCACCGTGAGCGCGATCTCGTCGCCGGGGGTCAGGGTGAGGGCAGTCTCGGCGTCGCCGGGTTGTGCCAGCACCGGCGCCGATTGGAGCATCAGCAACAGCAGCGCAGCGCGTCCCGTCCATCTGAACCAGCGTGTGCCGTAGGTCATCCGGCGACCTCCCCGTCGTCTCCATGCTCCACGTACCAGGCGACCGTTCGCCGCAGCCCTTCATCAAGATCCACCGAACCCGTATACCCCAGATGTTCCCGGGCCAGATCCACCGCCGCCTGGGAGTGACGTACATCGCCCTCCCGCGCCGGGTCGTGGACAGGTTCGATCTCCACTCCCAGATTTTCCCTTATCTTGCGGTAGAGATCCAGCACGGTGATGCGTCCGCCCAGGGCGATGTTATAGCTGCGGCCGCCTGCTGTGTCAGGAGCCTCGGCCGCGGCAATGTTGGCCTCCACCACGTTCTGGATATAGGTGAAGTCCCTCGACTGGAGTCCATCGCCGTGTATCACCGCCGGTTGTCCAGCCATGAGCAGCGTTATGAACTTGGGCACTACGGCGGCGTACTGGCTGTTGGGATC
>Ga0164315_10005295_pt1 | contig 10092 bp, 11 predicted proteins | sample GuaBasSedimGuay6_FD_113737 | JGI IMG/M metagenome (GOLD analysis project Ga0164315, IMG submission 113737) | Subseafloor sediment microbial communities from Guaymas Basin, Gulf of California, Mexico - Guay6, Core 4569-2, 0-3 cm | ecosystem: Environmental > Aquatic > Marine > Hydrothermal vents... | reverse complement strand
GGAGGTAGAAAATAAGAGCGCACAGGAGATCTCCGTCATGAAGCAGCTTGCCCTTGGAATATTCATCGCCTTTATCACGCAGAGTTGCGGCCTCGCCGCACTCGCGCTGCTCGGCGACACCGACATCGAAGACCTCGCGGACAACTTCGAGGAGTCGATCGAGACGCAGCAGCGGCTGGCGCAGTACGCCATGGCCGCCGCGCGTGGCGAGCTTCCCGAAGGTGATTACAGCTATGATCCGCCCAGCGAAGCGAACGGCATGATCGGCACGCTCACCCAGAACGGCGCCGACCTGTCCTTCGGCACCGGGGACATTGCGGTTCGCTTCCAGGTGGACGGCGACGGTATCGCGATCGATCCTTACAGCGACAGCATCGACATGGCCTCGCTGAGCGCCATCGACGGAAGCGTCCAGATCAGCTTCCACGGCATCTCGCCCAACGGCAAGTCGCTCGGCATCAACGCCGACGTGGATATGAGCACGATCGAAAACACCGCCACCGACGTCCAGGCGGTCCTCGCGGGCAGGTGGGAAATCGACCTCGACAGCTACGACACCACGCTGACCACCGACTCGCTCCAGCTCGACATCGATCTGGTAACGGACGAGGTGACCAACGCGATCGGCACCATCGACGGCAACATCGACATTCCCAACTTCCCGCTCGACGGCAACTTCAATGTCGAGGGGCTGGGCGACAAGCTCGAAGTCGCCATCGATGTCGCGGTCACCGAAATCGACTTCATCATCGATCTCGTCGATATCTTCTAGTCGATCAGCAGCTTCTCGAAGGCCGCCCGGATGTCGTCCGGCAACCGGCGCGCCTTGAAGAGGGTCATGTCGATGACCGCCTTGGTCGTGTCCGTCGCCGCGTGCAGTTCTCCCGTGTCGCGGTGGCGGATCTCGTAGCGAAACGTGACCGAGGTCTTGCCGATGCGCTTGACGCCGAGGTGGATCTCGTAGGGCTCGCCGAAGACGACCGGCTTCTTGAAGTCGCAGTCGATGTGCACGGCGGGAAAGCCGACCTTGTCCTCGTTGAGGATCAGGTGGTAGCCGCGCCCGAACTCTTGTTCCCACCACTGCTCGAACGCGACGTGGAACGCGTGGAAAAAGCGCGGGTAATAGAAGATCCCGGCGTTGTCCACGTCGGCAAAGCGGACCGAGTAGGGCGTCTTGAACATTCTTCCTATTATGGCTGCCATGCAAATCGATCCGGCGACCCTCGATAAGCGCGCCACCTACCGCCTGATGATTTCCTGCATCGTCCCGCGCCCGATCGCGTGGGTGAGCACGCAGTCCCCCGACGGCGTCCTGAACGCCGCGCCCTTCTCCTACTTCCAGGCGCTGGGCGGCCAGCCGCCGATGATCATGATCGCCATCGGCAACCGCCGCACGGGCGAGCCAAAGGACACGCGCCGCAACATCGAGGCGACCGGCGAATTCGTCGTGAACATCCTCGGCGAGGCGGCCGCGCCGCAGATGGTGCGCAGCTCGGTCGATCATCCCTATGGCGTGAGCGAGTTCGACGAGGTGGGCATCACCGCCGTCGCCAGCGAACGCGTCGCGCCGCCGCGCATCGGGGAGTGCGGCGTGGCGCTCGAGTGCAAGCTCGACCGCGTCCTGCAGCTTGGCGGATCGGGCGTGGTGATCGGCGAGGTGGTGTTGTTCCACATCGACGACGACCTGCTCGACGCCGACGGCCTGGTCGATCCCGTGCGCCTCAACCCGATGGGGCGTCTGGGCGGCAACAACTACGCGCCGGTGCGCGAGATCATTGCGATGGATCAGACGGGCGAACCGGCCACCGCGCACAGCCCGCTCTTCGACCTGTGGCGCGAGTTGCGCGATCGCACCGTCGCGATGGCCACGGGCTTGGAGCCGGAGCAGTTGGCGCGCAGCTTGGGCGGAATGTGCGTCGGGCGAATGTTCCGCCACATGGCCGCATGCACAGCCTTCCGCGTGCTGGAATGGGAGGGGCGCGGGGACCAGGACACGCTGCGCGAATGGGACGCATCCTGGACGGGCGAGCGTCTTGCCGCAGAACTGGCCGCCGACCGTGATCTCTTTTTGGCCGCCTGCCGCGTCGCACCGCGCGCCGAACTCTGGAAGGTGGAGCGCATGATCCGCCATGAGGCGTGGCACCAGGGCCAGATCGCGCTGATACTGCATGGCGAGTTCGGCGAGTCCGAGCTCTGGCGGCTGTGACGCGGATCTGAGCAGGCGCTGTCGGTTGCGCCGACAGACGTCCGCGAAAAACCGCGTGGCCAAGCGGACTTCGCGTTGGCACGCGCGATGCGATGCGTTCTGGATGCCCCTTCGTGTCCTGATCGTGCTCGTCGCCGCCGCTTCGGCGCGTGCCGACGTCGCCGCCGAAGTCGATGAATACATCGCCACGGAGCCGGTCATCGTGACCGCCACCCGCACCGCCACGGAGGAGGTCCGCGTCCCGTACAGCACGGATGTGATTGACCAGCAGAAGTTCGAGCGCCGTCAGTACCGCACCACGCCGCAGACCTTCCGCGATACGCCCGGCATCTTCGTCCAGGAGACGGGGCCGGGGCAGGGTTCGCCGTTCATTCGTGGTTTCACCGGCTACCGCACGCTCTTCCTGATCGACGGCATTCGGCTCAACAACTCCGTCTTCCGCGACGGGCCCAACCAGTACTGGAACACGGTCGATCCCTACTCGGTCGCGCGCTACGAGATCGTCAAGGGGCCCAGTTCCGTGCTCTTCGGATCCGACGCGATCGGCGGCACGGTCAACGCGATCACGATCAACCCCTACTCGTACGGCGCCGGTTGGCAGACGGCGGGCAAGGGGCTCTTCCGCGGCGCCTCCGCCGAAAACTCGTTCACGTTTCGCGGCGAACTGAGCGCCAGCCACGGCGAGAATGCCGGCTTCGTCGGCGGCATCACGCCGAAGACCTATGGCGATCTCATCGCCGGCTCCGGAACCGGGCGCCAGGAGCAGACCGGCTACGACGAAATGACGGGCGACGCGAAGTTCGAACTGTTCACGGATGACGGCTCGCGCTACGTCTTCGCCTATCAGATCGTTGATCAACGCGATGTTCCGCGCTGGCACAAAACCGTGTTCAGCGAGGGCTGGCACGGCACGGATCCCGGCACCGAGTTGCAGCGCGATCTCGACCAGCGGCGCCAACTGCTCTACGGCCAGTGGCACAAGCAGGAGATCGGCGGCGTCGTGGATGCCGTGCACGTCAGCATCTCCTGGCACCAACAGAACGAGGAGCGCGATCGCATCCGTACCGGCGATCCGTTGCGCCGCGACCGGCAGGGCGTCGATGTCGACACGCTCGGCGCGTGGGTATCGCTCGACAGCGACACCATGATCGGACTGCTCACCTACGGCGTCGAGTGGTACCGCGACTGGGTGAGCAGCTTCTCCACATCGAATCCGATCCAGGGGCCGGTGGCCGATGACGCGACCTACGACACGCTGGGTCTCTACGTGCAGGACAACATCCCGATCGGTCAACGCGGCAGCATCGTCGCCGGTGTGCGCTTCAACTACGCGGCCGCCGACGCGAAGAACGTCTCCGATCCCGCGACGGGCGGGCGCATCTCGCTCAAGGACGATTGGAGTGCCGTGGTCGGTTCGATTCGCGGCAACTACGAGGTGGTGCCGAAACAGTGGAGCCTGTTCGGCGGCGTTTCGCAGGGGTTCCGAGCGCCCAATCTCTCGGACCTGACCCGCTTCGACAGCGCGCGCAGCAACGAGTTCGAGATCCCGGCGCCCGGCCTCGACCCGGAGTTCTACACGCAGTTCGAGATGGGCGTGAAGGGGCGCGGTCGATCATTCCGCGTGGAGTCGTCGCTCTACTACACATTGGTGCGCGACCAGATCACGCGCGTGTTGACGGGCAACACGAATGGAGACGGCGAGAACGAGGTCACCAAGGCGAACATCGGCGACGGCTATGTGTGGGGTTTCGAGATCGGCGCCGCATGGGATTTCCACGCGAACTGGACGCTCTTCGGCACGTTCACCTACCTGGAAGGCAAGGTGGATACGCTGGCGGGAACCGATTCCACAATCAGCCGCGAGTACATGAGCCGCCTGATGCCGCCCGCCGGCCACGTCGGCGTGCGCTGGCAGGACGCGGGGGGCCGTTTCTGGGCGGAGACGATGGTGCAGTTGGCGGGCCGCGCCGATCGCCTGTCGCCGCGCGATGAGGGCGACACGCAGCGCATTCCGCCGGGTGGTACGCCGGGCTACGCGGTCTGGTTCCTGCGTGGCGGTTGGAACATCAACAAGAAGACGCAGGTTATCCTTGGCCTCGAAAACCTGCTCAACAAGAACTACCGGGTTCACGGCTCGGGCCAAAACATGGCCGGGTTCAATGCCGTGCTCACCTTCCGGGCCGACTTCTGATGCATCGCGCGCTGCTTGTTTCCCTCGTTCTCCACACCGCTGGTTTGACGGCGGTAGCTTTGGCGTGGCGTGGGGGAGCTCGGGTCGGCGCGCCGGAACCGGTTGCGTTCCGCAGCAGCGTGGTGGCGGAGCCGATCGCGATCGACGCGCCCGCCCCGGAGCCCGCGCTACCGGCGTCGGAGGCTCTACCCGACGAGCCAATTGAGATCACCGATGTCCTCCCGGACACACCGGCGATTGACGTTCCCTACGAACGGTTGATCGCGCCCGCCCAACTCGCGCGCCCGATTCCCCACATCCGCATCGCGGGGGCACGGCGTCTTGGCGCGCCCCCGCCTCAGCCTGCACCCGCGCAGCAGACCGCGCAGAAGCCGGTCACCTCGACGCCGCCGACGCTCGCGCGCGACAAGCAGGAGCCGCCGCGCTATCCGCCGCTGGCCCGCCGCCGGGGTTGGGAGGGCACCGCCATCGTGCGGGTGCGCGTGGCGTCCGACGGATCGGTGCGCGCGGCGGAGTTACACAAGTCGTCCGGATACGAGACGCTCGACCGGGAGGCGCTGCGCGCCGCAAAACGCTGGCGTTTTCGCGCGGGCTCCCGAAACGGCGAGCCGGTCGAGCAGTGGCACCTACAGCCGGTCGAGTTCCGCCTGCGCTGATCTGGCGCATTCGCGCTTCCCACGCTAGGCTGCGGGCATGCCGATCGACGCCGAACTGCTTGAGATCCTCGTTTGCCCCGAAACGCACCAACCCGTGGCGATGGCCGATGAGGCGCTACTCGGCACACTCAATGAGCGCATCAAGTCCGGCTCGCTCAAGAACCATCAGGGCGATGCCGTCAGCAAGCCGATCACCGAGGGCCTCGTGCGCGAGGACGGCAAGGCCGTCTACATCATCGATGACGGCCTGCCCAACATGCTCATCGACGAACGAATCGATATCTAGGCCGGTCTGCGACGCCCAGCTCTTCGTCGCTGCCTCGTTGCAGTGACCTCCGCCACAGCTGCCTCGGCGCTCCTCGATCTGAGCGCCGCATCCTCGGCCTAGGGCGAAAGGCCCGAGCTAGAAAACCTGAATGACCTCTTTGACCCAGGGCGCTTTTTCCTTGAGGAAGTTCTCGATGCCGTGCTTGAGCGTGAGCGTCGAGGAGGGGCAGCCACCGCAGGCTCCGGCGAAGCGGAGTTGGACGCTGCCTTCTTCGTCCACGTCGATGAGTTCGCAGTCGCCACCGTCACCCTGCAGGTAGGGGCGGATCTCATCGATGAGCGGCTTGACGATTTCCATGCGGTCGGTGGGAACTGCGATCGACATGCAAACCAGTATAGCGACGGATGGATAGGATCCGCGATGATGGCCACCGATGTTCGCGCGCAGTAGTGGGCTCCTGCTCCACCTGACCTCCCTGCCCGGCGGCCGTCTCGGCCCCGCGGCGGACGAATTCCTCCGTTTCCTGGAGGCGGCGGGGCAGCGCTGGTGGCAGGTTCTGCCGGTCGGACCGGCCGGTTACGCCGGTTCGCCCTACGCGGCCCACAGCGCCATGGCCGGGGACGAGACGTTGCTTCCGCGGGAACTGGCGCCGCTCTCTGAGGAGCGTTTGCGCGCATTTCGGCGCGAGCAGCGCGCGTGGTTGCCCGACTACGCGCTCTACCGCGCCCTCAAGGACCGCTACGGGCAGCGCGCTTGGTGGACCTGGCCGCGCGGCTACCGGCTGCGCGATCCCGCCGCGCTCAAGCGTGCACGTGTCGAGTTGGCCCCGCGTATCCGCGATCACGAAGTCGCGCAATGCCAGTTCGCGGACGAGTGGGGGGCGTTCAAGCGTCGCGCCCACGACGCCGGCGTGCGCCTCATTGGCGACGTGCCGCTCTTCGTCGCGCGTGATTCGGCCGACGTCTGGGCACGCCCGGCGCTCTTTCGGCTCGACGTGGCGGCCGGCGTCCCGCCCGACTACTTCTCCGCCGATGGGCAACTCTGGGGCAACCCGCACTACGCATGGGATGCGCATCGCCGTTCGCGTTTCTCGTGGTGGGTGGCGCGCTTCCGGCAGGAGTTCGAGCGCTTCGACGCGTTGCGCATCGATCACTTCCTCGGCCTCTATCGCGTGTGGGAGGTGGGGCGTCGCGCCCGCACCGCGCGCAACGGCCGCTGGTCGCCGGTGCCCGGTGATGCGCTGCTCAACGCCGTGCGCAAAGCACTCGGCCCGCGTCCGCTGATTGCCGAAAACCTGGGCATCGTGACGCAGGGGGCAGAGGCGCTGCGCACCAGCATGGACATTCCCGGCATGGCTGTGCTGCACTTCGCCTTCGGCGCCGACCCGGCCGCGCGCCCCTTCTGGATGGCGCGCGATACCGTCGTCTACACCGGCACGCACGACAACGACACGACGCGTGGCTGGCAGCAGGGGTCGCCCGCGGACGCGGCGCGTGCCCAGCGCTACCTCGGCTGCACCGCGCGTGCGCTGCCGCAGGAAATGCTGCGACTGGCGTGGAACTCTCCCGCCGACCTCGCCATCGCGCCGGCGCAGGATCTGCTCGCGCTGGGCACCAAGGCGCGCATGAACATTCCGGGCACGAAGGACGGCAACTGGCGCTGGCGTCTCAGGCGCGGCCAACTCACCGCCGACCATGCGGCGCGACTTCGAAGACTCACCGCGGAGTCGGCGCGCGCGTGAAACGCATCGTCTTTTTGCCCGATCGCCCGCTCGATCGCGAGGGCGACCTCTTCTTTGCGCTGGTGGCCCAACTCGGGTTGACCGACTGGGTCATCGATGAAGCGCCGCTGCCCGACGATGTCGTCGCGTACGTCGGCAAGGAACGCGCCTCGGAACATTTCGGCCACCGCGTGCGGACGGGCCCGCTGGAGGGCGCCTACGTACTTCCCAGTACCGCACCCGAGCACCGCGGCAGGTTCTACGAAGGCGTTTGGCGCAACTTCGCCAGCTATGTGCTGGGCCGCGATCTCGCCGTGCGCGACGAGTACAAACTGCTGCCGCCCGAGGAGATCAAGGCGCGCCTCGATGCGAAGCGCTTTCCCTTCGCGCTGCTCGCCGCCAACGTCGCGTACGACTTCAACATCGGCTCGATTATCCGCAGCGCCAATGCGTTCCTCGCCTCCGAGGTGGTGATCTACGGCCGCCGAAAAGCGGACCTGCGCGGTGCGATGGGCGCGCACGTCTACGAGAACATCGTGCACCTGCCGGACGCCGACGCGCTGGCGATCCATCTGCGCGAGTGCGGACAGACGCTCGTCTGCCTGGAGGACGCCCCCGGTGCGGTTCCGTTGCCGGAGTTCGAGTGGCCGGAGCGCCCGCTCATCGCGCTTGGGCAGGAGGGTCCCGGCATGCCGGAGGAGTTGCTGGCCGCGGCGGCGCACGCCGTCGTGATTCCGCAGTTCGGTTCGATGCGCTCGATCAACGTCGGCGTCGCGGCGGGCATCGCGATGTACGACTGGCACGCTAAAATGCGTTCGTGATCAACGAGGTCTGCCCGCACTGCGAGAAACCCTGCGTGTCGAACTGGCGCAAGCTCGTCCTTTTGCCCGGCATGACGACCCAGTGCGAATCGTGCGGTGAGCGGGTGGGCGTGCCCGCCTACGGCGTCGTTTCGATCTTCCCGCTGCTCTTCGCCTACCTGATCATCTTCGACGTGCCCGAAGGCGGCATCGCGGCACGCGTGGCCATTGCCGGCGTGCTGGCGGGTTTTGCGATCTACTTCCAGGTCTACCTGCTACCGCTGGTAGCGCGCTAGGAGCCTGTCCGAGTAACCGTCGTCGGACCGAGACCGAGCGAGGACAAGGCCAGCGAGTGGCGCCGACGACGCTGTATCCCAACAAACTTACTGCTAGGAGGCGCCGCGAAGCTGGCCGCAGCCGCAGCCGGTCGATTCCAGGCGGTTACTCGGACAGGCTCCTAGCGAATGCGTCGCCGACGATTGCGCAGGAAGTCCACGAGCACGAAGCCTTCCAGCCGCGCGCTCTCGGCGAAGTAGGCGCGGCCGCGATTGACCTCGGTGAACTCCTCGACGAAGCCCTTCAGGTAGGGGTCCGCCGTGAGCATGAAGGTCGTAATCGGGATCTGTTTGCGGCGACAGCGCGCCGCCTCGTCGAGGGTTTTGGCAACCACCTTCGGATCGAGGCCGAACGGGTTCTTGTAGAGCACGCCGTCCTCGTGGATGCACGAGGGCTTGCCGTCCGTGATCATGATGATCTGTTTGTTGGCCGCCTTGCGCCGCTTCAGGATCTCCTGCGCCGTGATGAGACCCGCGCGCGTGTTGGTGTGGAAGGGCCCGTTCGAGATGTAGGGCAACTGCGTCAACGGCACCACGACCGCCTCGTCGCCGAACAGCACCACATCGATCGTGTCCTTCTTGAACTTCGACGTGATCAGTTCGACGAGTGCGAGCGCCACGCGCTTGGCGGGCGTGATGCGGTCCTCGCCGTAGAGCGTCATCGAGTGGCTGATGTCGATCAGCAGGGCCGTGGCGCACGACGTCTGGAACTCGCGTTCGCGCACTTCGAGGTCCTGCTCGGCGAGATCGCCCTCGCCGCCTGTGCGCCCGAGCCAGTTCGAAAGCGTGCGACTCACGTCGAGCAGATCGGTCGTATCGCCGAACGCATACGGCCGCGTCTCGTCGGTTGGTTCCCCGGCCCCTCCCGCATGAGGAGTACGGTGATCCCCCCGCCCCTTGGCAACGAGTTTGGCGAAGACGTCGTGCAGCATCTGCTTGCGCAGCGCGCGTTCGCCCTTGCGCGTGAGTTCGAGTTTGCCGCTGGCGCCGCGTCGCGCCTCGCCCTTGCGCTGGACGAGTTCGCGAAACTCGGCAGGCCCGAAGTCGTCGCGCCATAGCCCGTAGCGGTTGCCGATGTCCTCGATGTGCTCGAGCGACTCCTCGACGTCGCCGTCGAAGATCACCAGCAGTTGCCGGAAGAGCGACATCAACTGCTTGACGAGGCCCGGCAGCGAACTCGGCCGACCGTAACGCCAGTACACGCCCTACATCCCCCTCAACATGTCCTGCAGCATGTCGGTGTAGGTCACGCCGTCTTCGCTGTGCTCCTTGGCCAGCAACGACGCGCGGTGCAGGCCTTCCAGCACCAGTTCGGCGCCCAGCGGCGCATCGTCGTCGCTCAGGTCGAGGTGCGCGGCGACAATGTCGGTGAGGCCCGGCACGTCGGCCAATGCATCGAGGTCGGCCGTCTCGTCGCTCACCGCGAGCGTGTTGCCCGCCGCGAACCAGTCCACGATCGGCTTGTAGACGTCCTGTTCCTCCTTGTCGGGATTGGAGCCTGCATACGGCGCGGGGAACTCGCGCGCGAAGACCGCCGCGACGCCGTCGCCCAAAATGCGATCGGCGACCGCCTCGGGCCCCTCGCGTTCGCCCTCGAAGACCAGTTCGATCTTGCCGGTCACCGCGGCGTCGGCCGCGAAGAGATCGGCCAGTCGCGTGCTCGCCTGCGTTTCGCCAAGATGCAGCGCGCGCCGTTCGGCATTCGAGACGATGTTTTCCATGAGCGAAACGGTCAGGCGCACGCTCACGCCGCTGGCCTGATCGACCATCTCGCTGGCGCGCGCCTGGATCGCGACCTCCTCCACGATGTCGCGCAGCAGTTCGGGAACGTGTACTTGCGTGCCGTTCCGATCGAGCCACGCCTCCTGCGCGGTGATCGTCTTGGCCACCTCCAGCGAGGTCGGGTAGTGGGAGAT
>Ga0164315_10005294_pt1 | contig 10093 bp, 9 predicted proteins | sample GuaBasSedimGuay6_FD_113737 | JGI IMG/M metagenome (GOLD analysis project Ga0164315, IMG submission 113737) | Subseafloor sediment microbial communities from Guaymas Basin, Gulf of California, Mexico - Guay6, Core 4569-2, 0-3 cm | ecosystem: Environmental > Aquatic > Marine > Hydrothermal vents >... | reverse complement strand
TTTGATTTTGCTTTATGATAGCCACTCCGTTTTGAAGTGACTTATACTGATAGTACAACGGATACGCGAAATAAACGGATACTTCCTAATTAGCCTAATCAAAATGCCTAATAATCATTAGTTGTTTTTGAAAATCAATACGATTTAATATAGCCACTCGGTTGGCGAGCGTCATAAAAATAGTTTGACTGCCTAATAATGTCTAACCTATTTATTAATTTATATTAGGCATCCGTTTAAAGTATTTTCACATCTAAATAACTCACCGTGAGTAACTACCGCCGTGTCATGGCCGTGTCGGCCCGTGACTCGTAATCAGAGCGCGGCATTATAAAGAAAAATAGGGTATTAGGCAAGTACCTAATTTACATTAATAGTTGGAATTTAGAGATGACTGGCGTGGCGCGGGTATGATGAACTCTGAGGGCGTCGCGGTTTGACTGTCAAACTGAGAGGACTCTCAACGTTGTCCGCAAGATTTGCCATCATGGAAAAAACCTTTCTAAATGTGAATAGAACTAATGGTTTTGGCATCGAGGTGCCAACCCCGAAGGGGTTGAATGTGAATAGCCACAGGTGGAACCTGTGGTTTTTGGTATAAAACACGCGCCAACCCCGAAGGGGTTGAATGTGCATCAGTGGGTAAACAAAAGAACGAACGGCTTGTGAGTCGCTTTTGCTCCTACTACAAACGTCGCAAAAAATGTTAATGGATTTATGCGTACCTACTTATATTGAGGGACTTGCAAAACTATGACGCGCAATTAGTTAATAAATTCAATAAATTACATACCATTAGCTACTCGTAAGTTATTGTTTTATCGGAATTGCTCAAGCGTTTTGCAAGAGGCTCTATTGATAAAGTATTATGAATAATCTCTGTACAGGACAAAAGTCCGTAAACTGATAACATTTATGAGAGGGCTTCTAACTGAGACATTAAATTATATTATCTGTCTCACTATCACATCCGTTATATAGAGTTCACCTTAATATAAGGAATGCTTATGAAAAAAATCCTAGCATTTTTTGCTATAGCGTTATTGCTATTGGATGGTTGTGTAACTTCACCTAAGGGTACACCTACACAACCAATAGTTAATAAATTTGGTAATCCTGAGAGTCCACAAAAAGCGTTGGTAATCGGTAATGCTAATTATCAATATAGGCAGTTAGTAAATCCTACTAATGATGCTAATGATGTCGCTGGTGTGTTGGAGGAGATGGGTTTTTATGTATTAGTTGCTACTAATATTAATCTTAAGGACATGAAAAAGCTAATCGCATCTTTTAATAAAACCTTAACTGGAAGTGACGTTGCACTGTTTTATTTTTCAGGACACGGTGCTGGACTTGAAACTGATGGAAAAAATGCTGATGGAAAAAATTATTTGTTTCCTACCGATAACAAAAATATAGGAGGCGATCTTAACGTGTCCAATAGAGCCATTCGTACTGACATGATACTAAAGGCAATGAAGAATGGTAATCGCGATGGTGTAAATATTCTGATATTAGATGCTTGCCGTGATGAAAAACCTCCTTACGAAGGTAGTTCTAGAACTAGAGCACGTGGTATGATTAAAACGTCTTCCGTAAATGGCACTGTACAAGCTTATGCGACTGCTTTTGGCAAGATAGCGTCAGATAATCCAAAAGAAGATAATGGTTTGTATACCAAATATTTATTGAAAACGTTACGAATTGCAAAAGTTAAACCGATAGGAATTGAACAAATTCTTATAAAAGTGAGTCAATTAGTCAGTAAAGCAAGTAATGGAATGCAAAATCCTGATCATGATTATGCTGTTGACGGTGGTAAGCTTTGTTTGGGATTTAAAGATTGTAGGGAAGCAATACAATGATTGGGATTTTTTGTTCTATTCTATGAACATTCTAATGATGTTCCAAGCATCTTATGTCATTTCAAGAGAGAAACTCAGATTGCTATAGTTTTTCATGTTAGCTCGTTTCAGTTGTTAAAAACATTCGATATTTTGAAAACATCGAATGTTTTGCATCAAATATTATTTATTCGGAACGTCCATAGAGGTGCCCTAAATGGATTATAAAATTCTCTTGTGCTCCCTTTAAAAGAAGGGGATATTTTTTTTTTGATTTGGAAGCATCGTGTGTAACTATAAAATGATGATAAAAACTTAGGAATCTGCAGAAATACAGTTGTTAATCTATATACTGAGCACGGGCATAATCTGCACTTTTGTTTGTCATTTGTCATGGAGCGAGTTGTCATTTCGAGCGGAGCAATAAATATTAACCGCCTCAATATTTATCAAGTTCAAGTTCCTTCACTGAATATGGATTCTTCGGGACTCGAAATGACAGAAGAATTCGATTTGTGACCATGTTGACTATATATTCCTATGATTCAGTTAGTTACTACAACAGGGTAACACATCAATTATGACACGTTTAAATGTTTTTTTTGGATTGCAAATTTTACTTTTTTTATGGCTTATGACTGCGATTATTCAGCCGCTTTATGCAAAATCGTGTTCTATAGGAAATAATCACATATTGTATAAGTTTGAAAACGTGGAAAAAAAAATTGGTATCGCATTATTAATAGGTAATAGCAGATATCACAGTGGAACGCTTAAATATCCAGTCAAGGATGCCATTAGTATCGCTAGCATTTTAAATCGTATTGGGTTTGCTGTTGCTCGGTTTGAAAATTTCAAAAATAAATCTGAATTTAATGGTGTTACACGTCAATTTAATAAATGTTTGAAAATAAGTAAATATTTTGTAGCATTGTTTTATTTCAGTGGGCATGGTGCATATATAAAGGAGCAAAGTGCAAATTTTCTAATTCCTATTGATGATTCTGATATCCAAGATCGAGCAGATGTTGAGATTGATTCTTTTTCCGTAAAAAAACTCTTTTTAAGATTAAAAGAAGCTGACAATAAATTAAATATAGTTATTTTAGATGCTTGCCGCAAACATCCTTATCTTATTTTCAGTAAAGGCTTAGGAAAGATGCCACGTTTTTATCATGTTATCGTAGCCTATCCTACAAAATATGGTAAAACAATTGAGCCTACTAGTTCTTCTTCTAGAAGAGAAAAAAATAGTTTGTATGTTAAACATTTTCTTAAAGAATTAGAATTAGCTTATAAAAATGGGATAGAGGTTAAAGATTTTCTTGATAAGGTTCATAAGCGAGTAATGAAAGAAAGTAAAAAAAGACAATATCCTATTGTAAGGCCATTACGTAAGGTATTTTTTTGTTGGAAAAAAACATGTCCAAAAAACTCACTAGATGAGTTGGATGATGAATTGTCTAGAGAGGTGGATGATGGTGAAAATGATGAACAAGAAGCTAAAAAAGTTACTAGAAGAAGTTATAAAGGTCTTCGGGGTGGGCATTAGTTGAGTATAATGTATCATGGACTTTGAGTTGGTAGTTGGAGTAATCTCAAAACACTTTGGAGAAAGTTATTTTATGTCTAAATCATTTTATGTTTGTTTATTATTGTCTGTTTTCTTGGCAATAAGTGGTTGCGATGACAGCGACGATAACGCTCATGCCGAGCTAGTTACTATCGGGCTAATTTTTCCTTTATCAGCACCTAAAGGAAAACCACGTCATCAAGCGGCGTTGCTTGCGGCGCGGCATTTAGCAGAAGCTGGTTATCCGATTCGCACCGTCGTAGAAGACAGTCAATTGGATAAATTTTTAGGTGTAGATGCAGCACGTAATTTAGTGGAAAATGGAAAAGCAAAGGTACTCATTGGCGCATCAGATAGTGGTATTACTATGGAAATTGCTGATTGGGTTTCCATACCTAACCAAATACCACAAATATCGTATGCTTCTACTTCGCCAGAAATGACTGAGTTAAAAGATGATGATTTTCTTTTTCGCACTGTGCCTTCTGATAAATTACAAGGTGCTGTTCTCGCTTACCTAGCGAAAGAAGTGAAAGGATATGAGAAAGTGGCTGTTATTTACCGTCAAGGTTCTTATGGAGATCACCACAGTTTTGAATTTCAAAATGAATTTCAAAGTAGAGGTGGTACTGTAACTTCTATACAAGCGCATGTGGCTGATCCTCCTACTGACTTCGATATCGAAGCGGATTTTACTCATATTTTAGACAACATACGTGATGTTGGAATACCACAAGCAATTGTGGCAATCAGTCGTGATGAAGAGTCTAATGTTTACATCAAACAAGCTCTTGCTAGAAAAGAGTTCAAAGAAGTAGAATTTATCTTTGTAGATGCCAATAAAAATACCAATATTTTTAAGGATGTAAGCAATACTGCCCTTGAGGGTATGTGTGGTACTTTTCCATCACCACCCGATTACAAATTGCCACCAGAAGAAGATTCCCGGCTAATGTTTGAAAATAGCTATAATAATGTTTTTCCCAAAGATAAACAGCAAGAGCAAGGTGATTTAGAAACCTATACTTTTTTACATCACAGTTATGATGCTGTTATAGTAGCTGGATTAGCTGCTTATGCGGCTACTCAAGAGAAGGGACAAGCAATTACTTCTATAGATATTCGTGATCAATTGAGGAACGTGGCAGCCACACAAGAGGGTACAAAGATTGGTCCTGGAATTGATAATCTTAGGACAGCACTAGAACATTTGAAAAACAGGGAGCCTATTAACTATGAGGGGGCATCAGGTTCAGTGGATTTTGACAACAACGGAGATGTTATAGCACCTATTGAAATATGGTGTTATAACAATGGTCAAACTCAAACCAGTAACATTTGTGAAGTGATGGATATTGGAACAGAGCCTAAGCAAGTTGTTTGTAAGGAGCCAACACAAAAACCTTCTCAATAATAGGAAACGCACCGGCATGAAAATTAATCTCTTTATGAAGAAACAACAGCTTCGCTTTAAAAACAACAACATCATATGGTTTATTGTGGGTATATTATTTTTGCCCATGTTTGTTAAAGCAGAAGAAGAATCCGAATTATGGCTCAATCCCTATGGGATTACGGGCATGACACATTACCAACTTGAATATGGACCGGGAGAAGAGATATCAGGCATCAAGGATAATGTCAAATTAAGTGATAACCTACCTTTTTTGGGTGCTGGCATTACCGGCATTTATCGTGGTGTTTCTGTTGATGCTTCCTTTGTAACAAGCAGTGGTTTATTAGGAGATATCGAACAATCTGGTGAATATTCTGATCCAAATTTGAAAAATATTTTTTATGATCGCGATATACATCTCAAACGTCGAACTTGGAACGCCAGTCTTGGCTATGAATTGCTAAGTAATAATTCGGAAAATCTTGTTATTTTTGCCGGTTACAAACAGGCTAAAACTAATTATGGCTGGGTTGATCATGAATACAAAACCAGAAACAGGAACTCAGCAGTTATTGGTATTCCAAGTAAAGATAACGAATTTAATACGGATGGTTGGTTTCTTGGCATAAATTATAGCCGAGAGGTTGATATTTTTTGGGGTCACAAAGGGAGATTAGGACTTAATTTTAGCTATGCCTGGTTGGATGGTGAATTAGAAACGCGGAGGACTCACAAAGAGATTGAAGGCGGACTGAGATCACGCACAAGATATGAAAACGTCCTTTCTAAGACAAGAGGTCGGACAATCGGTATCAATTGGGCGGCTGGACTGCCTTTTTTGGGAGAAGATTGGTCCTATAGTATCTTTTTGGAACACTCGGATTATGGTTTTGAAGCCAAAAGCGGTTATTTCACAGATACTTTCTTTAGTGATGGCTATACACATGAGATACTTGACCTAAATTCTTATGATGCTAAAGAAACGATTTACTCTATCAATTTTTCAGTAAGCTATTTCTTTGACTAGTAGTCTGGAATATGGGTGATATTTGTCATTTAGCTCAAATGCTTTTTGTTCAAATAGTGCGAAAAATATATATGCCTATCCATAAGATTTATCGCTAGGCTCGAAATGACACAACTCCTCATAATCTCTGTACAGGACAAAAGTTCGTAAACTGATAAGATTTATGAGAGGGCCTTTAACTGAGACATTAAATAAAAACAATGAGTTGCAGTGCCGCTTAATTTTTTTGTCCTGTACTTAGCTTCATAATATCACCCACATTGCACCACTACCCTTTGATCTATAGCTCATTTGTGATGGGACATTATGTGTCCCATATCAATTTTTAACACCTTAGAATTAAAGAGGTTTCTCATGGATTTTCTCGGCATAGATTGGACTCAATTTATAGATTGGATATTGGGCATTATTGGTATATTGGTAGGGTTAGGGGCTTTTTGGAAAATTGGTTGGGGTAAATGTTGTAAAATCACAAAATGCTGGTTGTGTGCAACGGGTGCAGTAATAATTGTGGTCTTATTTGTGACTTCAATTGTTTTTTTGATAGACTATATGATAGAAAACGAATCAGAACTTGCTCATCGCTTGTTTGATGGTAAAAACTCAGCTAACTTGCGAGTTGACATTCAACCAACACCTCCTTTAAGTGTTGGTCAAGAGATGTACCTGCATTTTACCAATAACAGTGACAGGAATGGCTATTTATTAGCGTTTAATATCAATAGTAAAGGAGACTTAGAGTCCTTTATTCCCAAGACATTAAATTTACCGGAGATGCTGAGATACCTCCAAATCCGCGCTGGGCAAGAATTAGTGATTCCTCAACCAGGTGTTTATGAAGATCCTCTTTATGGTCTTCATACCAAGGAACCTACGGGCCAAGAACTCTTAGTCGTTATTTTGGTTGATGAATTAACTTCTGAATTGGTCAAGGTATTATTATCAGCACCAAAAATGAAAACTTCAGAAGTTTTGCAAACTTTATATGATAAGTTCACCAAACCACAGTCAGAAAGTGAACCACATTCTTTACAGTGGTCCAGTGTGGTAATAGATTACCAAACCATTTCTGTCAGAAAATGAGGATTGATGCCGATGAAAAACAGTTTGATATTTTGTATTTTCATTGTCTTGTTGAATGGTGGTTGTGAATCTGGTCCATCGCCTAAAGGGTCACCCCTTGATAACCCAAAAATAGAACGATCCATTGTCAATGCAGAAATTCTATTGCAGAAAGGCCAATTGGAAGAAGCTGAGGGGCTCATTAATCAGGTTCAGACAAAAACCTGGAAAACTCAAGCAATTCGAGGAGATATTGCAGCACATCGCAAACAATGGCAAATAGCGGCCCAATTTTTCAAGCAATCCTTGGAGTTGACCAAAAAAGCCCACTTAACCACGCCAAAAGTTGAGGAAATTGAGGACATTTATGAATCACTTCAAGATGTTCAGCTCTTAGCTGGGGAAATGACAGGCCCTCTTATGCCTCCACCCAAAGATAGTGCAAAGTCTATTTGGTTTAAACCAATGCCTATACCGGTGCAATTCAAATTTGGGGGTTACAAAATAAATGATATAACCGAAAAAGGCAAAAAGTCGGTCCGTTTTATTGCTGATTATATCAATATGCAAAATGCAGAGCATGTTATTTTATATGGACATACTGACGAAAGGGGTGATGCGATTCAAAATCAACGGATATCTGAACAACGGGCTAAATCGGTGAGAACGTATTTGCAAAACGATGGGGGTGTTAGAGCGAAAATTGACGTGATTGGTAAGGGTGAAGATGAACCATTACCGCTACCTCGCTGGAAAATCAATTTAACACAAGAAGAAATCTATCAACGTAATCGGCGAGTTGAACTTAAAATTCTTGATTAGCGAGCATAGGATGGGTAGAGCAAAGCTTACATTACCATGACAGCTTATCAAACAAGCCCACACCCACTTGTCTGAATCATAATTTCCAGTAATTGCAGTGGCGACTAAATCATCCGTGCCACCTACACCAATAGCAAGCGTGGGTAGTTCTTCGCTGCACACACTACTCAAACAGCCCCAAGTCTTAGTGACAAGGGGCTTTTTTTATGTTTTTTTATGTTCCTTTGTGACACTCTGCGCTGTACAACCCTCACCAAATTCCCCAACCCAAAAGACTAAGCGGCCGATGTGGCTCATCGAATCACGCCTTAAACGAAATAGAGTGCATGATTTTTATTGGGTAGCGACGAGTTGTTCTAACTCGCTCGGTTGTAAACTCCGTTGAGCGAAGTTTTTTCATAAACTACTTGATAGATTCGTTTTCTGTCCCTAGTTATTTATCTAAAATAAGTTTTGGGTAGCGACGGCGTTTTATGTTTTTGCTAGAGGCGTTGATGCTCAGCGTCAAATAAGGCCTTGTGATACGATCCATTGCCAAAAGTTTATGGCCTCAATGAGTGTTGGCAAAAAAAATGGCCTCCAACTCCCCGAACTACTACCGCGTGCCGATATGCAACCGGTGGTGAAACTACCCACTGAGGCGAGCTATGAACCGCCACCTATCTATCCCAATCTGCCTGACGTAACCATTGTTGTAGAATATGCCCGTGCGCCCAGTGGCTTAAAGCATGTTCGTTTTGTCAATTCATTTCAAACGTTTGATTTGCTCTTTGCCACCAACAATCAGCAAACAGATGTATTTAACAACACTGGCGACAAAGTCACCACTTTGCCAACCAACAAAATACCTAAACGTTGGCAACGAATAATAGACAAAGAACGTTTATTAAAGATTTTAGAAACGCAACTTGATATGCGCCTTAAACCGATTCGTATCACGTTGCGCGAAGGGGATAAATTACATAAAGAAGGAGAAAAGTTACATTTCACCATTGAACCGAGCGACAAACGAAAAGGCTTAAATGCACTCACCTTATTTAACTTAGCGGGAAATGGGGAACTACAATTCTTATATCCGATAACGGAATATGGAAATCCACTCTATGTGCGATATTTTCCTTATATTCCTCCAAGAATAGAAGTCACGCCACCGTTTGGAGGTGATGATTTGATCGCGGTGCTATGCGAAAAACCGGCTACCGGGTTGCATAGTTTATTAAAAAAGACTCAACCCAATATTCCTAATCCTAATAGGATTCTTTTCCACTTGAGTAATAACCGTTGCCAAGTGGGACAGTATGCGTTCTTTAGTGGAAAATAGCGCTTCGCTGCGGCACCCACTACTCAAACAGCCCCAAGTCTTAGTGACAAGGGGCTTTTTTTGTGTTAACGTTTTGAACATAGGACAGCTTAACGAGAAATCTTACCATCAATGACTTTAAGAAATTTTCCACAATCAATGATTTAAATAAATTGTCCGCGGCAAAGTTTGATTGTTAAAAACTGTTTTATGGCCCACAAACTACGGCTAATAGCCATACAAATTTTATGGTCAAAATGTTTGATTGTTAAATACGGTTTTATGGCCCACAAATCAGTGCTAATAGCCATACAAATTTTATGGTCAAAATGTTTGATTATTAAAAACGGTTGTATGGCCCACAAATCAGTGCCTATAGCTCTACCCGATAACGATATTTTACATGACGATGAGGATTGCCCTTATTTAGATAAAATCACTGACTATTTAAAAGACTTGGCTTCAAACGGCCCCAAAGGCGATAAATCGCCTACTACAAACGGGCACCCCAAAGGCGATAAATCGCCTACTACAAACTACAAACGAAACCTTAAACGAAATAGAGTGCCTGATTTTTATTGGGTAGCGACGAGTTCCTTTGTAGTGAACGAGGTTGTTTTCCTCGTCAGGCGAAGTTTTTCTATAAACGACTTGATAGATTCGTTTTCGGTACCTATTTATTAGAGATAAGTTTTGGGTAGCGACGGCGTTTTATGTTTTTGCTAGAGGCGTTGATGCTCAGCGGCAAATAAGGCCTTGTGATATGATCCATTGTCAAAAGTTTATTGCTCGCAGACTCGAAATGATAAAAAAGTTTAAGTTGTGCCCGCGTGCTTTTTCAAGTTCACAGAGTACCACAGAGTCACACAGAGCCTTCTGTCGAGAGGAAAATCTCTGTGAAACTCCGTATCGCTCCGTGTTCTTCCGTGTTGAGGATTTGAAAACGGATAGGTGGTAAGTCAATTTGACTGATGAAGGTAACTGATATGTCTGAACTTTCCGAAAAGGGTAATCAAATCTATGAGTCTAAAATTTTGCCTCAATTACCCGTCGATAAATTAAAAGGCAA
>Ga0164315_10005293_pt1 | contig 10096 bp, 9 predicted proteins | sample GuaBasSedimGuay6_FD_113737 | JGI IMG/M metagenome (GOLD analysis project Ga0164315, IMG submission 113737) | Subseafloor sediment microbial communities from Guaymas Basin, Gulf of California, Mexico - Guay6, Core 4569-2, 0-3 cm | ecosystem: Environmental > Aquatic > Marine > Hydrothermal vents >... | reverse complement strand
ATCATTTGCAGGGATTCAATTGCTGTGAAGTGTTGCTTTTCAGCAAACCCCAAAGCTTTTTCAATGCTCATGCCCCCGGTTTTGTTGATGTGGACAAAAACGAAATTTCTTTTTTTCCTGTTCTGAAATAATCGTGAAAGCATTTACTATTATAATTTAATTGATTTTACTGCTATTTATGTCTTTGTTTATTTATTCTCGCATTGAAGCATTTATGAAAGTAGTTGTATTTCCATATTGTTTTGTTTTCAAATAATCCCGTTATATGGGAGCAGTAGTACCATTTAATCCATACAAATGTACCAAAGCGGACAAATTTAGTTGTTAAATTGTTTTTGGGTAGGATATTAAGCTTTACTTTTGGATGGTATTATACATCTGTACGTTTTTGTTTATTGGTATTGTTGTGTAAATAGATGGAAAGGGCTAATTTGTAATAGTGTTTGGATTATAGTAAAGGTCTGTTGAATGAAGGATCAATAGGAATAGAAGAATGCAAAAAGGCTTAGTTTAGGAGCTTATTTAATTTTTTGTCAAAAGTAATGATGTCAATATTATCGACATAATTGTAAGCGCAAAGTAAGCTATCGATATAATCGATATTTTGTTGTGAAAATATTTCTAATGACTTAGTAATTATTTGGTTATTGCTCGCATTGATATTGTCCTTTTCTAAAAAACTTGAAATAGTTTGTTTAATGATTAACCGCTCTACTTTATATACTTTACTTAAAACATAAACAATTTCAGCACATACGCCGTCACATATAAATATCTTGGTGTTACTGTCAATTATTTGTCTGGCTTTGGTTGATAATTCAAGATGGTCATCTAACAAATAACGCATTACTATATTTGTGTCAATATATACCATTGTCTAATTATCTTTTATTTTTGACCATGCAATTTCAGTTTCTTTTTCAATTAAGTCAGGGTTTGCATATTTCTTCAACTGACCGGCTAAACTTTTTACATGTTTATCCTGAGTTGTTGGCTTTTGTTTAAATACAATTACAATATGGATATCATTATCTTTCCAAATATTTAATTCGGGAATTTTGATAATCCCATCTTTTAAAATAGTTGTATCGAAAATTAAGGATGGTTGTGTGTTCAAATTCATAGTATTTGTTTTAAGATAAGTGATACAAATGTACAAATTTTTCTACCATGAAAACAAAAACCTAATCCATACAAATGTACCAAAGCGGACAAATTTAGTTGTTAAATTGTTTTTGGGTAGGATATTAAGCTTTACTTTTGGATGGTATTATATATCTGCACGTTTTTGCAATGAAATATTAGAGAACTGATAGAATTATCTTTGAAAAAGAAATTCAAAAATACATGAAACACCCATGTCAAGGTATCCCGCAAATGTGTGCTTGACATATAGTAAGATGACTAATAAAGATAACTCCCACTGATTACGCTAATAAACGCAGAAATATAATCAGCGAAAATCAGCGCAATCTGCGGGAAACATAATATAAAATACATGAGAAAAATAATAGGAACTGTTTTGTTAAGCCTAAGCATACTTCTTTTGATTTTTGCTTGTAGCACATCCTCAAGAGAGAATGGCCCTAAAAATGACAGATCGGAAAAAATTGCCCAACAGGTTTTTTTAATAGGCAATGGGCCTAATTCCAAAGAAACCATTAAGGACATCATCGAAAAGTCGGGGATTAGAAAAGGGGGTTATGTGGTGATTTTACCAATGACACAAAATAAGCAGGATTCCTCAGCACATTTCTTACAAAAGGAATTTTATGAACAGCAAATTATGGCAGTTCATATCCTAGGGTTTTATCCAGATGGGATTATTGAAAATTCAGACATCCTGTCTATTGAAAATGCAAGTATCATCTATCTATTAGGTGGAAATAGAAACAAATTTATGAAATTGGCCAACAAAACACCATTGAAGAAATCATTTCTGCGAGCATATAAAAATGGTGCTTTGATGGCTGGTAAAGGAAACGGTGCATCAGTCCTGGGGGAGTATTATTACAGTCAACAAATGGATACTGTTTCACGAAACATAAAAATAGAATTGAAACCCGGGCTGGGATTATTGAAAAACACAGTTGTTGACGATATTACTTTCTTTACGAATTACAAGGAAGGCATCCAAAAGAATTCAACAAAGAGGGGTTTTGTTTTTTTAGGCCTTGGTTATAAATCTGCTGTGTGGATAAAAAATGGAGAAGCTTTTGTTTTGAGAGAATCTGAAATTGGTTTTATTTCCCCTGGTAACGTGAAAAGAAAACTTAATAAAGGCGATAAATTTTCAGTAACCATGCGCTAGGCCATAATAATAAGACTTTCATATTTTTCAGTGCAGGCCTAAGGGAACATCAAATATGTTTTTCCCCCTAAACCCGCAAAGAAATTTTTTAGTATGATGTTAATGAGTAGGTTAGGCAGGAAAACGTACAACTGTTTTAGTCTCGAAGCTTCGGGATGAAATTCGTGTTAATTCGTGAAATTAGTGTCTTTATGAAATCTGTTTGTGAATTTTAAGGTATCTTTCCATAATTTTGCAAACCTTATTTTGAAAAGCTTACAATATGAAATTTGATTTGTTAAAAACTGTGGATCAGGGTGGGTGTTCTGCAAAGCTATCTGCTACTGAATTGGACAAAGCACTGGCAGGTTTAGCTAAAATAGATAATGAAAATTTGCTCGTTGACATTGAAACCCACGATGATGCAGGGGTTTATAAAATCAGGGACGATTATGCACTGGTACTCACCACTGATTTTTTCCCACCTGTTTGTTCCGATGCTTACTATTTTGGCCAGATTGCCGCAGCAAATGCCCTGAGCGATGTTTATGCAATGGGTGGCCAGGTGCTTACGGCACTTAACCTGGTTATGTTCCCGGCAAACCTGCCAATGTCGATATTAAAAGATATTTTGAGGGGCGGGCACGATAAGGTGGCCGAATCGGGAGGTGTGATAGTTGGTGGGCATACAATAGCTGATGATACCCCAAAATATGGGCTTGCTGTAACAGGTTGGGTACACCCTGATAAGGTTGTCACTAATGCAGGGGCCAAGCCCGGTGATGTGTTGATATTGACAAAACCAATTGGTACGGGTGTTACTATTTCAGCAAAAAAAGTTGGGCTGGCAGAAGATGAAACATACAATAAGGCCCTCGAAATCATGAAGTCACTTAACAACAGGGCTGCAGAAATAATGACCAAATATGCAGTGAAATGTGCCACTGATATTACAGGCTTTGGTTTGTTGGGACATGCCGTAAAAATGGCAAAGGGGAGCGGAGTCTCATTTAGGGTAAATGCCAGAAATGTCCCTGCAATTGACAAAGTGCTGGATTTGATCGAACTGGGCTGTATCCCAGGGTCTGCTTTTAGGAATTTGGAATTTGTTGAGAATGATTGTCATTATGAAAAATCAGTTGGTTACAATCATAAAATGTTATTGCTGGATGCACAAACTTCTGGGGGCCTGTTAATTTGCTCACCACCCGAACAAGCCGAAAATATTCTTAGTGCCTTAAAAAACTCACCTCATCCCGAATCGGCAATCATAGGGGAAGTTATTGAGAAAAACGAAAAATCTGTTTATGTTTATTGATTTTCTTTTTTTTGATATTTAAGAACTTTTTAGTTGTTCCCTAAAAAGGATTACTTTTGCCAAATATTTTATTGTCAGGGTTTCTAAATAGAAATATCTTTGGCGATGAAAAAAATAAGTAAACGATTAATATGAGTGAGACTATTTATAGTGTAATTACAGGTACTGGAAGTTATATCCCTACGAGGCGTATCAAGAATGAAGATTTTTTGAAGAATGAATTTTACGAATCAGACGGGATTAAGATTGACAAAGCAAATGAAGAAATAATCGATAAATTCCTGGAGATTACAACAATTGCCGAAAGGCGTTATGTTACTGATGACCTGGTAACTTCTGACATTGCTTATTTTTCAGCATTGGAGGCCATTAAATCTGCCAATATCGATAAAGAAGAATTGGATTATATTATTGTTGCACATAATTTTGGTGATGTTACCCATGACAACAAACAGGTTGACATTGTACCTAGTTTGGCCGCCCGTGTAAAACACAAACTGGAAATTAAAAACCCTTATACCGTTGCTTATGATTTGCCTTTTGGCTGCCCGGGCTGGTTGCAGGGTGTTATACAAGCCGATTATTTTATAAAATCAGGTGATGCAAAAAAAGTCCTGGTTATCGGTACCGATACATTATCACGGATTTCGGACCCAAATGACAGGAACAGTATGATATATGCCGATGGTGCCGGGGCAACCATACTTGAAGCAAAGAAAAGTGATCGTCCCATCGGGATACTTACCCATAAAACACGCTCAGATACTTTTATCCATTCCAAAATGCTGTATATGGGAAAATCGTACAAGCCCGATACTGAAAACCCAGATGATATTTTTCTGAAAATGAATGGTAGGAAATTGTACCAATATGCACTTGAAAATGTCCCCCAAACAGTTAAGGACTGCCTTGATAAATGCAATACCGACCTCACTGAAGTGAATAAAGTACTTATCCATCAAGCCAATGGCAAAATGGATGATGCCATGCTGTTAAGGCTTTTCAAATTATATGGTATTAAGGATATCCCTGAAAACGTAATGCCCATGACAATTTCATGGTTGGGCAATTCTTCGGTGGCCACCATCCCTACATTATTGGATCTTATTTTGAAAGAAAAATTAGAGCCGCACGAAATCAATGAAGGCGATACCATTGTTTTTACTTCCGTTGGGGCAGGCATGAACATAAATGCCATGATTTATAAGGTGTAGTTTTAGTACAATTCCCGACTGTTATTTTAGGATATGGGCCAAAAAACAACTAAACTGTCATTCAAGGTTTAAGGTTGGCAAAGTTTTAACAAATAAAACCTTGTCTTTCCAGTAACGTTCCCAACTCGAATCTTTTCCATCAATACTTACACCTCCCGAAACGCAGTGCACAACTTTAATGTCCCCTTCATTTACAGAAAAAATGATTCCTGCATGTTGTGTCCTATGGCCATCTTTGGTTTTTGAACCAAAAAAAACCAAATCGCCTGTTTGGGCATCTGCCAACATTTTATTATGTCCTTCCAAATTGCTTTGTAATTGGGCATTATGCGGGAGTTCGATGCCAATATGCCCATATACATATTTTGTAAAACCGGAACAATCAAAACCTGTTTCTGGCTTTTCACCAGCATATTTGTAGGTTATTCCTTCTTGCTTTCTTGCGAACAGGACAAGTTCTGCCCTTAATGAATCCGAATTGGAGAGAAAAATAACTGGCTCACTTATTTGTTCTTGCTTTGCTTTAGGAAAATAAATTGAATAAATCGTAATTGTATCTTTATAAACCCTGGTATATAATACAAGTGCTTTTTTACACCTGGTGGGGGTTTGTATGCTGTCATGTTTTGCATAAACATAGTTTTTTAGAGTCTCTCTTACACTGTTTTTCCATTCAATATATGTGTCGGGCAATTTGTCCGAATATCTTACTGCATTTTCTAAATACTTGTACCGTTTGTTTTCAGGGAACCCTGAAGTTGAATAGTTTTGAATGCCAACTTTTGAAATATAGTACTCCGGAATGAAAGAGTGTGGGTGTTTACGATTTAATTTATGGGCCTTCTTATAGCATTTTTCATATTTTCCTTTATCGAACAGCTTTTTGAGTTTTTTCCCTATCCTCACATCATTTTGTGCCAATATGGAATTATGTAAAAACAAGGTGAAAATAATAAGGGAAATGTGTTTTAATTGCATATCATAATTAACGGGCTTATATTGGAATTATTTCTATTTTTGGCAATTCAAAATATTAGCTGATACGATGAAAAACTATACAGGATCGATTACCTCAAAATTACCCAAGCAGGAAACCTCTATTTTCGCAGTTATGTCAGGTCTGGCAAATGAATGCGGGGCCATCAACCTTTCACAGGGTTTCCCTGATTTCCCTATTTCTGGAAAGCTCATTGAGTTGGTAAACAATTATATGAAAAAGGGTTTTAATCAATATGCCCCCATGCCCGGAGTTACGGAACTTAGGGAGCAAATTGCCCTAAAGGTAGAATCAACCTATGGTGTAAAATATGATCCCCAAACCGAAATAAATATTACAGCTGGTGCCACCCAGGCCATTTTCACTGTTATTTCTGCCCTTATCAGGGATGGTGATGAAGTCATTATTTTTGAACCGGCTTATGATTCTTATGCCCCGGCCATTAAATTAAACGGGGGAATGGTAAAATATGCCCAATTAAAAACCCCTGATTATCGTATCAACTGGCAGGAGGTGAAAATGCTGGTTACAAGCCGTACAAAAATGATTATCATCAATTCGCCACACAATCCCACGGGAAGTGTATTAAGTGCCAATGATTTGAAAACACTGGATAAACTTACAAGGAACACGGATATGATTGTTTTGAGCGATGAGGTGTATGAACATCTTATTTATGACAATATCCGCCACGAAAGTGTTTGTTATTATCCCGAGTTGGCCAGCAGGTCTTTTGTTATTGGCTCTTTTGGGAAAACATTTCATGCCACGGGCTGGAAAACAGGTTTTGTGCTTGCACCAAAATCCCTTATGGACGAATTCAGGAAAGCTCACCAGTTTGTGGTTTTTTCGGGGAACACCCCAATCCAACATGCCCTTGCCGATTTTTTAAAGGATGAAAATAATTACATCCACCTAAATGATTTTTATCAAAAGAAAAGGGATTATTTCGTGGATTTGATAAAAGGTTCCCGCTTTAAAATAATTCCATCTTATGGCACTTATTTTCAACTGCTTGATTACAGTGGGATAAGCGATGAAGCAGAATTGGATTTTGCCATCCGGATCACGAAAGAAAAAAACCTTGCCACCATTCCCATTTCTTCATTTTACCATAATAAAACCGATAATAAAGTTTTACGCCTCTGCTTTGCAAAAAAGGAGGAAACACTTGATAAGGCAGCTGAAATTTTGAATAAAATTTGATCTTGTCCCTGTTTAGAGGGAAAGGGATATGGCTTTTTGTCCCTACTAAGAAGGAAATACTATATTTATGATTTCAAAAAGTGATATAAAAGTTGCCCTTATACAATCCGACTTGGTATGGGAGAACATCGAAGATAATTTAATAAACTTTGATAAAAAGATCACACGTGTTACCGATAACCCAGACTTGATAGTTTTACCTGAAATGTTCGCCACCGGTTTTACAATGGATGTGGAAAAGTGTGCTGAAAAAGAAAATGGTAAAATTGTGGGTTGGTTGAAAGAGCAGGCAAAGCGGCAAAACTGTGTTATTGTGGGTAGTGTTTTGATCGAAGACAAAGGAAAGTACTTCAACAGGATGTTTTGGATGAAGCCCGATGGTGTTTTTGAAACTTATGATAAACGCCACTTGTTTCGTATGGGGAACGAACATAAAACCATGTCGCAAGGGACGGTGCGGAAGATTGTAGAATTGAATGGGTGGAAAATCAATTTGCAAATTTGTTATGACCTCCGCTTCCCGGTTTGGGCAAAAAATAATTGCATTGATGGAAGCTATGAGCACGATGCCCTTTTATACATCGCAAACTGGCCCGAAGTAAGAAGTCATGCATATAAATCTTTATTGCTTGCGAGGGCTATCGAAAATCAATGTTATGTTGTTTGGGTAAACCGTGTTGGGGATGATGGCAATAAAAATTATCACACAGGTGATTCGATGATCGTTGATCCATTTGGCAAAATCATTTTACAGGCAGAAGCTGAAAAAGAACAAACATTAAGCGGTGTATTGTCAAAAAACAAACTTGAAGATTTTAGGGATAAATTTAAAGTGGGGATGGATTGGGACCGGTTTAATGTTATTTGATATATTCTTTCATAAGTGTTTGTTTTTGACAACCCTTTAATTTGGATATTTGTCATTAGATGTAGATGTTATGCTGTTTCTTATAAAAATTAATTCCGCAAATGATTTCACAAAGTTTGCTATGCGTGGTAAGAATGTATGTATCGGTTCAGAAGCACGCATAGATATAAAATTAGTATTGAACTCAACACAAATAGGTTAAGTGTAATTCGTATAAATTAGAGATATTCGTGTCTTAATAAAAACGCTTGCGGATTTTAGAAAGTATTTATTGTTTCAAATTCAAAATATCCATAAAATGAAAAAAATAACCCTTTATTCCATTTTTAGCTTTTTCTTGTTATCTGCCTTTGCACAACATCAAAATGTGGTGATTACTGACACAGGTACACCGGAAGAACCTTCCATCTATATAAATCCAAAAAACACCGATCAGCTTGTGGGAGGGGCAAATATCAATAATGTTTTTTCTTCGGATGATGGGGGTTTCACTTGGAATGTTGAAGCCTTGGTTTCCCCTGAATATGGGGTATGGGGAGATCCCTGTTTGATTGTTGACACGGCCGGGAGTTATTATTTCTTCCATTTGTCCAATCCTCAATCAGGTAGTTGGATAGATCGTATTGTCTGCCAAAAATCGACTGACAATGGCCAAACATGGAACGATGGTTCTTACATGGGCCTCAACGGAAATAAAGCTCAGGATAAAGAGTGGGCAATTGTGGATTGGGCCAATAATAATATTTATGTAACCTGGACACAGTTTGATGATTATGGCAGCCCTAATCCTGATGATATAAGTATTATCCTGTTTTCAAAATCAACAGATGGTGGGATGAACTGGAGCGAAGCCGTTAAGATAAATGAAGTGGATGGCGATTGTATTGATAGCGACAACACAACCGAAGGTGCAGTTCCTTGCGTTGGCTCCAATGGTGAAGTCTTTGTTTCATGGGCCGGGCCCCTGGGAATTGTTTTCGATAAATCGTTGGACGGGGGAGAAACCTGGCTGGAAAACGACATTTTTGTAACTGACTTTCCCGGTGGATGGGCTTACGATATTCCGGGTATATCGCGCTGTAATGGCTTGCCAATAACAATTTGCGATCTCAGCGGAGGTGAAAATCATGGAACTATTTATATCAACTGGTCCGACCAACGCAACGGTACCGACGATACAGACGTGTGGATGGTGAAATCGACAGATGCTGGTGAAACATGGACTGAGCCGGTAAGGGTAAATGACGACCCCGCCGGAAGACAGCAATTTTTTACCTGGATGACCATCGACCAGGTTACGGGCAACCTCTATTTTGTGTTTTACGATCGCCGTAACTATTCCGATAATAATACAGATGTTTTTATGGCAAAGTCGGTAGATGGTGGAGAAACTTTTGTAAACTTCAAAATAAGCGAATCCCCGTTTTTGCCATACTCCTCGGTTTTCTTTGGCGATTATAATAATATTACCGCCCATGATGGTGTTATAAGGCCAATCTGGACCAGGCTTCATGAAGGCCAACTCAGTGTGTGGACAGCAATTATCAGTCTTTTTACAACAGATATAGAAACAGCTGATGAACCTGCTATCCCATTTGCATTGGATCAGAATTACCCCAATCCTTTTAAAGAGACAACGCATTTTTCGTTTAAACTGAAAAAAACGTCTATTATCAGTTTGAAAATTATTGACCTTTTCGGACGGGAAGTTGCCACGATGATAAACAAAAAAACCTTGCAGCCCGGTGTTTATTTCGAGCATTTCAGCGCATCAACATACAACATACCTCCCGGTGTATATTATTTCTCACTCACCGGCGACAACCAGCGACAGGTTAGAAAAATGATTATCGAAGACTGATAATTTGGGGGCCTAAAGTAAATGCCTGAACGGAAGCAGTAGCCACTCGAAAAATTTCTGTATCATCGGACGTTGCTTCCAGACTTCATAGTTGAAAGGCTCGCAGGATTCGATGGTTTTATCAATGTGGTTTCTAATCATAGCAACGATTTCGGGTCTGGAGCCAACCAGTGCAATTTCGTGCATATACCTGAAACTCCGGTAATCAAAATTAGGTGAACCGATTGAAAATAACTTATTATCGATCAGCAGAATCTTCGCGTGCAGGTTATGTGTCTGGAAGTACAAAAATTTGATATTGTGGTTGTGGAGCATTTTCAGGTAGCGGCCATGCAGGATATT
>Ga0164315_10005290_pt1 | contig 10098 bp, 11 predicted proteins | sample GuaBasSedimGuay6_FD_113737 | JGI IMG/M metagenome (GOLD analysis project Ga0164315, IMG submission 113737) | Subseafloor sediment microbial communities from Guaymas Basin, Gulf of California, Mexico - Guay6, Core 4569-2, 0-3 cm | ecosystem: Environmental > Aquatic > Marine > Hydrothermal vents... | reverse complement strand
GCAGCTTCGCCCATGGAAAGCCAAACATCGGTATAGATAAAATCAACACCTTTTACGCCTTCTTCCACATTGTCGGTAATGGTGATAGTTGCTCCGGTTTCTTTAGCAATTTCCTTACATTGGTTTACAAGCTCATCATCAGGGAAACCTGATTTAGGGGCAACCCCCCTGAAATCCATTCCCATTTTTGCGGCGCCCACCATCAAGGAGTTCCCCATATTGTTGCGGGCATCACCCATATATGCAAATGAAATTTTATTTAATGGTTTGTCCGAATTTTCGATCATTGTCAAGAAATCTGCAAGGATCTGGGTTGGGTGATACTCGTTAGTCAAACCATTCCACACCGGCACACCTGCATAAGCACCAAGCTCCTCAACTATTTCCTGACCAAAACCACGGTATTCGATTCCGTCGTACATCCTGCCAAGTACGCGGGCAGTATCTTTCATGGTTTCCTTTTGTCCGATTTGCGAACCTGAAGGACCGAGGTAAGTTACATGGGCTCCCTGGTCCAGAGCGGCAACTTCAAAAGCACAGCGCGTACGGGTTGAAGCTTTTTCAAAGATCAGGGCAATGTTTTTCCCTGTTAACATTGGTTGTTCTGTTCCGGCATATTTTGCCCTTTTCAAATCCCTTGAAAGGTCAAGTAAAAAGTGAATCTCCTTTGGGATAAAATCCAAAAGTTTCAGGTAATTTCTGTTTCTTAAATTGTAGGCCATTTTTGATGTTTTTAAATTTGTTTTTCAATTTCTTTAATAAAAAGTCTAACTTCTTCTATTAGTGGTTTAACAACAGTCTCTTCGTAATCATATAAATCCCCATAATCGCCTTTTTGCCTGTAATCAAATAACTTTGAAAAAAACTTTCCATATTGTTTATCAATCTTACCGGTTTTAATAAAATGTAGTCCAAATTGATTCCTAGCACCATCATGGGAATGTGTCTCAATCTCATTTTTTAACAATAACGCAATCACAGCATAGAAACATGAATAATACAATCTGTTTACAACCGTATTCCATTTTCCTTTCTCGGCAAGGATCAATGCGTCATCATAAGAATCATTTGAACGATCAAGCCTGTACCTAATATAATCATCCCGATTATTAATTATCATAATAAAACACCCTCCTTATGCACATTTTTATATAATGGGGAATATATCATCGTACTTGACCAATAATTCTTCGGGTAAATAAATGTCGAAATAATTTGTCCTGAATCAATTTCAATATCGTAAAGACCGTCCCTGAACATATCCTCAATCTTATTTGTAACTTTATCGGCATCAACAAGGATAAGGATATCCCAATCCGAGTCAGGCCGAAAATCACCCCTGGCACGTGAACCAAACAGATAGGCTTTGGCCTGAGGATCATTTTTATGGATTATTTCTTTTATCCTATTATATATTATACCTTCATCCATCGTAAATATTTATTCTCAAAGTTACACAAAATTATATAAACACAATCCGTGTCCCACCATCGTCAACCCCAAGTAATGTGGTTTTTGTGATAATGGCATCTTTTCCGGTGTTTTCCACAAAATCAATGGCGGCACGGATTTTCGGTGCCATACTACCTTCGGTAAATTGACCTTCTTCAAGATATCTTTTTGCTTCGGCAATGTTCATCCGATCAATTGTTTTCTCCTGAGGTGTATTAAAATTAAGGCAAACCTTTGGAACATCGGTCAGGATAAAAAGCCGATCGGCATTGATTTGTTTTGCCAACAAGGCAGAAGCCAGATCTTTGTCGATAACGGCATCAATTCCCTGCATTTTATTGGGTTCCACATAAAAAGCTGGAATTCCACCTCCACCCACGGCAATCACTATCTGCCCATTACGTGCCAGGTGTTCAATGGATTTTTTATTGCTGATAACAAGTGGTTTTGGAGAAGCCACTACTTTGCGCCAACCATTTCCTTTAGGGTCTTCAGCAAAAACTGAATCTGATTCGGCCATAATGTTATCAGCATCTTCTTTGGTATAATAAGGGCCGATAGGCTTAACAGGGTTTTTAAATGCAGGATCATCTTTATTTACCAAAACCTGTGTGATAATGGTCATAATATCACGATCCATATCATTTGCTTCAAGTACATTCCTCAATTGCTGCTCCAGCATATATCCAATAGAACCTTGCGAGTATGCAACGCAAATATCCAAAGACATGGAAGGCAAACCAAACAATTTCTGACCTGCCTGATCAGCCAATAAAATATTTCCAACCTGTGGGCCATTCCCGTGGGTTATCACAATATCATAATCATTGTTCAACAAATTCAACAGGTTTGTACTTGCCTCATAGGCATTTCTTTCCTGTTCTTCAACAGTCCCTTTTTGTCCGGCAATTATCAAAGCATTCCCCCCGAATGCCACTACAGCAAGTTTTTTCATATATGTAATTTTATTTGGGTGCAAAGCTATAAAATATTGAGCTAATATAATGTAAGGCACATAATATAATTCCCACAAATATTAACCATAAATCTAATTATGCCCCTTCGTTGTTTAGAACCAATTTAAATTAAATTCTAAATTAAAATATTTTACTCACAGCCTATTTTTTTTTAATTAATTTTATCTAATTTCGTCCTCAAAATTATTTAATAACTTTTTAATATAACGGCAAATGGCAAAAGTAAAAGGAGATATTGTTGTTGACACAGAAAAGTGTAAAGGTTGCGAGGTATGTATTGAGGCCTGCCCGACCCATACAATAGCTATGTCGGAAGATGTAAACGGTAAAGGTTACCATTTCATGCAAAATGTTTACGATGCATGTACCGGTTGCACAAATTGTGCGATTGTATGCCCCGATGGTGTAATTACAGTTTATAGGATTAAAGTTTAATTGAGTTAAAAAATTATAGAACAATATGGAAAAAGAACTCAGATTAATGAAAGGGAATGAGGCATTTGCGGAAGCTGTCATTCGGGCCGGGGCCGATGGATATTTCGGATACCCTATCACCCCGCAATCAGAAGTCATGGAATACCTAATGGCAGAAAAACCTGAGCTAAAAACAGGGATGGTTGTCTTACAGGCAGAAAGCGAAACAGCTTCCATCAATATGTTATATGGTGGTGCAGGATGCGGAAAAAAAGTCTTGACATCATCTTCAAGCCCTGGGATAAGTTTAATGCAAGAAGGAATGTCCTATCTTGCTGGTGCCGAACTACCTTGTTTAATAATGAATGCTGCACGTGGCGGTCCTGGCTTAGGGACAATCCAACCAGGACAGGCTGATTACTTTCAATCTGTAAAAGGCGGTGGACATGGAGATTACAGGATAATTGTTATTGCCCCTGCTTCAGTTCAGGAAATGTACGATTCGGCAAAGACCGGCTTCGACCTGGCATTCAAATACCGTACACCTGTCCTTGTACTTACCGATGGTGCTACCGGACAAATGATGGAAAAAGTTTATATTGGGAAACAACACCCCCGGCTTACAGAAGAAGAAATAAAAGAGCAATACCCCTGGGCCACTACTGGAAAATCAGGTGGAAGGGAACGGAACATTATCACATCCCTTGACCTCGATGCCTATAAACACGAGCAACACAACCATAAACTTCAGAAGAAGTATAAAATAATTGAAGAGAATGAAGTTGTTTATGAGGAAATAAACCTTGAAGATGCAGATTATGCAATTGTTGCCTATGGAACAACATCAAGGATATGCCAAAAAACCATGCAAATTGCCCGCGAAAAAGGGATAAAACTTGGGATCTTCCGCTTGATTAGTTTATGGCCATTCCCTAAAAAAGAAATCCGTGAACTATCTAAAAAAGTAAAAGGCATATTGTGTGTTGAAATGAGTGCAGGGCAAATGGTTGAAGATGTCCAGCTCAATTCAGTTGATGGAACACACATCGAACACTATGGACGAATGGGAGGGGTTGTCCCAAGCCCTGTTGAAATTTTTGAAGTTTTTGAAAACAATTATATTAAAGGTTAATGACCATGGACGGAACTATAACAAAAGAAGCTATATTTAAACCGGAAAATATCGTTTATAAAAAAACGAGCCTGATGACCGACAATATTTTGAGCTATTGTCCTGGTTGTGGACATGGCACGGCACATAGGTTGATAATGGAAGTTATTGATGAAATGGGACTGGAATCGGAAACCATTGGTATCGCACCTGTGGGTTGCTCAGTCCTGGCTTATGAGTTTATGAATGTGGATATGCAACAGGCTGCCCATGGACGGGCGCCTGCACTTGCCACTGCAATCAAACGGCTGATGCCCAACAAAACAGTTTTTGCTTATCAGGGCGATGGAGACCTTGCAGCAATCGGCACAGCCGAAACCATCCATGCATGTAACCGTGGAGAACACTTCACAACATTTTTCATCAATAATGGGATATATGGGATGACAGGCGGCCAAATGGCACCTACTACCCTACCAGGGATGAAATCATCTACTTCGCCTTATGGCAGGGATTTGAATTCCATGGGACACCCTCTTAAAATGACAGAATTGGTCGCCCAGCTTCCAGGGACATATTACGTTACCAGACAAGCGGTACACACTCCGGCAGCTGTACGTAAGGCAAAAAAAGCAATCAGGAAAGCCATTGAAATCCAGCACATGAAAGTTGGGCTTTCATTTGTCGAAATTGTTTCCAACTGTAATTCAGGTTGGAAAATGGCACCGGTACAATCTAACCATTGGATGGAAGAGAACATGTTCCCTTTTTACCCCTTAGGTGATATTAAGGTTGATGGAAAACTGATTGAGAAAAAATAATATTTATTGACGATAAACAAAATTATCATGACAGAAGAAATTATCATCGCAGGATTTGGAGGACAGGGAGTACTTTCCATGGGAAAAATTTTGGCTTACTCTGGCATTATGCAAGATCAGGAAGTTAGTTGGATGCCATCGTACGGGCCAGAAATGAGAGGTGGAACGGCCAATGTTACCGTTATTTTGAGTGATGAAAGGATCAGTTCCCCCATTCTCACACATTTTGATACAGCAATTATCCTGAACCAACAATCAATGGATAAATTTGAATCTTCCGTTAAACCGGGAGGAATATTGATATATGACCCAAACGGTATTTCCAACCATCCTACGAGGACAGATATAAACATATATCAGGTAGAGGCCAATGCTGAAGCTGCAAAATTGGGAATGAGGAAAACTTTCAATATGATTGTCCTTGGCGGTTATTTAGAAATAAAACCGATTGTACAACTGGATAATGTAATAAAAGGGCTTAAAAAATCGCTTCCAGAAAGATATCATCACATGATACCTGACAACGAAAAAGCCATAACAACGGGAATGGGTATCGTAAAAGAATTTAGCATGGCCCAATAAACCCCTTCCCCTATAGATTTAAACCTTCGGATTTTTATGCTCCGAAGGTTTTTTTTTGACAATGCCACATATTTTTTCGTACCTTTAGGAACTTATTTTAATACTTAACATCTAAACCCTAAAAATCATGGAATATTTATGCGCCCATTGCAACGGTCAACTAACCCTGGATGAATGTGTAATTTTTTCGGTAAAAACGTCAAGTGGTAAACGAGGCCTCATTTCCCTACATTCTGAAATAGGGAATTATTCAGTAAAAAAACATCCTGACTTTCATTTTAAAGAAGGTGACCAATTGGAATTCTTTTGCCCTATTTGCCATAAAGAACTGGCTTCTGAAAGACACAACAATTTGGCAAAGGTGGTAATGATAGATGACCAAAACAATGAATTTGAAGTTTTGTTTTCAAAAGTTGCCGGTGAAAAAAGCACTTTCAAAATTGTTGGTGAAACCATGGAGACTTATGGTGATAATTCATCTCAATACATTGATTTCGTTAATTTATCAATGAACTTTTAAGTTTTATATTTGTTAGTCAATATATTTCAAATATTTTAGTTTTCAAGTACGTTGCAGCTAAAGAGCAAAGCACAATTTGAAAACTGGAATTAGATTGTATATTATTAAACCCCTATATCAAAATAATTATGCATAAACTTTATCTTGTATTATTTTCAGTGATTTCAATGTTTTTCTTTTCAAATTGCACTGACATATCTCTACAAATTTCAGAACCATCAGAAGAAGAAGTGGAAATCATTAAGCCAATCGGTGACCAAATTGCCAAAAACCTTGTGAAAGAATTACAGGCAGAATTAAAAGCAGCCATTAAAGACGGCGGATTTGAAAAAGCCGTAAATGTATGTAACCTGCGTGCTGCCCCAATTACAGAAATAGCAGCAAATGCCACTGACAGGAAAATAGAGATAAAACGTACAACCAATAAATTCAGGAACCCATTGAATGCCCCTGATAAATTTGAAAAAGAGGCACTTAAATATTTTGATGGGCTGATAAGCTCAGGAAAACCACTTCCTAAATTTTATATCCAAAAAATTGAAGCCGGGAATTCCACCATATTCAATTATTACAAACCAATGAAAACAGGTAGCAACTGCCTTACTTGCCATGGTGACCCATCAATGATAAAACCCGACATCTTAAAAAGTATATCAGGACTTTACCCCGCCGACAAAGCCATTGGTTACAAAGAAAATGATTTCAGGGGATTGATACGGATTACAATCGGAAATTAAAACCCATAAAATAAAATAAAGGATAGCACCGAATTATATTGCCCGGCATTTAAACGGTCGGTTGCCCCAGATGAATGATCCCTTACAGGGAGGATGGAACTGGAATACCTGACATTAATACGTAGGTTTTCCACAATTGTATAATATCCACCAACATGAAAACTGAAGTCAGTCCGGTTAAATTCGCCGCCACTTACTGTTGTTGTTTCGTTGGCTTCTTCGTATGAATTCACTAAAACACCAAGCGAAAGACCACCTTCAAGAGTCCCTTTTGCCGAAAAATCATACTTATAACTAACCGGGATTTCTATATAATTCAGCCTAAGCAAATAAGTGGAATAATCATTTTTTTTTGCATTTGGGTTTTTCCGGCTTCCCTTTTGGATAAAATCCAATTCCATTTGCAAAGATGATTTATCACCAAAATACCTGTTTACAAATGCCCCAATATAAAGCCCACCTTTATTGAACCCTGATAAATCATCACCTGAAATTTGGGTACCTGAAACCCCTCCAAGGACACCACCATTAAAGCTCTGGGCTTTTATCGAAAACCCAAAAGCAACAAAGGCAACTATAAGAAGTAAATATTTCTTTTTCATTTTTTGTTTGTTTATTAGATTTCGTAAAAGTAATAAGAATTGTATTACGTATTTGTTTTGAAATACCCAAACACCACCTCCCCCTTCGCTTTCCCTATCACAGCCTGCAATTCCACCAAACCCGCCTTTTTAATATTTTTAACCGATTTGAATTTCCACAAAAGCTTTTGTGCATTGGAGTGGCCGATCCCATCAATTTCAGTCAGCACGGATTTTATTGTCCCCTTATCCCTTTTTTTCCGGTGATGGGTAATCCCAAAGCGGTGCGCTTCATCGCGAAGGTGCTGGATCAGTTTTAATGATTCCGATTTTTTATCAAGGTACATTGGCAGGGAATCGCCGGGATAATAAATCTCCTCCAACCTTTTTGCAATGCCGATAATTGTTATCTTTCCACGCAAACCCAGTTTTTCAAGGCTTGTTACGGCAGAACTCAACTGCCCCTTTCCACCATCAACGATAATCAACTGGGGCAATAGTTTTTCTTCATCCTGCAACCGTTTGTACCTCCTAAAAACCACCTCTTCCATTGAAGCAAAATCATCCGGGCCTTCAACGGTTTTAATATTATAGTGCCTGTAATCTTTTTTAAAGGGTTTACCGTTCCTGAAACAAACCATGGCGGCCACAGGATAATCGCCCTGGAAATTTGAATTATCAAAACATTCAATATGCCGGGGTTCCTCCTTCATACGCAAATCTTTCATCATACGGGCCATTATCCGGTTTACATGCCGCTCTGGGTCAACGAGTTCCATCCTGCGGTTTTTCTCCAATACATAAAATTTGCAGTTGCGTGCAGAAAGATCGAGCAACTGTTTTTTATCACCACGCTGTGGGATCACAAATTTCACATCAGGGAATTCCATATCCAAAGGTATTGGGACAATTACCTCTGGGGCGTTGCTCTCAAACCGTTGCCTCAAATCCAGGATGGCGTGGGCAAGCATCTCCCCTGGGCTTTCATCCAGTTTCTTTTTCAGTTCAACGGTATGCGACTGGACAATCGCACCATTTATCACTTTAATAAAATTCACATAGGCATTTTCATCATCGGTAATTATCGAAAACACATCCACATTCTCAATCCTTGGGTTCACCACCGTTGATTTGCTCTGGTATTTTTCAAGCAACCCAATCTTTTCTTTTACTACCTGGGCTTTCTCAAATTGCATTTCTTCGGCATAGGTTTTCATCAAATCTTTTAACTGCCTAATAACAGAATGTATATTCCCTTTGATTATTTGTTTGATTTCACCAATAGACGCATCATAATCTTCGGTTGTTTGCAAAGCTTCGCAAGGGCCTTTACAATTGCCGATATGGTATTCAAGGCAAACTTTGAATTTCTTTTTCTCGATATTTACCGGGGAAAGGTTCAGTTTACAATTCCGCAAAGGATGTAGTTGTTTTACCAAATCGAGCAACATATTCATCATTTTTACGGAAGCATAAGGGCCAAAATAAACCGAACCGTCACGGATAACATGCCGTGTGGAAAAAATCCGGGGAAAGGGTTCGTTTTTGACACAAATCCAGGGGAAGGTCTTGTCATCCTTTAGCATGATATTGTAGCGGGGCTGATATTTTTTTATCAGGTTATTCTCCAAAAGCAAAGCATCCAATTCGGTATCGACCACAATATGCTTAATGTCGGCAATTTTCATTACCAAAACCCGAAGCTTCCCGCTCATGCTTTTCTCCTTATTAAAATAAGAAGAAACCCTTTTCTTTAGGTTTTTCGCTTTCCCAATATAAATAATCTTTCCATTTTTATCAAAAAACTGGTATATACCCGGATTTCCGGGAAGGGTTTTCAGGATTGATCGAAGCTTTGTTTTTTGTTTATCTTTCTTTTCCAAAACAGATACCTATAATTGATTTGTCAAAATTAAAATAGTTTTCGTACATTAGCCAATAAAAAATTTGCCATGAAACATTTTTTTCACATAGCTGTTAAATAACACATGTCCTCAAATATCAAAGATATAATTACATTGGAAAAATTAAATCTTTCAATGGACGAACTCCAGTTCACAAGCCCCTCAGGAAGGTATAGCGTTACATTTGAACACATTGAACATAACATATTTAAAACAACCATAAAGGGTTATTACGACCAAGATGCCTATAAAGGCCACACTGCCATTACCGACAAGATATTTGATTCTATTGAAAAAATACAACCGGGTAAAATGGTTTACTTCATTGAAGATACGACCCATCTTAAATGGATGACCCCAGAAGCAAGGAAAGCAAGCATCGCAAAATACAGGAGTTGGGACAAGCATGGAGGTTCGTATGTTTATGGCGCCAATAAATTCCTTTTTTCATTGAACAAAATAATTTTAGCAACAGATTATGCCAAAAGTTTCCATTTTGCAGCTTCCGAAAAAGATGCCCTCCAAAAAATCCGACGAGTTATAAATACAAAACCAATAGACGATAACTTACAATTAAATCGATCCCAACAACTTACTTTTGATCTTTTTGACAAACTCTGGGAAAAAGAGAAAGAAATGATCAGTGTCAATGGGAGACAATACCGGATTATTAATAAAAGTTCATGGCAATTTAATTCTGATACGGGAAATTTTTTATTTAAATGTTCACTTATTGAAGGAAATATTTTCTTGATGAAATTATCTGGTTTTCAAAATCAATCGGATGTTGATAAAACATATTCCATTAACAATAGTATCATAAAAGAGTTTTCCTTCAACAAATCCGACAACAAAATATTTAGTGTGGGTGACCTTAAGCAAATGAAAGGGGTTTCGCTAAAAGCCCGCAATAAAAACACAAAGCATGAAGTTGAGTTCAGGGAATATTCCAATATTTTCATTGCGGTGCCATCACCCACATTAAAAGCCCTGATAAAG
>Ga0164315_10005288_pt1 | contig 10099 bp, 6 predicted proteins | sample GuaBasSedimGuay6_FD_113737 | JGI IMG/M metagenome (GOLD analysis project Ga0164315, IMG submission 113737) | Subseafloor sediment microbial communities from Guaymas Basin, Gulf of California, Mexico - Guay6, Core 4569-2, 0-3 cm | ecosystem: Environmental > Aquatic > Marine > Hydrothermal vents >... | reverse complement strand
CTCCGGTAAATATTTTTTATTGATTAATTCAGCGACAATACTTTTAGCATCATCAATATGTTTTATCTGTTCGATAATCTCTTGCAATGCTCTTTTAATTGATACATAACCGGTACATCTGCAAATATTTCCTGCAACTGCGTTAATAGCAGTATCAATATTTGGTTTATTATTTTCTAATAAATATCCGGTTGTTGATATTATGAATCCCGGTGTGCAGAATCCGCATTGACTTGCATTCTCTTCCATATAGGCGTGTTGAATTGGTGTTAATTCATCAGAACTGATTCCCTCAATTGTTACGACATGTTTACCATTAACTTTACCAATTGGATAAAGACAGGAGTTGACTGTTTTATATTTAAGTTCATTATCAACTATTTCACCAATCAGAACAGTACACGCACCACAATCCCCTTCCCGGCAGCCTTCCTTGGTGCCAGTCAATTTAGCTTCTTTACGTATAAAGTCTAAAAGAGTTTTCCCGATAGCTGTTTCAATAGAAAACTCTTTATCATTCAGTATGAAGTTTATCTTCGCAGCCATTTCCTATTCTGAAAGTTTACATTTAAATTATTTATAATTTAATTCAACTACAAATCTACCATAAAGTAAAAGTGTTAATACTATTTAGCAAAAATCTCTGCTAATTTTACTTCTAATTCTTCTGCTCTTAATCCTTTTGCTATAATAACACCATCTTTATCAATAAGGAAAGTAGTTGGATAACCAACTATTCCATAATCTGAAATAATTTGCATATCATCAGCTTGTATTATTTGATTCCACTTAACATCATTTTCCTCAACATAATTTTTCAGACTTGCAATATCATCCTTAGCAATACCGATCATTACAAAATTTTTATCTTTATACTCCTCATAAATAGACTTCAGCTTTGGAATTTCGTCTCTACAAGGCGCACACCATGTGCCCCAAAAGTCAAGCATGACAACATTACCTTTAAGATTATTTAATTCAATTTCTTTTCCATTAATAGTCTTACTAATAAAATTAATTGCTTTGAACCCAACTTGATTACCCCCTTTCTCTAGAACACTTTTATCTTTTACAAGAGTAATTAAACTACCGTCGATTCTGGCGTTATCAAATCTATAATAATAATCTTCAATTTTTATAAAACCGTTTCTTTGAATCCCATCATTAGACTTAGATATATTTTTCTCAGTTTCAGCGTTCCAAATCTTAATATTATAGTCTTCTCTAAATACTGCTCTACTAGCTTTAATAGCTGCAAAATGTATTTTCCCATTGATATTAAACTCCCCAAGATGATGCTCTGCAAAGGAAACCGCTAATTCAATGGGATGTGGCTTTCTTTTTTTACTATAATATTGTGAAATAAAATAGTCAATGTATAACCAAGTTTTTGCTTGTTTAATTGATTCACCATCGTAATATTCATACATAACTTCAAAGGGCAATAAATCATAATACCTGCCCCAATAATTTTGCCCAGGTAACTTTTTAGGTAATGTAAAATATTCATCATCTGATAAATCATAATTGTTATTCTTGTCTACTTTTATTTTCATTAAACCGTCTCTGTCATATCCCGCTATAATGGCTATATCAATTTTAACAAAGTTTTTTGAATATTCTTCAGGAGATAGCTCCCAATTAGCAGATTCTTTAAAGGAGTCAAAAAGGCCCTTATCAATTTTTTGGGAATAGTATGATTGATATGTATGTTGCAAGAAATCAGTTTGTTCTATCGCAAACATTTGGTGTTCTAAATCATTAGTAATACCTTTTATTTCTGGCATCGATTTATACCAGGGGTTATCTTTTGGGACTTCCTTTGTCTGTGGAAGACTATCCCGGAATGGACCAAATCCTTTAACACGTTCGGTTTTTATTATAATCGTATCTGGATATTGTCCAAATATTGTAACTGAATTAATTAAAAATGTAGCAAAGAATAAAACAATATTATTTCTCATAAGTAGCTCCTATTTGTTTTTGTAACATAACGGGATAATAAATTTTCTCTTGAATGGTAAAATATAATTTATTCCAATTTCATCATAAACGATTTTCGGAATTCCAATATCACCGAGTAATAGCTGCCCGCATTTTATTTCGGTTAAGCCTGTCTTTGGTAAAGCCAATGTTAGAGTTGATTCTGTATGGAAATATTCGCCATAAACTTCGCCGGTTGTTGAGTTAACACCGGAGGGCACATCGAGTGAAATCTTCTGAGCTTTTTGTGAGTTCGCCCACTTTATAAATTGGAGTGACCTCCCTCTGGGAGCATTTGATAGACTATATCCAATTATTGTATCAACAATTATATCAGCTAGAATTCCATCAAGATTATCAATTACTTTTCCTCCGGCATTTTCAAAAATCTCTAATTGCTTTTTCGGAACTTCTTTTAATTTAGATCTATCGGTAATTGTCAGTTTTACGTTATAATTTCTATTTACAAGATGACGTGCTGCACAAATTCCACCGCCGCCGTTCCCTCCTGTTCCAGCAAGAATTACAATTATAGGATCAGATACTTCCGAAATTTTATTCATGATTGTTAGAGCTAAATTTCTGCCGGCATTTTCCATCATCTGATATAGATTCGGTCCGGTCTCTTCAATTGCAATTCTATCGATTTCTATCATCTGTTTTGTCGTAACAGCTGGGACTTTAATGTTAGTTTCAGTATAAAAATATTTTTGCATTCTTTTCAACTCCAATTCACTGTCAAGGAATGGTCCTTGACAGCCTTGAATATATCTTTTGTAAAACGAAAGTCCTTTTTCGTTTTGAGCAAATCCTACTAAAGGAAGACAAGCAGAGATTTGCTCTTCATATTTGATGTTGTCTTCTTTAAATCAATCTATTAATACCTTCTGCAATATTATTGGATATATCAAATCGTATGATTTTTCTATTATTCTCTAATAATGCTCCTCTATCGCCGAGTGCTTGAGATTCAATCAAGACACCAAATGTTACAGAAGATTCATCTTTACCAGCTTCGTCAGGAATTGAAACATCATTTTCACTCTTAGATATTATCTGAATAAAAAATCCATTTCCCGAATCTCCTTTATGCAATTGGCCAGTTGAATGCAGAAAGCGTGGACCAAAACCAACAGTTGTTGCAACTTTATATTTCTTTTGAAGTTTTGTTCTAAAATCATGCAGCACTTTTTCAGTTTCATTATCCATTTTAATATAAGCTTGAATTGAGATATAGTTTCTTTCAACTATTTCATTTTCATTTTTAATAATATTTTTCAAAAATTCCGATAGAACTTCTGAAATGCTCTCACTTTCCACTTCTCCATAAACTTTAATATTATCGTCAACTAAAGTTGGAGTTAACCCGTTCAATTTGCCATACTCTAAATAATCGCTCATCATTTTTTTCGCAATTACTTTTGCCGACTCAACGTTCGGCTGATCAAATGGTTGGATATTGATAACCCAACTTGCAATTACTGTTGCCATTTCCCATTTAAAGAATTCGGCCCCAAGTCCGTTAATGCTGTCGATAGCAATCTCAATCACGGGGAAACCGGCTTCAACGAATGTGGAGACTTGTTGAGAATATTTATTGTCATCACTCAAACGTAGATTTACAAACAGACGATCATGTGAATATTCTGATGGAGCAAGGAGTTCCTCTCCTTCTACTGGTAAAATTCCTTTTCCCTCTTTACCGGTACTTTCAGCAATTAGCTGCTCAGCCCAAGCGCCAAAAGGTTTAAGTTCATCAGAAAGAATAAAAGTAAGTTTATCAACTCCCTGCTCTGCAAGAACTCCGATTGCAACACCAAGCTGAGAAACTGAATTATTTTCCTCTTTTGATTGGTTAATTAAATTTTGAACTGCATTAAATAATTCCGTAAGATCAACACCTATTAAAGCTGCCGGCACAATACCAAATAAAGAAAGTGCCGAATATCTTCCTCCAATATTTGGATCATTTAAGAATATTTTTCTGAACTTCAATTCCTTTGCCATTGATTCTAAACCACTTCCCGGATCAGTAATTGCGGTGAAGTGTTTTCCAACATTTTCCTCTCCGAAAGCATTTATAGTGTCATTGTAAAATCTTTTCATAAATGATATGGTTTCAACAGTCCCACCGGATTTGGTTGAAACGATATAGAGAGTTTCTTTTGGATCAAGGTTCTCTTCCATTTCCTTTACTGCATTGGGATGTGTGCTATCTATAACACTTAAATTTAGGTGACCTTCTTTTACTCCAAAGATTTTTGCAAAGACTTCAGGAGCAAGACTTGAACCGCCCATTCCCATTAATAATACATTTTTGAATCCTTCCGATTTTATTTGATCAACAAATTCATTTATCTCATCGAACTTTCTCCTTGCAACATCTGCACAATCCAACCATCCAAGTCTGTTGCTGATATCGTTTGGATCATCCCGCCAAACTGTATGATCTTTATCCCAAATTCTTTGAACAATTTTCTGATCATTCAATTCTGTGATTTTCTCTTTTACTAAACTATCATACTTGCCTAGTTCCATGTTGAAGTCATTCATTATTACCTCATATATTTTATTAAATCGTAATTCATAATTTGCAATTCGTAATTGCTTTCATTCGATTCCAAAGAGTCTTTTCATTTCCTCGTTGTCAATTCCTTTGATCAGTTTCTCCTCATCATTTACATTTAATGGTTTATTCATCTCTCTATTAAACTCCTCAGAGCTAATGATCGTACAGCTATTTTTCTTTGCAAAATCACGGAGCGCATTGTCAGAACTTACTAGTGTAATCAATTTCGGATTTTTTGCATAACTAATTTCGTCACGAATCTTATCATCTGCAATTCTGTTTTCGGAATAGGTGATCTTCAATCCTCTCGCTCTTATTTGTGCGTTTGCAAATCCGTCAAAGTGTAAAGATACTTTTACTTTTTTGTTGTAGAAATATCTTTCAAGTATAAATGCTAATTTTCCTCTTAATACTTGTTTATCGAGTCCATGCAATTCGGGTATTTTTCTTATTAAATTATTCCCGTCTATGATATATTTTCTCTGCATCCTAAAATCCACCATAAATATCTTTAGATTTTGTTAATTTAAGATCCCTAAACTCAGGCGCTTTTATTCTTATTTCAAATCTGAATCCTCTATATGTGCCAATTGGATTCCAAACCATATTCGCTTCCCATGCATGAAGATCACGATAAATTGTTATCTGTGGAGCATTCATTTTTTTATTAGTGACATCATAGCTTCCTCTGAAAGTTAACTTCCATTTTTGAGTTAAACTAAAACCTAGATCAAAACCAAGGTTTTGACGCTCACTAATATATTTACTACTTGTACCTGTATTAGTATAATTATAATTATATGTCAATCTTAAATTCCATGGGATAGTAAAATCCACTTCTTCCTCATCATAAAGCTCTATATAATCACTTTGGTCATCCTGGGAAAACATATCCTCTGGGTTTTCAGATTCTCCATCTTCTGAAACTTCCTTCTCATCTTCCGAAGTGAATTGATCCCCTGATAAACTTGTAGAAAGATTTAAGTTAAAACTAGTCATTTTCAGTAGTCCTTGACCATTTGAACTTAAAGTTTGGTTAATTTGTCTTCCGTTGTAATACACATAAGGTGAAAAAACTGTACTACCCTGAAGTGATAATAACCTTCCAATCTGTGTTCTAAAGTTGAGACTTAGATTATCAAATTGGAGTGAATCGGCAGCAAAATTATAACCGGATGAAATACCAAGGTCTAGTAACTTGATCTTCGTCTCTTTCGAGGTTGTATCCGTTGGATCCTTAATTGTTTTTATCTCAAATGCATTTCCAAATGAAAGAGTTAATCTCTGGGATTCACCCGAGCTAGCGCCGCCGAATATTTGATTGCCAAACTGATCATATTTAATTTCATTTCCACTCGTATCAACATAAGTAGTATAATAACCCCATTTACTTTCAGAAAAATCTGGGCGATATGAGTAGGTTAATCTAGGTTCAAAAGTATGACGAAATGCTGCAACACCTAGCATTTGAGGTTGAGCCATACCATAAAGTTTTGTTGAAGCAGAGAGGTTTAAGTTAAACGTATTAACGGTGTTAAGGTCCTTCACATCATAGACACTCTTATAGTATTCTGGATTACCAGTTGAATCTATAAATGAATCAATCTCCTGAACTTGTTTCTTATTATACCATTTGGAACTAAAATTAAAACTTGGTGAAATATTAAAATATCCTAATTTTGGTGAAGCCTGAATAGCAACCCTATGATCAAAACCACCGTGAATTGTGGACTCCTCTTCAGTTTTATTACGATTATTTCTAAACTTGCCAGTGTATGAATAACCAATATATTCATACCAACCTAATGTTTTTCCCATCGAATTTGAACCTCTAAAAGGATATGCTAAATTTTTCGTGAAAGTCAGACTTGGTAGATCTTCATTTATGTTCCCAGTTTCTAAATTCTGTGTGCGATTATAGTTTACTGTTAAATTCGTTCCGCTACCATCCCAGCGTTTTGATAAAGTTGCGTTTGATGTAATATCATTTTGTACTCGATCTTTTAAGTTAGGACTATTTAGAGTTAGATAATCATTGGATAAAAACTGCAGACGGGCATCTAACTGCATTGTAGGAGTAAATTTCTGGTGATGATTTACATTAATATTCCATTCTAATCGTTTTGAATAATCCGGATCACCCGATTCGCCGGTCACCCTTTTCGAAAAACCTCCATTAACATTTCCATTATAACTGTATCTATCTCTATAACGAATACGACTTCTCAGCCCATATCCGCCTTTGAAATAGTAATCTCCGGTTAACGTTACATCCATGTAGTCGTTTGTCGCCCAAAAATATCCCATATTTCTCAGATAATATCCTAAGTCTCCTTCGAAACCATAATTAGGAGCAATAATACCTGAAGCTCTACCCGATTTATTTGGAAAAACTCCCCAAGGTAATGGTATAGGTACAGGGACACCTCCTATGTTGACAAAGATCCACTTTGCAATGATCTTATCACCTTGAATAACTTTCATCTTGCTTGCGCTAAAGTGATAGTGCGGTGTATCGGCATCACAAGTAGTAAATTTCCCTTTATCGATGAAAAAAATGTTTTTACTAACTTTTTTCACACTTTCTCCGGTGTAAACTTTATCTCCAGAGCTATTTTTTGCCATGGAAATAAACCCTTGCTGAGTTTGGAAATTATATTTGATCTCAGTTCCTTCATAAGTGTCGCTCACTTCAGAAAGGACTGGTGTTCCTATCAATCCGCCATCAATACCGGAAGTATCCTCTACTCCTATTGCATAGAGATTACTCGTCTCAAAATCTATACTAATATCAGCGCTCTTCAGTTCTGTAGTTTTATATTTGATATTACCGTCACCATAGAGATGCATCGTTTTATTTTTCACATCAAACGAGAGCGAATCAGAAGCATTTGCATATACTATTGCATCAAGATCATCTTGTGATTTATTTTTGAGTGAATCAATTACTTGTGATGAATCAGAGATAGCTGTAAGGATTGAATCAACTGCATTTTGCCCCAAATTCTGATCAAGATTCTGAGCAAAAATGTTAGCTGCAATTATAAATATGAAAAATACTATTATTCTCATCTATTGAGGTTTGGCAACGGAAAATTTCAATTATAAATATACTATAAAGACTTATTTGATAAAAGAAATGTTACGTAACTATTCTGATGTTTTTTTACTAAAAAGATTCACCGCAGAGACGCAATAACGCAGAGAGTTTAATTGTAGGGAACGAAAATCTTCGTTCCCTATATGTATGTAATTGCTGGAGGAAGTTACTCAACCCACCCCTAAATCCCCTCCAAGGAGAGGACTTTTATAAGTTTTGTTCTAGAATTTTTGATGCGCTAGCACTCTTTAAGAATTGATTGTTTATTTCCGCAACAAACATAAATCACAGAGCAAAGCAAAAGAAATAATCCTAATCCAATTTTGATTCTTCAATCTTCTTTATAATCATATCAGCAACTTTAAGCGCTCTAATTCCATCCAGACCAGAGACAACAAGCTCTTCATCTTTAATTACAGCATCAACAAATAACTGAAGTTCATACTTTAGAGCATTGACCTCTTTCTGTTCCGGCTGTTCATAAATTACAGCTTTTTTATTCTCACCAACCCCCATCTCGCCAAATGTAATAAAATGCTCTAGACTTTTATCTCCAGGTGAAACTAATCTGTATATCTCAGAAACTCCAGAGTTAAAATCCACTGAGATATAAGCATCACGCTGGAAAATCCTCATCTTACGCATTTTCTTCTGCGATATTCTACTGGCAGTTACATTTGCAACAGCTCCGTTCTCGAATTCAAGTCGTGCATTTGCTATATCCAAACTCTCAGAAACTACATTTACACCACTTGCGCTTACATGTTTTACATCACTCTTCACCAGACTCAATATTATATCTATATCATGAATCATTAAGTCCAGTACAACGGCAACATCTGTTCCCCGCGGATTGAATTGAGCCAGCCTATCGGTCTGAATAAATAATGGATTCAAATTATATTTTTCAAGTGATAGCAAGGCAGGATTGAATCTTTCAATATGACCAACTTGCAGTTTCAAATTTCTTTCATCTGCAAGTTTAACCAATTCCTTAGCTTCCCATATTTCAGAAGTTATCGGTTTCTCGACAAAGACATGCACATTTTTTTCTAGGGCTAATTTTGCAAGTTTGTGGTGAGCGCTGGTTGTGGCAACAATTGAAACTGCATCAATTTGATTCAGCAAATCATCAATACTTTCAAACGCATCTGTTTTAAATTCCTTAGCCGCTGATTTTGCAGCTTGAGGATCTTTATCATAAACTCCAATAAGTTCACAATAGTTTACTTGTTTCAGAAGTTTAGTATGCAGCTTTCCTAAATGTCCGGTACCTATTACACCAATTTTTATTTCTTTCATTTTGATCCACTTATAATTTTTTTATAACCAATAATTTTATCGTAACCACCTAACTCAGGCGAATCGTAATATAAGAATAAATGATATTCATTTCTCGTTCTCCAATCGTTCCCCTCAAGTTCAATCCAACTTTCATTTTCAAGATAATCATCTATTATGTCAGCGGTAACATATTGATAATCATATATCCCTCGCTTCAATTCAATTGTTTGTGTAAAAAGACCATTATCTTCGTCCATTAAATAATCCGGAAGAATTTCCCAGTTATTGAAAGATCCAACTAAAAAAATATTTTGATAATAATTATCAGGAAGTCTCAATCTGAATTCCACATCCATATATTCAGCATATTCATTTTTGAAGTTCATCAGTTTCGACCCGCCATTAAAATCTCTGCCGCTAGGTTTGAATTTTCTTGATACTTCAACTCCATCAAAATGAGCAGAAGTCTTAGGTGGATTATATTTCGTCTTGCTCATTAAATTTACTTGTCTATACTCCCCGCCCGGCTGGATATCTTTAGCATAGAAAGATAATGATTTAGCTCCATCAATTTCATAGAAACGCCACTGATTATCATAAGTTTTATCAAGAACTATTGGATACTCAATCTTTCGGTTTTCAATTATTTCAATATTTATAACCTGCTGTGTGAATAACGAATCGGGTAGATTAAATGATACTTTAAGATTATATATCTGTCCAAATACTGCTGGATCCGGATCCAAACCTTCCAACCGCTGATCTTTTAAGGATGTTTTCAAAAATACTTCTTTACGATCTATCACATAAAACTTACCGCTCCCATAAATATAGTCCGGTTCATTAGTATCAACTATGTAAAACTGCCATTTCCCGGCAAAAGGGAAATTGACATTCTCATTTGGAAATATTCCTTTATAATGATACCTCGCTCTATCACCTCTAAATGGAAGAACTTCAAACCAAAGATTTCGTTCAGTATTATACATTTCATTTGCGAACAAATAGTCTTCGTAAGGTTCCCAATACTGATCGCAAAACCGAAATAATATTTCCCAATTTGGAGTGTGATCCGATTTAATATCGAATTCGATAGCAATTTTCGAATTAGGGAATACAATTGGGAAAGAGGTTTCATCATGTGACTGGTAAACTCTTAAACT
>Ga0164315_10005285_pt1 | contig 10102 bp, 17 predicted proteins | sample GuaBasSedimGuay6_FD_113737 | JGI IMG/M metagenome (GOLD analysis project Ga0164315, IMG submission 113737) | Subseafloor sediment microbial communities from Guaymas Basin, Gulf of California, Mexico - Guay6, Core 4569-2, 0-3 cm | ecosystem: Environmental > Aquatic > Marine > Hydrothermal vents... | reverse complement strand
TTAGACAGAGTGCAGGAAACGATCGGTTAATCGAGGTTGTCCAAAATCATAGACTCCTGTATAATGTTTACATTAAATAATTAAACAGGCACACAATATGAGTGTAACAATCTTCCATGCAACAAATACACGCGATTCATTCTTTTATGGTCACGATGATATCTACTCCAAAGACGATGTAAAAGAAGCATGGAAAAACGGCGGGTACCTTGCCATTGCAAAGCTTGCAGTTAACGACCTGGACGCCGCTTACCACTGGTCACAGAATATTGAATCCAGCTGGACAGAAGGACAATTTGTCGAAGCCATCCATGATCCGGTAACATTCGCGCGAGGCGGAGCACGGTCTCTGTCAGTTGGCGACATTGTAAAATACGAAGACGAATACCACATCGTTGCAAGCTTAGGATTTGAATTAATCACCCTATAATATAGGTTGACCTTAACCGCGTGTGATAGTAAAATATACGTATTAATTAAATAAATCAGGTACAACACATGATTGAATTTACTCGTAAAAATGTACGTGAAATGAGCGAAGAAATTGCCGACGTGCTTAACAAGTACGGTTTCAAGAACACCGGCTTCCGCGCAGCAGGCGCATCGTTTTACGGTTCGGAATGTACTTTTAAAATTCAGGCCAACATTCAAGAACGCGCAGAAGGTGTTAAAAGCATTGGCGAAGCAGCCCTGGAAAATATGGCCAGAATGCATGACCTCTCACTTGAACGTTTGCCTTGTGGGCGCAAGTTGGTTGAGTTCAAACGCCGCAACCATACGTATCCTTTTATTTACGATGGTGGGCCGGAAGGTCGCAGGAAGTGTTCACTTACATCGGCGAAACACAGATTTGGTATTTAACAGAACGTGCTGAAATTCCGGGTCACTCCAGTTTCCCGGAAGCTTTAACCCCGACCAACGCAACGGTTTAACCAACGCAACGGCGGGGTTCTTTTTTTGACAACATTATGAATAAAGTAATCATCCCACATCCATTTAATGTAGCAGCAGGCGAATCCGTCACTGACCAACATTACCGCGAGATCTTTAAAAGAACAGCATATTACAGAGACTGGTGTGAAAAGAATACCACCGGAACTTGGCATGTTGATAATACTTTTCATACCAATGGTGTTGAGGTTAGATTTGAGAAGTTGGAGGACGCAACCTATTTTCAGATATTTGCGGCTGCATTCTGGATTCACTTGCACGAATAGCTATCCAAAATACTTTACCTTTTAACCCAAACCCATTACAATAGTTTTTTAAATCAGGAATATGAAATGAGAGTAGCATTAGTATTTTTAGTTTTGTTCGGACTCGCATCTGCAGCTATTTTCGGCTACAAGTTCGTGACCAAGCAAGACGTCAAAGTCGCTGGCAAGCTAACATTTGCTGGCATCGTGGCACTGGTTCTCAGTGTCGTTATTTATTTAGGAGAAGTAGGTTGAAAAACTTTAATATATTGATCGCGGGCCTTTGTGTCCTTTCGCTTACTGCATGTGGTGCAGTTGATTCCGGTAATTCCGGCGTACGAATTTCCTGGGACAACAAGGTCCAAAATGAAGTGGTTGGTGAGGGTTTTTATACGTCCTGGATTTCAAACGTTGAAGAATGGGTCGGTAAGGAAATCCTTATTGAGCTGGACAACATGACTCCGAAGGTTGGCGACAACTTGAAGATGCAGGAACTTGACGTCCAGTTTTATTACAAGACTGATGTTGCATCTTGTGCGCCGGGGCTGAAACAGAAGTACGCCAACGCAACAACTTATGAAGGTGGATATGCGTATCCAGTCTTTAAAATGGTAACTGGTGTTGCACGTGGTATGGTATATGAGGCAGTTGGTCAACACGACGATTCGCTTACTCTGCACACACAGAGAGACCAGATTGCTACCAATATCAAAGAGCTTGCCCAACAGGAATTCGAATCTGAGGACCCTGGTTGTATTAAGGTAACTCGTGTTCTTATTAAGAAGGCTGATACCGATGCAACGTTGGAAGAATCTATCCAGCTTGCAATCAAGAAGGACAAGGAATTGGAAGCGGCCGAGAAGGAAGACAAAATCCAGGCAGCATTGGCAACAGCGAACAACTCGTTGACCAGCTCACTTACTCCGCAGATTATGCGTATTAAAGAACTGGACGCAATGGTTGCAGCGTGTCAGAGAGGTACATGTATTATTGATTTTACAAACGGTGGCGTTACTCCACTGGTCCAAATCAAGCAGTAAAAGTGTCTGATCCTCAAGGCATTTCAGTAAAGCAAGCCCGGGCCGCAATGGCTCGGGCTTTGTCTGAAGACGATGGATTTTATCTTACATACGAAGCAGCGATAGCGATGTACTTGCACGACCGAGATTGGCTTCGCACACAAGACGCATCGGCGCCCATGGGATCTGGAAGCAAGCGATCCACCACCCAGCATAATGACCGCAACAAGGCCGCTGAAGACCTGTTAAATTTGTTGTTTGCGGACTAGACAATCTAACCAAAAGACTGTACAATACACGTATTAAAACAATTAGGAAAGCACGTAGATATGTCAAAATTCGTCAAAGAAGATTTTAACTACAGCGGCGGCTACCTTACTTACATTGGCGACCAAGGTCAGTTTAACGAGTATTACCAAGAGCCCTGTCATCCTACGAGACTCGGAATGCGCAAAGATGCATTCGTTGCACGTTTCAAATATGGCGGTGGATCGGCCCACTTCAAAGCTTTCCTGATTAAGAACTTCACAGTTGAAGAATACTTCGGCCTTACTAGTCGCAAAGCGATTGGCGGACAAGACCTGGCTCCTTTAACTGCGTTGGAAACTAAAGGCTACCTTAGCCCCAACGCTCGCAAGTCAATTAAACACCACAATGAATATAATGGTACCGACTTCCCCCTAACACTGCAAGGCTTCGAAGATACCATTGCAGCCATATGTGACAACCGCGAGGTAGCGTAATGACTATTTTCAAGCATACAGCAACAGGTGTCCTTTGTTACATCTGCCTCGAGAAGCCCCCGAAGTACACCGGCCAATGGCACAACTCGTACAACCTGGCGACCAACAAGCTCGTCAAGAAGGACTGCAAACTTAGGGATTATGAAGCAGTTGCTTCGTACAACGGAGTTCCCGTACTGTGAGCAATGGCTCCCCATGCGAAGATATTGCCCTAGGTTTCGGCCTAGGCATAATGGTACTCGGTGCTGGTTTCGGTGTTGGCGGTGTATTGATTTTGATGCACATAATTATTGACTGGTACGTAAACCTCGGAGGTATCGTACAATGAGCCTAATCGACACAGCAGCATACCTGGAACATTGCATATCAAAAACGGACAACATTCGTTTAGAGCGATACATGCAGAACGGTGTGCAATGGATCCACGCCATTGTCGAATATGATCGCCTCCCGGGGCAACCTTACACCGCACCTGTTGTCATTAAAGAATTCGATTCAAGAAGTTTGGAAGCCTTAGTTTTTCAAATCCACGCAAGCATAAAGGAGCACGAAAAAGCATGATTACAATTAAACTCACATTCACAAAAAACGACCTGCAGGGTTTGTTAGACGCAGCCGCATTTGGTAATGAGCCTTTAAAGATCGAAGACCTTACGAAAAAGGAACTTGCCAACCTAAAATACGATTTGCAAAATACGCCTTTTGTAGAAGAGATCGTAGAGGGTGCGGAAGAATATTGTGCAAATGATTGGCTCCAGGGTTGGGGTAACAACGAAGAAGACGAAGATGAGTAACGAGGAATATTTGAAAGAGAATGATCCAGAGCTGTTAGCAAAGGTTTTTGAAATGATGGCAAAGCGCGACGGCTGGGATATTGCAGATTGTTGGGACGCTATTGATAGCGAAAGTTATCATGCTTATTGCGAGAGCGATGAGTAAGAAATACACTGTCCAAGAACTAATGAGTGCTATCGGGGTCCTTCGGAAGATGGACCTCGATGAGTATTTACTATTAGTCACTCCACCAGCAACGCCGGCCGACGAAGGTAACAGACCGTACGTTCCTGGCAAGCGTACAATGCTTGGAAATATGTACAAGGACATGAATGAAGATATGCTTGAATGGCTAGGAATACTGAATAAAGGAATGATAGAGAAAGCGATCGAATACGGACTTAAGAATGCCGACTAAATATTACCCAAAAGAATTTATCAACATGTTGAAGATTTTATCAACTCTCAGTTTTGATAACTGGCTTGCTATTGTTCATCCTGGCGCAGCAACGACAGTTCCGTTTGCAACCCGGCCAGCAGATTACATTAAGGAATATGACATGATGAAGGACGATGTGTTTGAGTGGGTCCGCGCAAAGTCCGTTCTGCCAGGTTTCGATAGGATCCTCAACGAAGCGAACAAATTATACGTAATCCAACTATTAGGTACAGACTAACATGGTAACTTTACCCCCACCGTTTACAGCAACGAGACTTCCGGGTTACTTTTGGAACACAGAAACCCAAACACTGTTTTCAATCAAGCAAGGCGGCGCACTGAGAGAATTAAAGTTCAAGCCTGCAAACTATTGGAATCGCAATTGTGCAGGATATCAAGTTTCGCATAAAGGAATCAAACGTTACATGACTTTGGACTATTTGAAAACTTTAACACTTAAGGATTCGGAAATTGGGATTGCTCACACATACAATGGAACTTGGGCACGATGAAATCCCATTCTATTACTGCCACAGTAAATGTATCGGTTCGGTACGTGCCGATCATTCCAATTTTGCTGTATTACACAGAAACAAATACCTCAAGTGCAGATACTAGGGGATCACTAACAATACGATCTATTCACATAACACCGTGGATTTCGTTTTCGCTTTCATTGGAGAAATAATAATGGATGTAGATAAAATAATCAAAAACGCAATAACAGAATTAAGAAACTGGGATATTGCCGGCAGCCAGGCAGATGGCGTGCAAGATATAATGCATCGAGTTGTCGAAGAAATTACAACACCCCCACAAGAAGAATTACCAAAGGACTTGCAAGAAAAGTTTGAATCGCATAATATGTGGATTCAACGTTGGACTAGTACCACCGAAGGATGCCTCGCTTGGCATTGGGAAGCTAGATTCAGTGACGGAACCTATGCTACTTATGCAGACAGCATAGGTGAACTGAAAGCGTTTTTGCGAGGATACGAAAAGGCAAAATGGAAATTTGGATAAATTAAATTTGCATTTATTTTAATCTTCATATATACTTGCATAACAAATTAAAAATTAGTTATTTTTAATATTTGATAAATAAACATGTAACTAAACAGAGAGATAAAATGTTTTCACAATCACAACAATATACAGTTTCACAACAGCAGGGCTCGCGCCCAGCATGTGCCGCGGTATGGAGTTTTGATCCGGGACATAATCGGGTTTTAGTAAGTGAGGGACGTAGACGATAAGTTTACCCTAACAAGAATTACTAAAACCCGGCAAGCGAAAGCAAGTCGGGTTTTTTTATGGCAAGGTTAATTAGGTTAACCGATATAACAGCGTGATGCGGGGGCTAGTTATATAAGCAGGGAGACCGGGATCCATTAAGCGCCGGGAAGTTGGAGGGAACAAGCCTTTTGTGGCAGCAACCGATAACGATACTTAATAACAAAGGTTCCTACACGGAACCAATACAAAATTTTGGAGCAATAGCTGATGTGGTCTTAGCGCCGGTTTGAAACGCCGGAGATGATAGTTCGATCCTATCTTGTTCCACCAAACAAATTAAGGTTCAGATAGGGCAATTGGTAGCCCTGCCCGGCTGTAACCCGGGTGCTTCTGGCGCAGTTGGTTCGAATCCAGCCTGGACCACCAAATTAAGGTTGATTAGACAGATAAGGAGACTGCCCGGATTGTAAACCCGGTGCCATTTGGCCCGCAGGGATCAATACCCTGGTCGACCACCAAACAATTTATGATAGAATTCCGGTTCGATTCCGGCTCGAGGGAGATGGTGTAATATGGAACACGCTGTCGTAAATTACAAATTAGGGGGATTAGCTCATCGTAGGGAGAGCACTTGCCTTGCAAGTAAGAGGTGATCGGTTCGAGCCCGATATCCTCCACCAAATTTGTTGTCATCACCTTACAAGGGTGGCTATAGTTTTCTATAAAGGAACTGACTGTGGTGACAACAATCTAATTATTATGGGCCGTTAGCTTAACGAGAAAGCATCTCTTTTGCACTGAGAAGGATAGGGTTTGACTCCCTGCGTGTCCACCAAATTTAGGATAGTAACAGCAAACAAAATAAAACTTTCAACTCAAATGAAACTAAAAAACACTATCCTGTTTAACAATGCATCGGTAGCCAAGTGATCCAAGGCATGCGCCTGCAAAGCGTAAAAGTCGTCGGTTTGAATCCGACTCGATGCTCCAAATTATCGACGCCTCGGCATCAGATCGAGGTGGGGGTTGCATATAGCTGACACTACTTGTAACCGCTGATGATGGCTATGTCAGTAGCGATCTAATCGATATTCTAATTAAGCCGTGGAGACTGACTGGGTAGGTGACTCGTTGTCTGCGAGAACTAGGCGGGTCCGATTCCCGTCTGCGGCGCCAAATATGCTTCGGTAGCTCAATCGGGAGAGCACTTCCCTGTCAAGGAAGAGGTAGAGGGATCGAAACCCTTTCGAGGCGCCAAATTTATTAACGGGGATTAGCGCAGTCTGGTAGCGCACCTGCTTTGGGAGCAGGGGGTCGTAGGTTCGAAGCCTACATTCCCGACCAATTTATGTTGCTGTAGGGTTGAAGCCTTCCTTTCAGTTCGAGACTGATAGCAACACCAATTTATGTTCGGTTCGTCTAAAGTTAAGATACCTCCGTTGGAGGAGGGGATGCAAATTCGCGACCTGCACTGGACACCAATTTATGTTCGATCGTCTAGGTCCAAGACGCCTCCCTTTGGTGGGAGGGGACGCAAGTATCGAATCTTGCTCGAACGCCAAATTTATGTTACAATCTTTATATCATAAACAACTACAGGAGATTTAATGAAGAAAACTTTAAATATATTTTTTAACGAGCACAGCATACGAGCGAACTTTTATCACTTAGTGGCAATTGCATTTTTGATTACTACTATCTTTTGGAGCTTCGATATTATCACTGGCGAAGCATCATTCATAATTGGAATGATTTTATTTGCCACAGACTGGTTAGCGGAAATGTACGATCCGAATCCAGAAAATCCCGGACCCTGGTTTGCAACGCATTTCCATAAGGTGACGGATGAAACAAGTGCAAAAGTAATAAAAATTATATTAGGAATTTTCATAATCTTAATAGCAACAAGTATTATCGTTCCTACAGAAATTATACATGAGACAGTACCGTGTATAATCTGTGCGGAATAAGAATTAACTCAGCATGGGGCAGTCTGGTAGCCCACCTCGTTTGGGGCGAGGAATCCGAAAGGTGTACGTAGGTTCGAATCCTACTGTTGAGACCAATTACTGTCGCAGGGTGGAGAAGCATGGTCATCTCACTAGGCTCATAACCTGGAAATCGGGGGTTCGAATCCCTCTCCTGCTACACCAAAATTTGAGAACCTGTTCGAACAGGTGATCGATAAGTAAGTCGCATTCGAACGACTAAACTTGTGAGCCCCGCCCACCCTGGGTAACAGGCGATAAGGCTCACGACCAAATTGAAAGTTCTTTGCAGCTGGCACCTCCCTGGGATTGCTGGATGAAGTCGCTCCTTTAAGAGCGGTGTGCGAAGGATTTGATAACAAAGGTGAATAGGAATTTAATGCGTGACGGGCGTGTTTAATAAATTCCCACCCGGGCCCCCGTCAACTAATTATGCGGGCGATTTGCGTCCAACGTGAGGTTCATATCCTTGCAAGTAGGGTTCGACTCCCTGGTCCGCTCCCCTTGAGCCAACTGTTTGGCTAGTTAACTCGAAACATTGTTTCGAGTTGGTAAATATGTGTATGCATTACACAATTTATCAAATAACAAATTTAGTGAATGGCAATATCTATATAGGTGCGCATAAGACCAAAGATCTAGAAGACGGATATATGGGGTCAGGAAAAATTCTGACCCGAGCAATAAAGAAACATAGCTTAGACAATTTCAATAAAGAAATAATTGCAGTGTTTGATTCTGCAGACGAGATGTTTACATTAGAATCTGAATTAGTCAATGAAGATTTTATAAAACGAAAAGATACCTACAATATTAAATTAGGCGGACACGGCGGATTTGATTATATAAATGAAACTAAAACCCGGGAAGATAGAGTTAAACATAGCAGGCTTGGGTATGTTGCGAATAAACAGATTATGCGATGTCCTGTTAAAAATAAATTCGCAGGTGGCAAAAGTTACAAATTGAAAGCAGGCGTCCATGCTGCAACAAAGGAACAACATACTAAATGGTGCAAATTAAGAACAGAAGCAGCATTAACAGATGAGGCAAAAGCGAAAAGAATTGCTTCGTTAAAGAAAATAAAACATCAGCAAGGATCCAGAAATTCCCAATTCGGAACAATGTGGGTTACGAACGGATTCGAAAATAAAAAGATTTTAAAAACTCAACCAATAGAAGGTGGGTGGGTTAAAGGAAGAACAATGAGAGTTCAATGATAAACCGTAAGGACGGCCAATAATGGTCCGACAAGGAACATAGGTAGGTAACCACTCCTGCACTCTCGCCAATTTTAGGATAGTAACAGCAATCAAAACTTTTTTCGTAAAAAAAACCAAAATCTATCCTGTTATATTATAGGTCCTTAGCTCAGATGGCAGAGCGCTTGGTCGACATCCAAGAGGTCAGGATCTCGGAATTCCTAGGACCTACCAATTATAGTTGAATTGCTCAGTCGCGCAAACGCGAGCGATTGGCAAAGCAATATATCCCTAGGCCGTGTACACGTCAAACTTTAACAAAGCCTTAATAGTAGCCGGGATGGGTGGCTACTAACTGTATTAAATTTGGCTCAATGATCAGTCGGACGGACTAGCTGCCGCAGGAAGTGCTAGGAGTGCCACACCGGTGGAACAACACTCGCCAATCAATTATGCTCCCTTAGCTCAGAGGCAGAGCGGCGCCGTTACATGGCGCGCGACGGGTTCTCGGAATACCCAGGGAGTACCAATTTTAGGATCTTTACAGCATAAAAACTATTGCATCGAAAGCACGTGGTCGTCGGTTCGAGTCCGGCCCTTCCCATAGATATCTATGGGAAGGTAGCTCAGTTGGTAGAGCACGTTTAATAACAGATCCTGTTGCACAACGGAAGATAAACTAGACAGGTGTCTAGGTCGGTTTGCTAAACCAGACGCTCCAGAAATGTGGGTTCGTTTCAATTACGATGTCTTCCTCCCTTGAGCCTATGTTGGGCTAGTTCAACTATCGTAGTTGAAACATTGATAAATATTTGTGTGTATTATACAATTTATCAAATAACAAATTTAGTGAATGGCAAGACCTATATAGGTGCGCATAAGACCAAAGACCTAGAAGACAATTATATGGGATCTGGTAAGATCTTATTAAGAGCTATAGAAAAATATGGCACTGAAAATTTTAGTAAAGAAATATTGGAAGTATTTGATACTTCTACGGAAATGTTTGAATTAGAGGCAACACTTGTTAATGAAGATTACATTATAAGAAAAGACACATATAATATAAAGACTGGAGGATTCGGCGGATTTGAATATATAAGAAACCACCCCAATTATGTCAATTGGCAGGCATCGGCCGCGAAGAAAGGCGGGCTAACAAGACACATTTCAAAAGCTGAGTTAGCCGATAAAATTAGCATGGGCGTCAAAAACGCGTGGTTAACAGGCAAATTTAAGAATCGGATTCCTGCAGGAGCATGTAGCCCTGGCTTTATACGAAGCAATGAACACGGTCAAAATATTTCATTAGCAACAACAGGAACAAGAATTGGTAAAAATAATTCACAATTCGGAATACGGTTCAAATGGATGAATAATAACCTAATTAATAAAAAAGTTCCGATCGAAAATGTAGATCAATGTCTGCGTGACGCTTGGGTATTCGGAAGAATATCTAAAAAATAAACAATAAAATTAAGGGCCGCTGGTGTCAATGGTAACAC
>Ga0164315_10005280_pt1 | contig 10105 bp, 8 predicted proteins | sample GuaBasSedimGuay6_FD_113737 | JGI IMG/M metagenome (GOLD analysis project Ga0164315, IMG submission 113737) | Subseafloor sediment microbial communities from Guaymas Basin, Gulf of California, Mexico - Guay6, Core 4569-2, 0-3 cm | ecosystem: Environmental > Aquatic > Marine > Hydrothermal vents >... | reverse complement strand
CTGCGATTCGTGGGACAACCCGGCCCCCGGACCCGTGCCGCCCTGACGGAACAGGGACTGGACGATGTGACGGAAGTAACGGGATTCGTGGAACACGCCGACGCCATCGAGGCCTGCCAGCAGGCCGACGCCCTGTTGCTGGCCCTGGGCAGTGACGAGGGTGTACCCCGCGGCTGGCTGCCTTCCAAGCTTTTCGAGTACATAGCCTACCAGCGGCCCATCCTGGCCAATGTCGGGCACGGCGAGGCCCGCAGTCTTATCGAGTCGGCCGGTGCGGGCTGGGCCGCCGGCGATGACGAACCGGAGATCCTGCACGCTGCCCTGGACGACCTGTGGGCCCGGAAACAGGAAGCCCCGGACCAACCCATCGACTGGACCAATGACCCGCAGCAGGTGGCGGAACTGACCCAGCAGCGACTGGTCCTGCGTTGGGAACAGACCCTGGCCGACGCCCTGGACCGTGGCGGGCGGATATGAGCGGACGGAAATGAAATCACCGGCCGGCATTCTCTATGTCATCGACACCCTGCGGCGCGGCGGTACGGAACTGCAGCTGGCAGGCCTGATCGCCCGCCTGGACCGCAAACGCTTCAGCCCCCGCCTGATCACCCTGCGGGACCACGAGGTCGATGTGCTGCCTCCCGATTGTCCCCACCTCGAGCTGGGGATGGACAGCCTGGCTTCGGTCACCGGACTGGGAGCACTGAACCGACTGCGACGGGAACTGCGCACCCACGACATCCGGATCTGTCAGACCTTCTTCCAGGACGCCACCCTGATGGGCGGACTGGCCTCGGCCTGGGCCCGCACTCCGGTGCGCCTGGGCTCCTTCCGGGATCTGGGATTCTGGCGCACGCGACGGCAGGAGCTGGTGTTACGACCGTTGTATCGATCGTTGACGGGCTTCATCGCCAACAGTACCGCGGTGCGCGACCACTTCTGCAGCCACGACCACCTGGATCCGGCGCGGGTCACGGTAATTCCCAACGGCCTGGACACGGCGGCGATCCCGTTTCGGCCACCGCGTGCGGTACCGACAGTGGTGGGCATCGTGGGCAACCTCACCCGGCCCGTGAAACGCATCGACTTGTTCGTGGAGGCCGCGGGCCGGCTGGCCGCCGCCCATCCCGGGGTTCGCTGGGAGGTGGTCGGCGACGGCGGTCTGCGTCCGGCCCTGGAGGACCAGGCCCGCCGGTTGGGACTCGGAGACCGTCTGGTGTTCCGCGGACGCTGCCCCGACGTACCCGCGATCCTGGCCACCTGGGATGTGGGCGTACTGTGTTCGGACTCGGAGGGGTTTTCCAACGCCCTGCTGGAATACCTGCTGGCGGGTTGCGTCGCCGTGGCCACCGATGTGGGCGGCAACCGCGAAGCCGTCCAGCATGACCGCACCGGCCTGCTGGTGCCGACGGGGGACGCGCAGGCCTTGGCAGCTGCCGTGGATCGCTGCCTTGGCGACCACGCCCTGCGTACACGGCTTGCCGAAGCCGCCCGCACCGACGCCGTCTCCCGCTTCGACTGGAACACGTGCGTCGCCGCCCACGAGGACCTGTACCGGCGCCTGCTCGCCGACCACTGATCGACGTTCAGAACAGCACTTTCAGAACAATTCGGTAGGGTCCAACTTGCAGATACTGAACCGGTGTTTGCCGGAAGCCTCGCTCGGGATCCCGGCCACTTCCTCCACGTCGTACTTCATGTCCGGCCCGAAGAAGCGCGGGATCTGCTGCGCAAAGAAGGCGTGGGTGGCATCGCCATAGCCTTCGCCTGCCACCACGCGGATCAGGATCCTTTCGCGCACCTCCTGCACCAGCTGGGCCTGGGCCACGCCCGGAGCGTTGGCAATGAGGTAGATGGTCAGGGCAGCTCCAGAAACGATACTGCCCGCCGGTGTCAGCAGGAAGTCGGTAACCCGCCCGGCGGCCATTTCCATGCGCGGCAACCCGCGTCCACAGGTGCAGGCACCGCCTGCATGGGGCGCTCCCACATCCCCGATCTCGTAGCGGATGAAGGGCATGACCGGATTGGAAAGATCCGTCACCAGCAGACGCCCCTGCTCGCCGGGGGCCACCGGTCGACCATCCCGGGCAAACTCGACGTAGAGATGCTCGGCGCACAGATGCATGCCGTCATGGGCCTCGCACTCGCTGGCAATTACACCCGTCTCGCGTGATCCGTAGCGGTCGAACACCTTGCAGTCGAACACGCGCTCAATCACCGCACGGCGGTCCGGATCCAGGACCTCGGCCGAGGTGATCACAGCCCCGGGTCGATGCCAGTCGCCACCGGTCTCCTCCAGGAAGCGGGCATACAGGTAGAGGGAATTGGCATAGGCGATATAGACCACGGGTCGGAAGTCGAGCAACTCGTCGCGAAATTCGGCAAGCCGGTCGCGGGACAGTGACGAGGTGTCCAGGATGATGCGCCGCTCCAGGAATCGGCGCCTGAGCTGCCGTCGCCGGGACGCCTGGGCCGCCAGGTCGCGGGGATGCCCCCAGATGTAGGCCGCCTTGTCGCCGATATCCCAGCCGGTCCAGCGATCGTGCCTGATCGCCGCCGCCACCCGCGACGAGTCGCGGTCGGCGGTGCGCATGAAGTTCAGGGGCTCTCCGGTGGAACCACCGGTCTTGTCCCGCATCAGCTTCGACGTGTCCGCCGTGGTGTCGACCATGGCCTGGGCGTGCTCGCGGATATCCTGCTTGGTCAGCACCGGCAGTTCCGCCACCTGCTCCAGGGAGGTCAGGTCGCCCGGACCAAAACCCGCCGCGTCCAGGCGTCGACGCCAGAACGGGGAATTCCCGTAGGCATGGTCCAGGAGATGTTGCATCCGACCCAGTTGCAGGTCACGGATCTCGTCCTGGGTCCGCCACTGGGTTTGCTCCAGATCCGCCAGATGCCGCGGTACCGTATTGCGCTCCCACAGGCACTGCAGTGGAAACAACAGGTGCTTCGCAAACGCGCCTCCCGGGTCCATTACGAAGTCCTTTCCGCGGCGGTCGCCCCGTCGGGGATTGCCTTGCCTGCCAGGCAGGCGAAGATCTCCAGATAGGCGGATCCCATGGCCTCGAGAGTGTAGGGACAGGGGCCGGGCCGCGCTTCGTCCACCGACATGCCCACCTGCCGGGCCAGCGCCGCCGCGATGCCCTCCACATCACCTGCCGCCACGAGCTGTGCGCCACGTTGACCGTTGAGCGCTTCGGCCAGTCCGCCGACCCGCGAGGCGATGACGGGACAACCCAGGGACCAGGCTTCCAGCAGGGTGTAGGGCAGTCCCTCGTGATGCGAGGGCATGAGCAGCGTATCCAGGTGGGCCAGGAAGTCGAAAATGTCACGACGAAAGCCGTGAAAACGCACGCGCCCGGCCAATCCGGCGGCGTCGGCCTGGCGTCGCAGGTCGCTCTCCAGGGGGCCGGTCCCGATCACGTGCAGTGTCACCTGGGGCGGTACCTCGGGACGACCCAGGGCGGCGATGGCGAGGTCGATGCCCTTGACCGCGGTGACCCGACCCACAACCCCGACATTGAAATGGCCGGCGACCAGTTCCTCCGGCCGGCGGCAGGTATTGCGGTCCACCGGGTCAATGCCGTTGGGCACCGTGGTCCTGGCCAGTCCACGGTGCCGGTGTCCATAGAACCCGGCGATGTCATCGGTGACGTAGCACACGTGATCCACCTGGCGCCGGGTCAGCCACTGCTCCAGGGCAAAATTGAGTCGACTCTTGGCCCAATCCACCGGGCTGGACAGGGTGGCCTCGAGTTTGCCGTGCTCCGTCTTGACCAGTTTCCAGTCGCTGTCCCCGCGGGCCAGGGCGCACACCACCGTTGCCTTGTAGCCGTGGGCATGCACCACCTCCACCCGGTCGCCGTCGAGACGTGACCTGGCCTGTAACACCAGGTCCCGGTCGTAGCGATGGCGCCCCCGCAGGATCACCGGCTCGGTGCCGGACTCGCGCAGCCTGTCCGCCAGTTCCAGGTCGTGAAAAAGCAGGACGGTGGGACGCGGCAACCCGCTTCGCTGCACATATCGTATCAGGTCGAGGATATGACGTTCGACGCCGCCGAAGAGTTCACCCTGGGAACAGATCGCCAGTTTCAAAGCATGTCTCCGGACAACGGTTTGTACCCCATCGTAGCCCGCGGGCCGGGACTCATGATTGACCGGCCTTGTCGGCGAACCGCGTCAGGGCCTGCTCGATGAAAGGGACGAAGGCACGGGCCGCTTCCCGGTTGCCTTCACCGTTGGGATGGCTGTCCCGGCCGTCGCGGGAAGGATAGGCAGACCAGTCCGTCTCGCCGTGTCCGGTCAGGATGTCGTAGTGATCGAAGACCACGATATTGCCCGGACCGTGGTCAGCCAGCCAACCGTTCTGCGCGTCAACCAGCCAGGCATTGAAGGCCCGGGCCCACTCGGCCTGCCGGGGCCGGCCCGAGAACAGGGCCTTGATCTTCTGTTTCAGACCCACCGGCTTGGGTTCGGCCATGGGTGGCGCCGTGAAGGCCACGAAAAGCACCTCCGGGCGGGCGGCCAGCGATGGCAGCAGCGCGCGGTAGGCCGCCTTGGCATTGGCCACGGTCAATTCGCAGGAATCGGGATCACCGGGCTCCGTGCCCTCGCCAGTGAAGTCATTGTTGGGAAAGCACGACTTGAAAGCCACCACCTGGTTGGTCAGGCCCTCGGGCAACAGCTCATCCTGTCGACGGGTGCGTACGATGCGGTCCATGCCGTCGCGAAACTTGGCGTGCCAATGGCAGATATCCGTGTCCTCGCCGACAATCGAACCGTACGAGGCCTCGTTCACCGCTAAGCCCGCCGCCTCGAGGTCGGCCCGCAGGCCGCCGCCGTTGGGATGACTGACATAGATGCAGCGATCACCCGTATCGGCGTGGCCACCGTCATTGGGTCCGGGTGCGGCCAGCAACTGTCCGCCGCAGGAATGGTGGATGAAAAGAAACTGCACGGGCTTCTCCCCAGGGTCGGCGCCGGCTTCCGGTACCGGAATCACCACCGCGGCAAGGGCGGTCAGGACACTGATCGATACCATGGATCCGAAGGACATGGCACTCCCCATGACGCCGCCCTGGCGCGGCCGCTAACAATCTGTGACAACAGCATACCGGGAACATCATACCAAGGATCGTATCGCTGGCAAGGTAACGCGGCGGGGCCCACCCCGTCCACCGGCTACCCACCGGCTTGCCCACGGGAATTGTACACCGGGCTGCACACTGGACTTGCACACCTCGCCGAAAGGCGGCAGGCTCTGCCCCGAACACGCAGCCGCAGGAGGGACGACTTGAGCAGCACCGACACCAAGACCGCGGGCCAACTGGGCCTGTCGGCACTGCGCCCCTACCTGGACCTGCTGCGGGGGCAGGCCCGCGATTTGACCCTGGCCATGCTACTAATGTTGACGGCCACCGGCCTGGGCCTGGCCGTACCCCTGGCCGCCGGCAGGCTGGTGGACGCCCTGGGCGAAGGTGCCACCGCCGCAACCCGCGGTACCATCGTGCTGATGGCTGTTCTCCTGGTGGCCCAGTTGGTTGGCACGTTCTTTTTCGCGGTAGTATCGGCACGCCTGGGTATGCGCACGGTGACCCGCCTGCGCAAGCGCCTGTTCGCCCACCTGCTCGAACTGCCCGCCCTGTTTTTTACGGGTCAGCGGGCCGGTGACCTGTCCAGTCGGGTGACCAGTGATGTGGGCAGCATCCAGTATCTGCTCACCTCCGGCCTGGTCAGCCTGGTGCGAGCGGTCCTGACCCTGGCCGGGGCCCTGGTGCTCATGGTGGGCATCAACCCGCGCCTGACCGTGGTGGTGGTACTGCTCATCCCGGCCACGATCCTGCTGGTGCGGGTCTTTGGCCGGCGGCTCCAAAGCCTGTCGCGAACCATGTACGACGAGATGGGCCGTATCACCAGCCACGTCCAGGAGGCAGTGGCGGACATCCGGGGCCTGAAGGTATACAACAACCAGAATCACGAGAACCGGCGTTTCGCCCGACGCGTAGAGGGTTATCGTGATGCGGGCATCCGCCGCGCCTGGCTTTCGGCGGCACTCGAATCATCTATCCAGATCAGCTTGTGGATCTGCCTGATAGTTATTGTCGTCTACGGTTTCGCCATGGCTGCCCGGGGTGCTACCAGCAACGGCGAACTGGTGACCTTCCTGCTGCTCGCCTTCCGGGTCGCCATTCCACTCTCATCACTGACGGGCCTATTCGGGTCGGCACAGGGTGCGGTGGCTGCAGCCGGGCGCCTGGATGATATCTTCGCGCAACAGACCGAGCGGATGCCGGACGCCGCCGTTCCACCGCCGAAGCACGGCGCTGTGGCCGTGGCTCTGCGGAAAGTCAGCTTCGCCTATCCCGAATACCCCGCGGAATCCATTCTCTCGGGAGTGGACCTGGTCATACCGGCAGGCCAACGTCTGGGCATTGTGGGTGTGTCCGGTTCGGGCAAGACCACCCTCGTCGGCCTGGTGATGGGACTGTTCCGGCCCACCGGGGGTGAATTACGCCTGGACGATCGTCCCTACGTGGACTTCGAACTGGCCGACCTGCGCTCGCACATGGCTTTTGTGGCCCAGGAGCCCCTGTTGCACGATCTGAGCGTGGCCGAGAATATCCGCTTCGGACTGGAGGGCGCGGACCAGGAGGCGATCCGGGAAGCTGCTGCCCGGGCCGGTGTCCTGGACTTCGTCACCGACCTGCCCGCGGGCCTGGATTCGCCCTGCGGTGAGCGCGGCTCCCGCCTGAGCGGCGGCCAGCGGCAGCGTATCGCCCTGGCACGGGCTTTTCTGCGCGACCCAGGCATCCTCATCCTCGACGAGCCCACCAGCGCCCTGGATGCCGCCGCCGAGGATCACATCCGCCGCACCATGCGTGAACTCATGCATGGGAGAACAACCATTGTCATCAGCCACCGTTTTTCGCTGGTGCGGGACCTGGACCGGATCCTGGTGCTGGACTGCGGCGTGATTCTCGAAGATGGCACCCACGAGGAACTAATGGCCAATGAGAGCGTGTACCACCATCTGTACGGTCTCCAGGTTGAAGGGATCCCCAAGTAGCCATTTACCGGTAGTAAACTGTTGACGTTTGATGCTGTATCGGATATACTTTGAAAGCACTAGAAAAAGATCAGCAACGAGGGAGAAATTCAACCAGGGGAAGACTTGAGGGCGTAGCAACCCGCAGGGAGCTGGAGGAATGCATCATGAGTAAGAAGGTCTACGCGAAGCCGACGGTCGTGACACGCACTGTTGCCTTGGGTGTCTTCGGCAACTACAACAACGGTGGTGGTGGTGGCAAAGGCGGCGATGATTTCCCGCCGTTGCCCATTCGCATCGTGACGGATCAGAAGCTGCGTATGGAATAGATTTGCTTCGTGTGAAGCAATTGTTCGAGTAGCGTCAGAACAGAACATCCGGACCCTCGGCGGGGTCCGGATGTTTTGCTTTGCCAGGATGGCTTATGGTGCCCTTATTGCAAATCCGCGATCAAGCGCCGGAGGCCAATTCGGTTTCGATGACGCCATCAATCAGATCGAGTGACCGGAACAGGGCTATGCGGTGATGTCGTCGATGCTTCAGCGGCACCCAGAAATCCCGCCGCTCCTTCTCGTTGAGTTCATCCCAGTGGCGACTGATGAAACCCACCAGGGCACCGGTGGCCTCCAGATATCGAGCCAGGACATCGGTAAATGGCAATTCGGCCGCGGCATTGATGACCGCCTCGCTGCGGTCCATGAAATCCCCCGGCGGCTCGAGCGACGGCTGTGCGGGGTCAAGCTTGGCACTGAAGAATTTGACGGTAAAGTCGTCCCAATAGGCGATATGGGCCAGGGTCTCCTGGAAACTGAGGGCTCCCTCGGGTCCGTGGACTGCCAGCAGGTCCGAGGGCAAGGTAGTGATGCGGCGGCGCAGAATCCGATCCTCATCCAGAAGAGCGTCGGCCAGGGTTTGCCAGTGTTTCAATTCAGTCAATCACTTTCCGGCGAGTAGGGAAAGCTGAGCAACGTCCTTGTCCAACCCAGTATCAGGAATCTCTCGCCCCGTTGCAACTGTACATTGCATGATACTTTCGTGATGACTAGGATGTGCGCCGGAGGTTCACATGATTGTCGATGCAACGTGGCGCGGAATGTTCCGCTGCCTGGTGACCCTGCTGTTGTTGATGATGGCTACCGGCCAGGTGTCGGCAGGCACCGAAGTGTCCCGGGACCGCACGGGCCGCTGGGGCCTGGGCCTGGAAACGGGCCTGATGAAGCTCACCGGTGGTGATCGGGACTACAGCAACGTCGACCAGTTCGGGGCCATCCACCTGGACCGGCGCCTCAACGATGCCTGGAACCTCCAGTTCGCGTTCCGCTACGGCTACGTGCGCGCCGGCGTGGGCCAGCCCGGCCAGGATGCCGGCTGGAGCACCGACAGTGGCGCACCCTTCTACACCGTCATGTCACAACCCTCCGTGCGACTGCAGCGGATTTTTTCACCGGCTGCCACCCTGTCACCCTGGCTGGGAGCAGGGGTGGCCATAACCTCCTCGAAGGCCCTGGACAAGACCGGCGAGGAAGTGGGTACGATCCCGGTCGGCGAGCCCGCAGTGGGCTACGACACGTCGGGCAAACTGGTCGATCTGGAGGGTACGGAATTCACGATGACGGCGGCCGGGGGTCTGGCATGGACCCTGGGAGACAGCTGGAGCCTGGATCTGGGTGGGCGCGTCCACTGGCTGCCCGGCGTCGACCGCGACAACATCGGGCTGAGCTCCATCTGGGGGCCGGAGCACGTGGACGCCAACACCTTCAATGTCGAAGGTTTCGTGGGCTTCACGTTCTGGTTCAGCAGCGACGACAGCGATGCCGACGGCATACCCAACGCCTACGACGCCTGCCCGGAGTCCGCCGAGGATCCCGACGGGTTCGAGGACAATGACGGTTGTCCCGATACCGACAATGACGGCGACGGCGTACCCGACGCCACCGATGGTTGCCCGGATGTGGCCGAGGACCCCGATGGTTACCAGGACGACGATGGCTGTCCCGATATCGACAATGACGGGGACGGCATCCCCGACGACCGCGACTCCTGTCCCGACGTGGCCGAGGACCTGGACGGCTTTGAAGACCACGATGGCTGTCCCGAAGCCGACAACGACGGCGACGGTGTACCGGACAGCCAGGACAAGTGCGACCAGACGCCGGTCGGCAGCGAGGTTGATGCCGATGGCTGTGTCATCCTGGTCATTGCGCCTCCAGTCCCCGGCCTGGCTGTGGTTGCAGCCCTGCCCGTGCCCGGGCAGACCACGGTTCTCCCGGATATCTCCTTCAACGTTTCCAGCGCCAGACTGACAGCCACCTCCGCCGCCACCCTCGATGATCTGGCGCAGGCAATGAACGACCGTCCCGAAGCCGTGGTCGAGATCAGGGGCCATACCGACGCCTTGGGCGACGTCGAGGCCAACCGGGAACTCTCCACCCGCAGGGCCATGGCTGTCCGCGACGCCCTGATTGCCCGGGGCGTGGATCCGGGTCGGGTTCGCGCCGTCGGCTATGGCGAGGCTGTTCCCCGGGCCACCAACGACACCGCCGCCGGACGTGCCATGAACCGCCGCGTGGAGTTGCACCGTATCCGCTAGTGCCCCACACCAGCCCGGGCCAGGGCCGCCCGCAGCTGGGCCTCGGTCTGTCCCCCCACCATGTGGGCACGCACGATACCTTCACCATCGATCACCAGTCCCGTGGGAATACTCGTAGCCTTCAGCGCCAGGGCCGCATCACGTTCAGACACCGTGGCGATGGGAAAGGTGTACGGCTTGCCGGTCAGGAACTGGCGGATGGTCGCCGGCGCCTCGCTGCTGACAGCAAGAAAAGCCACCCCATCCCCGGCCAACTCCTTGTAGAGAGTCTCGATATGGGGCATTTCCCTGCGGCACGGAGGGCACCAGGTGGCCCAGACATCCAGGAAAAGAACCTTTCCCCGGTAGTCCGAGAGCCGGAATTCCCGGCCGTCCAGATCCCGGAAAGCCACATCCGGCGCCGGCCGGCCGGTCAGTGCCTCGGGGTTGGTCAAACGGTCCGGATGGTCCACCACCCGCACTCCCGCGGG
>Ga0164315_10005279_pt1 | contig 10105 bp, 9 predicted proteins | sample GuaBasSedimGuay6_FD_113737 | JGI IMG/M metagenome (GOLD analysis project Ga0164315, IMG submission 113737) | Subseafloor sediment microbial communities from Guaymas Basin, Gulf of California, Mexico - Guay6, Core 4569-2, 0-3 cm | ecosystem: Environmental > Aquatic > Marine > Hydrothermal vents >... | reverse complement strand
TAAACTAGACGGCTATTGTATATAGTCTGTTTGAGTGAGCATTTTGCATGTGTGCCGAGGGTTTAGCGGCGTAACGTGCCGGATGCTGTTTCGGTTCTATGCCCAGCTCCAGGTCCTGCTTCAGACCAGGGGTTTGGTCGGAGGCTGCTATATACCCGTTTTTTTTAAACCCAATTCAAGTGAGTTCAAGCCTACCGTGTCTTCCCCTGCGATGATGACTACCGCCGTGCGTGCTGCCCGCGCGGCAGCTGATTATATTGTGCGTGCCAGCCGCCGCCTCGATAATTTACAGATATCCGAGAAAGGTCCCAATGATTTCGTCAGCGAAGTCGATCAGCAGGCTGAGTTGCGAATTATCGAAACTATTCACAAAGCCTACCCGGATCATGCCATTTTGGCTGAAGAGAGTGGCGAGCAGGGTAAGCATGAATATCAGTGGATTATCGATCCGCTGGACGGCACTACCAATTTTCTGCACGGCTATCCGTGCTATTCGGTCTCGATAGCGGTGCGTCTCAACGGTCGTCTAGAACATGGCGTGGTTTACGACCCTAATCTCGATGAGCTGTTTTGCGCGAGCCGTGGTAACGGCGCGATGATGAACAATCGGCGCATACGCGTTGCCCGCCGAGCTAACCTGCGGGGCGCGCTGCTGGCGACGGGGTTCCCGTTTCGCAGCGATCAAAACCTCGAGCAGTACATGAAAACACTGCAGGCATTGATCAAAAAAACCAGTGGCATTCGCCGGCCTGGCTCGGCGGCGCTTGATCTTGCCTACCTGGCCGCCGGCCGCGTCGATGGTTTTTGGGAATTTGGTTTGCGGCCGTGGGACACTGCTGCCGGTGCATTGCTGGTGCAGGAGGCGGGTGGACTGGTCTCTGATATGCGCGGTGGCCACGATTTTCTTGAAAGCGGTGACATTGTGGCGGCCAACCCCAAGCTGCTGCGGGAGATTCTGACCACGATTCGGCCATACCTGGCTTAGGTTGTTCGAGACCATCACCGGATGACTCCCGTCAGTTCGAATTCCGCACAACACACACCGATGATGCGCCAATACCTGGGCATCAGTGAGCAGCATCCGCAGGCGTTGTTGTTCTATCGCATGGGCGATTTTTACGAGCTCTTTTATGACGATGCGGTAGAAGCCTCCGCCATTCTGGGTATTGCACTTACCTCTAGGGGTCAATCCGCAGGGCAGAAAATTCCCATGTGCGGCGTGCCGGTGCGTGCGCTTGATCAGTACCTCGCGCGGTTGGTCACCGCCGGCAAATCGGTAGCGATTTGTGAGCAACTAAGCGAACCCGGTAAAGGCAAAGGACCCGTCGAACGCGGCGTAGTAAGGGTGGTGACGCCGGGCACGTTGGTTGAGGATGAGCTGCTCGACCAGCACCGAGACAATCGCCTGGTGGCAATCAGTGGCACGGTCGATGATTTTGGCCTGGCCTGCGTTGAACTCAGCAGCGGTCGTTTTACCCTGCAGCAGGGCGCGGGTGATGAGTTACTTGCTGGCGAGTTGGCGCGGCTCGATCCGGCGGAATTATTGAAGGCAGAGGGTGCTGATTTTTCTGCGGCGGTCGCCCAGTTTGATTCAAAAATTGTCGAGCGACCGAGTTGGCATTTTGATCCGCAAAGTGCCGAACGGGTACTTTGCCGACAGTACGGCACGGTTGATCTCGACGGTTTCGGTTGCAGTGGCAAGGTGCAGGCGGTTGCCGCAGCCGGCGCGCTGTTGTGTTATCTGCAGGACACCCAAAAAAGTGCACTGCCCCATCTACAAGGCCTCCAACTGGAGCAGATCGACGACGCCGTACTGATTGACGCGGCGACGCGACGTAATCTTGAAATCGATACCAGCCTGTCGGGTAACGACAGGGCCACTCTGACCGGGGTGCTCGATCGCTGCGTCACGAATATGGGTAGCCGGTTACTGCGGCGCTGGCTGAACCGGCCCCTGCGAGATCACGCGATTTTGAACGACCGGTTTCACGCGGTGACAGTGATTGCTGAGGCCCAGGGCTGGGAGCCGCTGCAGGGGCTGCTCAAGCAGACCGGTGACCTGGAACGAATACTGGCGCGGATTGCTCTGGGTAGCGCGAAGCCGCGAGATCTGGCGGTGCTGCGCGATACGCTGGCGCAGATGCCCGGTTTACATCAGTTGATAGATCCCCTTGACTCGCCGCTAGTGCGCAACATTCGCCAGCGCGCCGCCGAGTTTCCGCAACTGCTACAAACTTTGCAGCGGGCGTTGCACGCAGACCTGCCCGTGCGGCTAAGTGATGGCGGTGTAATTGCCGAAGGCTATGATTCGGCGCTGGATGAACTTCGGCTTATTGGCCGTGACGCCGGTTCGCTGCTCGCGGATATTGAAACTCGTGAACGCGAACGTACCGGTATATCTACCCTGAAAGTGGGCTATAACCGAGTGCACGGTTATTACATCGAAGTTTCACGGGCGCGTCCTGGTGAACTGCCAGAGGATTACCAGCGCCGACAAACGCTTAAACACGCGGAGCGTTACGTCATCCCGGAGCTGAAAGTTCTGGAGGAGAAGGTGCTCACTGCGCGGGAGCGGATTCACGCGCTTGAACGGGAACTCTACGACGCACTGCTGGCGACTATTATTGACCAGCTCATCGAACTGCAAATTTGTGCCGGGGCGCTGGCGGAGCTGGATCTACTCGCCAATTTTGCGGAGCGGGCCGACTCGCTCGATTACGTACGGCCGATTTTGAATGACCAGCCGGGCATCGAAATTGAGGCGGGTCGCCACCCGGTGGTGGAGCAGATCAGCAATGAAGTGTTTATCGAGAATAGTCTGTCACTGACGCCGGAGCGGCGAATGATGCTGATTACCGGCCCCAACATGGGCGGTAAATCGACCTTTATGCGCCAGAATGCGGTTATCGTGCTCATGGCTTACGCTGGTTGTTACGTGCCGGCACGCAGTGCGATGATCGGACCGATTGACCGAATTTTTACCCGCATTGGCGCCTCTGATGACCTTGCCGGCGGTCGCTCTACCTTTATGGTGGAGATGAGTGAAGCCGCAAATATTCTGCACAACGCCACCGCCAACAGCCTGGTGCTGCTGGATGAAATCGGTCGCGGCACGAGTACTTATGACGGCCTGTCACTGGCCTGGGCCATTGCTGACTACCTGGTTAAAAAAGTTCATGCATTAACTCTGTTTGCTACCCATTATTTCGAGCTAACTGCTCTGGCGGAAGAACAGGAAGGGGTAGAAAACCTGCATCTGGAAGCGCTTGAGCACGCCGGCAAAATTATCTTTATGCGTCAGGTTAAGCCGGGACCGGCAAGCGAAAGCTATGGTTTACAGGTGGCAGCCCTGGCGGGGGTGCCGGCTTCGGTGGTGGCGTTTGCTCGAGAGCGGCTCAATGAGTTTGACCGCTCGGTGCCTGTTGCGCCGGTTCGGCAGCCGGAACATGGCCAGATGTCGCTGTTTGAAAATCCAGTTCACCCGGTGGTTGATGAACTGCGTCTGGCCGATTTAGACGATATGACCCCGCGGGAAGCCCATGCGTTGCTTTATCGATTACGTCTGTTAGCGGACAAGAACTGAACCGGTATAATTGCCCGCCTCTTTTAGTTGCAACTAAGGGGTTGCAAACCGAATTTTTCTCCAATCAGGTTTGATTCAATATGACTTTTGTTGTCACAGAAAACTGCATTCTCTGTAAATACACCGACTGCGTGGAAGTCTGTCCCGTGGATTGCTTTCACGAGGGGCCAAATTTTCTGGTGATTGATCCCGAAGAGTGCATTGATTGCACGCTTTGCGTGCCTGAGTGTCCGGCTGAAGCGATTTTTGATGAAGAGGATCTGCCCGATGATCAGCAGAAGTTTTTGCAGATAAATGTTGAGCTGGCGCAAATCTGGCCGGTGATTACCGAGTGTAAAGATCCGCCGGCAGATGCTGATGAATGGCTCGGTAAACCCGGCAAAACCAAACTGCTGGAGCGCTAAGTGGCTATGCCTGGTCAGCAGCTAAAAATTGCAATCGCGGGGGCAGGGGGGCTTGGCAGTCTGTTTGGCGGTCGCCTGTTCGCGCATGCTCAGGTGACGTTGATTGCCCGTGGTGAACGCCTGCAAACGCTACGCGAGCAGGGCGTGGTGATCAATGTTGATGGCGAAAGCGACAGCTGTTCGCCGACCGTTATCGATAGCGAGAACCCGGACGAACTTGCGGGGCTGGCTGAAATTGATTATCTGCTGTTTGCCTGTAAAACCCAGCACACGGAAGAGTTTGCCAGGTTGCTAGCACCGTACATCGGTGAATCAACTCAGATCGTGTCGCTGCAAAATGGTGTTGATAACGAAATTATTTTAGAAGAGCAGTTTGGCCGTTCGATTATCGGCGCCATGACGGTTCGATTCGGTGCGCATTTAAGCCCAAATGGTCAGGTGGACGTGGTGGGGGAGCTAATTACCCGGGTGGGTGATTATCCGACCGGCGTGAGTCCGCGGCTGGATCCGTTGGTGGCGGCGCTTAACCGCGCCGGGTTTGCCGCCGCTGCGGTGGACGATATTCGCCTCGAAAGCTGGAAAAAAATGGTCATTAACTGCGCCTGTAATCCAGTGTCCGCGCTGCAGTTTGGCGACATTCAGACTCTCTACAAAACACCTTCCAGTCGTTGGGTAATGCAGAATATGATGCGCGAGGCCGCCGCCGCCGCCGCGGCTGACGGTGTTGAGATCGGCCCGGCAGAGCTGGAGCAGTTGTCTGCTGCGTTGGAAGCGATGCCGCCGCTGAGATCGTCCATGCAGGTCGATGCCGAACGCGGTACGCCGCTGGAACTTGGCGGCCTTACCGGAGCGATAATGCGCCGCGCCGCTGCGTTAGGTCAGGAGGCGTTAGTGACTTCTACGGTCCATAACTTGCTGCTGTCGCGTTACCCAAACGCCGCGGTCTGAGAGCAAAGATTGATCTTTCCAGAGATCACACTACCTACTGCTTAGACATCGACGAATACGGTTCCTTCTTCTACCTTGGTGGGGTAGGTTGCGAGGGCTTTCTCTTTGCGCAGCAGGTTGGTCAGCTGGGCAATGCCAGGAGGAAAGTTAGCCCATTTTTTTACTTCGCCGGTTTTAATGTCGAATTCGGCGCGGTGGAATGGGCAGACAATGTTGCAGTTATCGACGATTTTTCCTCGGCCAAGCGGGGCAAAAACATGGGTGCAGTGGGTGGCCGTTGCGTAAAAGCCGTCGTCGAGATGAAATAAGAGTAAAGATTTATCGCCGAGCTTGAATCGCTGTTTATCGCCGACTGCCAGATCACTTTCGTTACATGCTTTGATAAATGCCATGTTGTTGCCTCTCCCTGATGATTGATAAGTGGGTTGATGAGCGGCCCTATTGGTAGCTACTGTCAACCTCCGTTTAGATATACAAATTTAGTTAGCCGCAGGTCAGCCCGCCATCGACTGCCCAGGTGGCGCCGGTGACATACAGCGCACTGTCGCTACAGAGAAAAACGGCCACGTCGGCAATCTCCTCTGGTTGGGCAAGGTAGCCCAAAGGTACGTCATCGATCAACCGTTTCTCTAATACCGGGTTTTGCTGTAGACCAGCGGTCAGGTCGGTGCGCACCCACCCGGGGGCGATGGCGTTGACACGAATGTGATTGCCGGCCCATTCCATTGCCAGTGTTTTTACCAGGCCGGTGAGCCCATGTTTTGAAGCGGCGTATGCCCCCAGTCGTGGTGACCCGACCAGCCCGGCAATAGAAGTAACGAATAGCATTGAGCCTGGCTTATCCGCGTCGAGTAGCCGTCGTGCGTAGGTGCGCGCAGCGATAAATGCACCACGCAGGTTAGTGTTCATGATCAGGTCCCAGTTCTGGTCGGTGGTTTTTTCTGGGCGTTCGTAGATAGGGCTGGCGCCGGCGTTATAGATAACCGTGTCGGGCAGTCCGTTTGCGTCGAACCAGCTGTCCAGGTTCTCTGCCGTGTTGTCGGTGACATCCAGTTGCAGGGCGCCGACCGAAGCGTTGTCGAAACAGGCGCGAATTTCGGTAGCGGCTTTGGTAGCCTGTTCAAAGTTGCGGGCGGTCAGGGTGACATTGGCTTGCTGTTCAGCCAGTCGGCTACAAATAGCGCGGCCGATGCCACGTGCTCCGCCAATAACCAAAATAGTCTCGCCGGCGACAGACGCAAAGGGTTTGCTCATTAACTAATCACTGCACTGTTAAAGAATCGCTAACGGAGTGGTTATCGATGGGGGCTACAGCCCGAGACTAGTTTACAGGCTAGTGATTCTACTGAGTGATGATTTCGAACGAAATGAACTGGTCGGGATTCTGGTCCAGTTCGCGGCCCAGGCTGATTTTGCCGGTACCGCGTAGCGCAATCTCTTCTCTGCGCAGATAGAAGCTGCCGTCGACAGTTTCGATATAGGTGCCATTAGTGCTGGTATCGAGGAGTACAAATTTGTCGCGCCGGGATTCAAAACTGATGTGTTCTCGGGAGGCAAAGGTATCGTTGACCATCATGTCTGCGCGGTTGCCGCGGCCCATCGACATTGGCAGCATCGTCGGATCAATAATCTGTTCCTCCGAGCCGAAGGTGAGTTTGAGTTTTCCTGCTGGTGCTGACGCAGTGAATAACCCCGTGGCGATACGCGTTGCGTCGTCTTCCTGCCAAACGAATTCGTAAATGTCGATGGTGTTGCGCTTGCCTTTAACGGTGAGGCGGTCTAACAGGCGAGCGTTGGAGCGGTGTACCGGGTTCATCGACTCAACGGTTTCTTTGGTGGTGATCAACTGACCGCCTTTGGCCAGCGCCGTCATGCGGGCAGCGATGTTGACCGCGTCACCATACACATCACCTTTTTCATGAACGACCGGGCCAAAATGAAAACCGATACGAATAGAGACCGGATACACCTTGCCCTCGAAATTGATGCCGTCGGCGATATTTTCCTGCATCACTACAGCCGCGGTCGCCGCAAGGTCAGCGTTCGGTAACGTACACATGACCTCGTCACCGATGGTTTTGATTACGGTGCCGCCATTGGCGGTGATGGACTGACTCATTTGTTCCATGCAGGCAGTAACAAGTGGGCGAGCAATATCGTCACCAAGCTCATCGTAAAGACGGGTGCTCCCGCTTATGTCGGAGAACAGGATTGCAAGTTCAGTGCTGCTCATGGGCGGTCCATTACTCTATTTAATAGCTCGCATTCGCAAAGTTGATCCGTCGGCGAGTGCATTTCAGGAGTTATTCGGTGGTTTTGGTTTTTGCCTGTCAAAATGGTCGGTTTTTAGTTAGTGAGAGTCAATCCAGCAGCATCGTTATAACTCAGGTTTAGGGGTTTTCTGATGCAGTATTTGGGATAAACAGCATCGGATCTACTCGTGCATTATTCAAACTCAGCGACCAGTGCAAGTGGGGGCCGGTAACGCGGCCACTTGATCCGACCCGTGCGACTAGTTGCCCCTGTGTCACCTGCTCACCCGGCTGAACCAGAATTTCATCGAGATGACAGAACATTGAAATTACCCCCTCGCCGTGATCAATAAACAAACTATTGCCGTTAAAAAAGAAATCACCACCGCCGCTGACTACTCCAGCCGCCGGAGATAAAACGGGCGCTCCGGTGGGTGCAGCAATATCCATACCGGAATGCGGCCTTCTAGGCTGGCCGTTTATGACTCTTCGCCGACCAAATGAGCTCGAGTGGCGGCCATCAACTGGAAGAAGCATGGGGCCAAAACTAACCTCTTCAGTTTGCCAGTTACGCAAATAGCCACCGATCAGCTTTGATTCGCGACGAATACGTCGCATAGATTCTTCATCTGGCGATACCTTGTTGGTGTCGGCAATGGTTAGTTCTTCTTTAGGGTAGTTACCCGGCTGGAGCGGGATCGGAATTCGTACCGTTTTGGTGTCGGATTTTGGCCCGCCTTCGCGCAGCAACAGCACAGCGTCTTTTGTCCCGGTGGACAGGGGGATGCCGACAATCGCAACAACCTTGCCGGCGTTTGCTTCTACCTTGACTGGGTTGCCTTTAAAGGACACATGCATACCCGGTTGGTAGTGACTAGTAATGTCGATCAGTGCAACACCTCCGGGTATCCGTTGTTCACGCGGTAACCATGTTGACTCCGCTGGATTAGCAACGGCGTCGGGCGTGAAACTCGAAAGGGCGAATAAAATGAGGGCGAAGTTAGTCAATAAATTAGTAGTGTGTCGAGTCATTGCGATTCCAGAGGTTCGATAATTTCGATGGTTTCAACGATGCAATTCAAGTTTGCGTCGCTCAATTGTATTTGCACCGGATCGCTGGGGTTGATCTGACCGGCACCACTGATAATTTGGTTGTTCTGCGGATTGCGGACTACTGCATACCCTCGGGCCAGGGTCGCCAGCGGGTTAAGCACAGTCAGCGCCGCTGCCGCTTCGCCCGTTTGTTGTTTGCGGGCAGACAATTGGGTGTTGATATGCTGATTTAGACCATTGTAAAGCTGGTTTATACGCTGGTGATGTTGGTAGATGGGCTGTAATGGAGAGTAATGGAGTAATCGAGTTTCGACCTGTTTTAATCTTGCCAAATGGTGGGTATTAAAACTGCGTTGTAGTTGCGTCAACAAATGCCAGTTATGGGTCAGTCGCTCGCTGAACTGGTGCAGTTTTTGCCCGGGGTGGATCAGGCGTCGTCGCTCGCCGTCAAGGTGCTGTTGATGATCGCGGAGGCGACGCTCAAGCACGTCGGTCAAGCGTGTCTGCAGCTGATTAACCCACTCCTGTAGCTGCCGTTGGTCCGGAGTCGCCAGTTCGGCGGCAGCAGTGGGGGTGGCAGCACGCAGATCCGCCACCAGGTCGGCAAGGGTCCAGTCGCTTTCGTGACCAATGCCGGCAATCACGGGAATGTTGCACGCAAAAATAGTGCGCACCAGTTGCTCATCGTTGAAGGCATGTAAGTCTTCAATGCTGCCGCCACCGCGCGACAAAATAATGAGATCGACGCCCTCTATTTGTTCTGCTTGAGCGATGCGGTCGCAAAGTCGGCTGGCTGCATCCTTGCCCTGGACTTCGCTCGGCAGCAGGATTATTCGTGCCGCTGGATAACGTCGCTCAAAGGTAATCAGCAAATCGCGAATTGCCGCCCCGACGGGCGAGGTGATCAGTGCGATCGTGCGTGGGTAAGCGGGTAGCTTTTTTTTGTGAGTTTCCGCAAAAAGTCCCTCCGCCTGCAGCGTCGTTTTTAATGCTTCCAGTTGCTGCAGTAACGCTCCCTCGCCAATCGGTTCGACCTGCTCCACCATAATTTGAAACTCGCTGCGCCCTTCGTAGAGTGTTACCCGGGCGCGAATCAGCACCTGTTTGCCGTTTTCTGGCTCGGTGCCAAGTTGACGGCGACGGTTGCGAAACAGGGCGCAGCGTACCTGTGACTGTTGGTCTTTTAGAGTGAAGTAGAGGTGACCCGACGCGGGACGGGACAGGTTCGATATTTCACCCTCAATCCAGATTAGCGCAAACCGTTTCTCAATTGCCCCGCGGGCCTCAAACGCAAGTCTCGATACGGTGTAGATCTCTTTGGTGCGCATAGATGCTCGCGACGGGTCGGTGGTTTCGGGGTTGTGGGAGCGACAGTTGATTTAAGTTGATGGTCTGAAAGTAACGGGGATCCATCCATCGATTACCATTATCGGTTAGCGAGTGATTGTCTAACCTGCTCTCTAAAACCTATAATAACCGGTTTTTTCCCCGGTTAGCTGGCGGCGTGTGAGTCGGCTAGCTGTCGGCGCTGAAATACAGAGGGACAGCCCTTGCGAATAACCTATGATGCCTTGACCTTTGACGATGTTCTGCTTATCCCGGCGTACTCTAACGTGCTGCCGAAAGAGACGAGTTTGAAGAGTCGCCTGTCACGGAACATCGAACTTAACCTGCCCATCGTGTCCGCCGCGATGGATACCGTCACCGAGGCGCGCCTGGCCATTGCTCTGGCGCAGGAGGGGGGTATTGGTGTTGTTCATAAAAACATGACCGCTGTGGCCCAGGCTGCCGAAGTGGCGCGGGTTAAGCGATTTGAAAGTGGGGTGATTCGTGACCCGATTACGGTTGATCCCGATATCTCCATC
>Ga0164315_10005278_pt1 | contig 10107 bp, 9 predicted proteins | sample GuaBasSedimGuay6_FD_113737 | JGI IMG/M metagenome (GOLD analysis project Ga0164315, IMG submission 113737) | Subseafloor sediment microbial communities from Guaymas Basin, Gulf of California, Mexico - Guay6, Core 4569-2, 0-3 cm | ecosystem: Environmental > Aquatic > Marine > Hydrothermal vents >... | reverse complement strand
TCAGTCTGATGCAGGCAGCACCAACCACAAAATGATGTAAACAAGAATGCCCGGGAAAGCTGCTGAAATGATGGAAGCCAGGACATAGACAACCCGGGTGCCGGTGATCGACCAGCCGAAGTGCCGGGCGAGTCCGGCGCAGACACCGCCAATCATTCCGTTATACCTGTCTCTTGAAATGCCTGTGGTTCTGCTCATGTTATTTTTCCTGTAGCTATATTTCTAAATTTCAATCATCTCGAAATCATCTTTGCCCGCACCACAATCCGGGCAGACCCAGAATTCCGGTACGTCAGCCCAGCGGGTGCCGGGTACCAGGCCCTCTTCGGGGTTGCCTTTTTCCTCTTCGTATACCCAGCCGCAGATGATGCACATCCAGACTTTGTAGTCACTTTCCGCCACGATTGTGTTCCCAAACTAATAAAAACGCTAGTTTGACATGCGAAGGTCCACGCTTAAACCGTTAAGCGGGTTAAAATGAGAGTTTTATACAATCAGAGACCGGATCAAAATGACCTCCAGCGAAGAATTAATTAAAAGGGCGCGTATTCACATACCCGGTGGAGTGAATTCTCCGGTTCGTGCGTTTAACGGGGTTGGTGGTGATCCGGTGTTTTTTGATCATGCGCTCGGTGCATGTTTATACGATGTTTCCGGTCGTTCCTACATCGATTATGTCGGCTCCTGGGGGCCGATGATTGCCGGCCATGCCAACCCGGCAATCATTGCAGCGGTACACGAAGCGGTGAACAAGGGCTTGAGCTTTGGAGCGCCGGCAGCGGCAGAAGTGACCATGGCGGAAAGGCTGTGTGAACTCGTGGATAGCATGGATATGGTGCGTATGGTCAATTCGGGCACCGAGGCAACCATGAGCGCCATACGCGTGGCGCGTGCGGCGACCGGTCGTGACCGGATTTTAAAGTTTGAAGGTTGTTACCATGGCCATGCTGATGCTTTCCTGGTCAAAGCAGGCAGTGGCGCCCTGACCCTCGGTGTGCCCACATCCCCTGGCGTGCCTTCAGCCTACGCTGACCTGACACTGACCTTGCCATTCAATGATCTGGATGCGGTACGTGATTGTTTTGCCCAACAGGGTGATGAAATTGCCTGCATTATTGTTGAGCCGGTAGCAGGCAATATGAATTGTATTCCACCGGTAGATGGTTATCTTCAGGGCTTGCGTGATCTTTGTGACGACCACGGTGTCGTGTTGATTTTTGACGAGGTCATGACTGGTTTCCGTGTGGCGCTTGGTGGCGCGCAGGCCTTGTATGGCATTACGCCGGATCTCTCGACCTTTGGCAAGGTGATTGGTGGCGGTATGCCGGTTGGTGCCTTTGGTGGCAAACGTGAATTGATGGAGCAGGTCGCACCATCAGGGCCGGTTTACCAGGCAGGGACATTGTCAGGCAACCCGGTGGCCATGGCGGCCGGTCTGGCGACACTGGACCAGATCACAGCGCCGGGTTTTTACGAGGCATTGGCTGATAAAGCCCGGATGCTGACCGAAGGAATGCAGGCAGAGGCTGACTTTGCAGGTGTGCCATTCACTACCACCCGCGTTGGTGGCATGTTCGGGCTGTACTTCAGTGACGAGCAACAGATTATTAACTTTGAACAATCGGGTGCAGTCGATGTTGATATGTTCAAGTGCTTTTTCCACGCCATGCTGGACAAGGGTATCTACCTGGCACCATCGGCCTACGAGGCGGGGTTTGTTTCATCGGCGCATACCGAAGAGCATATTTCCGCGACGATTAATGCCGCGAGAGAGGCTTTCAGGCGCTGTGCGTGAAACGCTGATATTTAGTACGTATACGGGGACAGATTAAACCTTAATGGATACTGGCTGGACACAGGATTTACTGAACTGGCTGACAGAGAACCCGGGTTGGGCGGGTTTCTGGGTATTTGTGATGTCATTTATAGAGTCACTGGCGTTTGTGGGTATCCTGGTTCCCGGTATTATTATCCTGTTTGGGCTCGGCGCGCTTATAAGTCTTGGTGCAATGGATATGTTACCCATCTGGATGTGGGGCTCCCTTGGTGCGTTGGCCGGAGACATTGTCAGTTATGCAATTGGCCGGCGTTACCGTAGTCACCTGGCAGACATGTGGCCGTTTTCACGATTTCCGAAAATGTTGGAAAGAGGCCGTGACTACTTTCGTGTGCACGGTCCCAAAAGTGTTGTCATAGGGCGATTTATCGGCCCGCTCAGACCGGTGATACCGGTGACTGCCGGTATGCTGGGTCTGGCTCCCCGGCGCTTTTTAATGGTGGATATTCCGGCCTGCATTGCATGGACACCTGCTTACCTGATTCCGGGAATGTTGTTTGGCGCCTCGCTGGAAGTGGCATCGGAATATGCCGGTCGTATGTCGCTGGTGCTGATTATTGCCGTGGTGGTTCTGTGGCTGACCTGGTGGATCATCTGGACCGCTTATGAATTGCTGGCCAGCCGATCGGCCCGTTGGTTAAGGCATGTCATCCGGTGGCTGCGCCGGCACCCGGTATTCAGGCGTATTGCCGGGCCCCTGCTGGATTCGTCACAGCCGGAAGTTCTGTCTATCACCATGATGGGCCTGCTGCTGGTGTTGATATTCTGGGGTGTGGTGGTGTTGATGTTCCTGTCGCCATTTTCAGCTCATCCGCAGTCCATTGACCAGGCGGTACAGGCCTATGCGCTTGGTTTGCGAAACCACGTTGCAGATCCTTTGATGGTAGCGTTGACACAATTGTCCCGATTGTGGGTACTCATTCCGACCTCGGTGGCGGTGTTGCTGTGGCTGATTGGCGCAGGGCGTCAGAAAGCGGCCATACACTGGTTGGTGGCAATGGGTGGTGGTATGGTCATTCAGCTATTGGCAGGTTGGACTCTGCGTGCCACACCGATGTTGAGTGAGGCGGGTGTCAAAACCCCTCATGACCCCAGTGCAGCGTTAACACTGGCGACCGTCGTGCTGGGCTATTTTTCTGTCATGGTTGCGAGGGAATTAAAGCGGCGTAAGCGCAAATGGCCCTATGTATTCACCGGCTTGCTATTGTCGCTACTGGTTCTTTCAAGGCTGTACCTCGGGCTGGATTGGCTCAGCGGGGCCCTGATGGGTGTGGCGCTGGGTATGATCTGGACGTTTGTGGTCGGTATTGCCTACCGGCAGCGAGTCGTGCGATCTTTCAATGGCATTGCAGCCAGCTTGATCTTTTTCGGTATGCTGACAATTACGTTTACCTGGCAGGTTGATCAAAACCTTGAAAGTGATCTGGCCGCGTTCAAATTACAGGTGCCACAACGTGAAATCTTGACAGATCGGTGGTGGGATGATGTCTGGCAGACCCTGCCGCGTGAGCGAACGCACCTGGAAACGGTTGCTGCACGGGAGTTCAATTTTCAATTTGCGGGAGAGCCGGAAAGTCTTGCGAAAGTACTTGGGGCCCACGGGTGGCAGGAAGCGGCGCCAGCCAACTGGCGTTGGACCATATTGTCAATGAACCCCGACCCCACTGAGCACACGCTTCCGCCTCTGAAGAGAGACTACCTCGGACATGCCGATATTCTGTTGTTGCACCGGCTTGGTGGTGACCCCATGGCGCAGGAAACGATTCGTCTCTGGGATTCAGGGGTCAGGCTGAAACCTTCGGGCCAAACGGTTTACCTGGGCCAGGTTGCCGCTGAGGTACTGGTTCAGAGAATGAAGGTTTTCAGCTACTGGAGCGCGATACCTGCCTCGCGAGCAAGCCTGGAACTATTGGCCGAGGAGGCCACTGGTATGCAAACGAGGTGGGGCAACGAGTCATTGTTGTTAATCAGGAATCCCCGGGCCCCTGGAAGCGGGGAAGTACATTAACCAGCATTTGCAAGCGCTCCAGCGGATCGGTGATCTGTAGCAGCGTCTGCTTCTCACTGTTTTCTAAAGGTAGCAATTCCGCCAACCGGAAAGCGACCCAGCCGGCATCCTGTAAAAGTTGTGGTTGGAATTCCGGGTGATTCGCACCGGCCTTTTCCATGTAGCGCCCGACAATCATGGATAGCACAGAGTACTGTTCCGGTAACTCAACAGGGCTGGTTTCGGCCATGATTTCCACTTCAGCCATCAACAAGCCATTGTCCCGCATACGGGTTTTCTGAATAAAAAACTTCTCTCGCCCCCGGGCGGTAATACCCAACAGTCCGTCTTCCAGGGTGGAGAAGTCACAGATTTCTGCCGTGGTGCCAATGCGAAGATGGGTTGCAGGGCGACCGACATTTTCTGAGTTCCTGACACTTTCTGAATTATTGACCAGGCAAACCCCGAATTCACCGCCCCGGGCACTGCATTCGCGCACCATATCGATATAGCGCTGTTCGAAGATTCTCAGTGGCAAATAACCACCTGGAAACAAAACGGTATGCAGCGGGAAAAGCGGGATATCGGTGTTGATTACGTATTCCTTAGGGAGCCTGCAAGCCGGTGGGGCGCAGCTTCGAAACCACCGTTGCTCATAAACACAACGTGATCACCCGGTTTTAGCTGGCTGTTCATTTGTTTCAACATGTCATCCACCTGGGTCACTACCTTGCAGCGATCCTCCAGCGGTGCGAGCGCCACCTGCGGATCCCAGTCAATGCCTTCATTGGTCTTGAGCCAAACGTAGTCTGCTGCAATCAGGGCAGGGCCCAGTTCATCAGCGTGTACACCGGCTCGCATGGTATTGCTGCGCGGTTCAAGCGCGACCAGGATACGGGCATTGCCGACTTTACGGCGCAGACCCTCCAGTGTAAGCCGGATGGCGGTGGGGTGATGGGCAAAATCATCGTATACATGGATGTCCCGTGCCTCGGCGATCAGCTCCATGCGTCGTTTCACGCCACGGAATGATGACAAAGCCTCAATGGCTGTCGAGGCTTCTACGCCCACCGCCACAGCCGCCGCAATGGCGGTGCAGGCATTCATGGCATTGTGGTGGCCAAAATGGTCCCACTGGAGCGTACCCAGATCCTGCTGAAGATAGCTGAAACGTAACTCACTGCCGTCAGGCTTGATCATTTCAACCTGCCAGTCATGTTTGCCATCAAAGGAGAACCGCTGCAGATGGCTCCAGCACCCCCTGGCCAATACTCTGTCCAGGTTGGAGTCAGTGCCGTTGCAGATAATGGTGCCGTTTCCGGGTATGGTACGAATCAGGTGGTGAAACTGCGTCTCAATGGCGGCAAGATCCGCAAAAATATCCGCATGGTCGTACTCCAGGTTGTTCAAGGTGGCAACCTGCGGGCGGTAATGGACAAACTTGGAGCGTTTGTCGAAAAATGCAGTGTCGTATTCATCCGCTTCCACGACGAAGTATTCTTCACCCTCCCGCGCAGAAACATTGAAGTCCAGCGGCACCCCTCCAATCAGAAAACCGGGGTTCAGGCCGGCAAACTCCAGTATCCATGCGACCATACTGGATGTGGAGGTTTTGCCGTGGGTGCCGGCAACGGCGATGACCTTGCGGTTATGCAGATAATTTTCACCCAGCCAGCGGGGGCCGGATGTGTAGTTCAGCCCCTGGTTCAGTACATATTCAACCGCGGGATTGCCACGGCTCAATGCATTGCCAATGATGACCAGGTCCGGTCTGTCATACATTGGCTCTTCGGTGTAGCCCTCGTGCAGAATGATGCCTTCGCTTTCAAGCAGGGTGCTCATGGGCGGATAGGTGTGTTGGTCAGCCCCGGACACCTCGTGACCGGCACGGCGGGCCAGGATGGCGACACCACCCATAAAGGTTCCACATGCTCCCAGAATATGAATTTTCATAAAAGTTTGAATCTCACATCAAATACAACAGTTCAATTATTGTGTAACTTGCCGCAAGTGTCAGCACCGTTATCAACATACCCAGGGCAAGTGTGATGGATAGTGCATTACGGTAGATGTGCGCATCAACGAACAAGCTCCAGACAAAAACAGAAAACCAGGTCAATGCCAATACCGGTTGGTTCAATGTCGGGTCCGACTGTGTCAGCAAAACCCAGGTGATCGTGTTGAAAACAAGACCTACACCGGCCAGGGCGCTCAGCGTTTGGGCGAAACGCTCCGTGCGGCGTCGCCAGAAAAGCAGGCCTGCCAGCACAATAATCTGCAGACACATTGACACCAGAGTTTTTGCCGCGGCATTTTCATCTTCCAGATGTTGGCCGGTAACAAGGTTTTGTACCATGTAGGCCGTAATCAGGAAGACCATCAATGGCCAGGAGGCCGGTATATTTTGTGGCCCGCCGCGCAAGCGCAGCATTTGGGCCAGATTCATGAGAATATGATTCATATCAGGACTGGTGACCTGGAATGCTCATGCCGGGTGGAAAACTTTCAAGCGCTTACCCGGGCGGGTGTGCCATGGATGTTCAATACGCTGAGGATACGCTGCAGGATATAACCATCAGCAACATCAGCACGGCTTAGCCTTTCCTCTATAATGGCTGCCTGGGTTCCTTTACCCGTGCCTGGAGCCCCTAATAATACAATTCGCATGAGACGGTTCCCGTCCTATAAAATAGGCGATAACGCTAACCGCTCATACGAATCAAGTCAATGCAGACTTTAAGGGTTTTTTAAGGAAAATTATGATGAAGAAGAATTTACTTTATGCGCAATCCGGTGGTGTCACACCAGTCATCAATGCTACAGCTTGTGGACTGATCGAAGAAGCCCGTCAAAACAGTGACCGGTTGGGCAAGGTTTATGCCGGTAAAGACGGCATCATCGGTATCCTCAACGAGGAACTGATAGATACCAGCAAGGAGCGCAAGGCCGATATTGCCGCCTTGCGTCACACACCCGGCGGCGGGTTTGGTTCCTGTCGCTTCAAGCTAAAGGGTATTGAGGAAAGCCGGGAGCAGTACGAAAGGCTGATCGAAGTCTTCAAGGCACATAATATCGGTTACTTTTTTTACAATGGTGGCGGCGACTCTATGGATACTGCCTACAAGGTTTCACAGATTGGTGACAAGCTGGGTTTCCCCGTGCAGTGCATCGGCGTTCCCAAGACCATCGATAACGACTTGCCGATTACGGATAACTGTCCCGGTTTTGGGTCGGTGGCCAAATATGTTGCGGTTTCAATCATGGAGGCCAGCCTTGATGTTGAGTCGATGGCATCAAGCTCGACCAAGGTTTTTGTTCTTGAGGTGATGGGCCGCCATGCCGGCTGGATAGCCGCTGCGGGTGGGCTTGCGCAACGCGAAAAAGGTGATGCGCCACACATTATCCTGTTTCCGGAGCTTCCGCTGGATGAGAAAGCCATGCTGAAAAAGGTGGACCAGGCTGTCAAAACCCACGGTTACTGCTCTATCGTGGTATCTGAAGGCGTCCGGGATCAGAAAGGCCGGTTTTTGGCCGATTCAGGCCGTCGTGATGCTTTTGGCCATGCCCAACTGGGTGGTGTAGCGCCGGTGGTTGCCGGCATGATTACAGAAACCCTGGGTTACAAGAGCCATTGGGCGGTATCTGACTACCTGCAGCGCTCTGCCCGCCATATAGCCGCAAAAACCGATGTGGATCAGGCTTATGCCATGGGCAAAGCCGCCGTCAAGCTTGCGCTGCAGGGTAAATCCGGGGTGATGCCGATCGTGGTCAGAACATCGGATAAACCGTATCGCTGGAAAGTCGGTGAAGCAGATCTGGCCAAGCTGGCAAACCGCGAGAAGATGATGCCCCGGAAATTTATTTCCGCCGATGGTTTTGGTATTACAGCGGGTGCGCGGCGTTATCTGGAGCCCCTGATACGGGGTGAGGACTATCCGCCATACGATCGTCATGGCTTGCCTAAGTATGTTCGTATGAAAAACATACTGGTACCTAAAAAGCTGGAGCCATTTGAGTTCTGAATTGCCCTGCTGCTTTAAATTTCCGGAACAAAATATATTTGTCCGTGCGGCCCGGTTCACGCGTATCAACGCAAAAATCGGTGAAAGGATTGAGAATGAAGCGATGTGGCCAAGCTGGCATGAAGGTGGTTTTTTTAGCAAGATCTTTGCAAAGTAAAAACGAAGAGTGATATTGCCTGTAATCACACTGTTATTGAAAGAATTTGTGGTACCATTTGTGGCTCGGCTGGCTGCACTTAGCTGGTGAATCTTGAGGGAGATAAAAATGGATAGTGGAATGACGCTGTGGCTGGCGATCGGGGCATCCCTGCTGGCTGTTGTTTACGGGGTTTTAATGGCTCGTTGGATTGTTAAACAGTCTGCGGGCAATGAAAAAATGCAGGAGATTTCCAACGCGATTACTGAAGGCGCGAATGCCTATATGAATCGCCAGTATTCAACCATTGGGTTGGTGGGGGTTATCCTGTTCCTGGTCGTCGGTTTCTTTATCGGCTGGGCAGCGGCAATTGGCTTCGCGATTGGTGCGATTTTTTCTGCACTGGCCGGATACATCGGTATGTATGTTTCGGTACGGGCCAATGTGCGAACGGCTGAAGCCGCCCGTGGCGGTATTGCTCCGGCACTGAAAATCGCCTTTCGCGGCGGCGCCATTACCGGCTTGCTGGTGGTTGGCCTTGGTCTTCTGGGTACCGCTGGATATTACGCTATCCTGTTGTACCTGGGGTTTAGCAGCGACGACGCTATTCATGCCCTGATCGGACTGGCCTTTGGTGGCTCCCTGATTTCCATTTTTGCACGGCTTGGCGGTGGTATTTTCACCAAGGGTGCAGATGTAGGCGCTGACCTTGTTGGCAAGGTTGAGGCCGGCATTCCTGAAGATGACCCACGTAATCCGGCCGTAATTGCCGATAACGTTGGTGACAATGTTGGCGATTGCGCCGGTATGGCAGCTGACCTGTTCGAAACCTATGCGGTTACGCTGGTGGCTACCATGCTGCTGGGCAGCCTGATGGTAGAGGAATTCGGTTCAGGTGCCATCTTGTACCCTATCGTGCTGGGCGCGCTATCAATCGTTGCTTCGATTATCGGTACATTTTTTGTCAAGGCTGGCAAAAGCGGCTCCATTATGGGCGCGCTGTACAAAGGTGTAATCGTCTCCGGTATTCTGGCAGCTGTCGCGTTTTACTATCCCTCGGTGCAAATGATGGGTGAGCATGGCATGAGCCTGTACTACTCAGCACTGATTGGATTGGTGTTGACCGCAGCCATGGTCTTCATTACCGAGTATTACACCGGCACGCATTACCCCCCTGTGCAGAAAATCGCTGCCGCTTCCACCACGGGTGACGCGACTAATATTATTGCCGGCCTGGGTGTTTCAATGAAATCCACCGCCTTACCGGTGCTGGCAGTGTGTGCCTCTATCTGGGGCGCTCATTATTTTGCCGGCCTCTACGGAATTGCCGTGGCGGCCACAGCCATGCTTTCCATGACCGGTATGATTGTTGCGCTTGACGCCTTTGGCCCGATCACCGATAACGCTGGCGGTATCGCGGAAATGGCGAAACTGCCGGAGGATGTACGCAAAACTACTGACGCACTGGATGCCGTTGGTAATACCACCAAGGCCGTTACCAAGGGTTATGCGATTGGTTCTGCCGGCCTGGCGGCGTTGGTTCTGTTTGCCGATTACACTCACAGCCTGGAAAAGGCCGGTCATATTGGTATCACCTTTGACCTGTCTAACCACCTGGTTATCATTGGCTTGTTTATTGGTGGCATGGTGCCGTTCCTGTTCGCCTCAATGGCGATGGAGGCCGTTGGTCGCGCCGCAGCTTCAGTGGTTGAAGAAGTCCGCCGTCAATTCCGCGAGATCGAAGGCATCATGGAAGGCACCGGCAAGCCGGATTTCACCCGTGCTGTTGATCTGCTGACCAAGGCCGCCATCAAGGAAATGATCGTTCCTTCATTGCTGCCCTTGCTGGTTCCGATTGTAGTCGGATTACTGCTCGGTCCTCAGGCTCTCGGCGGCTTGCTGGTAGGTACCATCGTCACCGGTCTGTTCGTGGCCATTTCCATGACCACCGGCGGTGGCTCATGGGATAATGCCAAGAAGTACATCGAAGACGGTAACTATGGTGGTAAAAACACGCCGGCTCACGCGGCAGCTATTACCGGCGACACCGTGGGTGACCCGTACAAGGATACGGCAGGCCCTGCGATTAACCCGTTGATTAAGATTATCAACATCATTGCGTTGT
>Ga0164315_10005277_pt1 | contig 10107 bp, 10 predicted proteins | sample GuaBasSedimGuay6_FD_113737 | JGI IMG/M metagenome (GOLD analysis project Ga0164315, IMG submission 113737) | Subseafloor sediment microbial communities from Guaymas Basin, Gulf of California, Mexico - Guay6, Core 4569-2, 0-3 cm | ecosystem: Environmental > Aquatic > Marine > Hydrothermal vents... | reverse complement strand
TGGTTTTCCGTGTTATGGGTCAGCCCGTCCATGAAGATATGATTGATGCGCACGTAATCGGCATTGATGTGCTTTACCAGTTGGAACGGGTTGAGCCCGGTGCCGAACTCGTCGATCGCGAACTGGCAACGCAACTGCTGTAATGCCCTGGTCAGGGTCTTGGTCGCTTTGAGCTGGCTGACCGCCTGCGCTTCGTTGATCATAAATACCAGTTGCTGGCCATTGATCTTGGCCTTGCCGATATTTTCCGATACCCACAGCGGCAGCCCCGGATCGCGGAAAGAGTCGGCGCTCAGCGGTACGAAGAACTCGATCGAGCGCCCGCGCTTGCTGGTCTCCGATATCTTGTTGATCGCATGCAGTATTTTCCAGCGATCGAGCATTTTTGCGGTTCCGGTGCGTTCCGCGGCATTCTTGTAGTTATCCTCTAGCAGAAGTTTGCCATCTTCAGCGCTAATCTGGATGTTCGATACATAACGCTCGCCAGCCTGTCCCTTGACGCCGACGATGGGTTGATAAATCCCCTTGATTCGATTTTGGTTGAGTGCGTCCTTGATCTGGTCGGCGATTTTGCCGTCTTCCTCGTGCTGAGTCATCTCACCGGCCCTGGGGATGAAGGTTCTGGATTTATTGCCGCCCGAATCCTGTAATTCTTCGCAGGTCCTTTCGGCGCGAGAAATGATCGAATTCGCATCGTCCGGAGAATTTTCGTCGATAAACACGACCGCAGCACTGCAGGTGACGCTGACCGACTGATTGCCAATTTCAGAGATATGTTGTTCCACCAGCTCCGAGAACTTCGCCGCAAATGCTTCCGCCAGGTGTTTTTCCTTGATCGTGGTGATGCAGATATAGGAGTAGGCGCCAAAGCGGGCAACGGTGTATTCGGGATCTGCATTCTCGGTCAGCAAGCGCGCGATATCGCCGACCAGGACATCGCATCCGGTTATGCCGACCGTGTTGCGGATGGATTGAAAATCATCGATGCCGATGTAGACGAGGGCGGACTGGTTGATGCCGTTGACGGCCTGGGTAATCGCGCTTTTCAATTCTTCCATGAAAAACTGGCGGTTATACAGGCCCGTAACCAGGTCGTGCTGGTGCAGGTAATTGATCTGCTCTTCCAGCTCCGAGGTGTCCGCGCTCGAACGAATTAATATCTGCGTACAGGGTTCGCCATCGAAGCTCGCCGGGGAAAATTCCAGGGTTGCCAAAATGTTCTCGCCGCTGCTGTGAATCAACTGCAGGTCGAGTTGGCTGGTTTCATTTTTGTGGCTGGCAAGCTCGCGCAGGAAAGTCTTGAGTTCACCTTGCTGCGATGTATCGACCATGTCGATGATCGATGTGCCCTCGAGTTCGTCGACGTCGGTGTTGCCGAACAGCTCCATATACGCCGGGTTGGCAAACACGTGCATGCCTTCGTGCACATAGGCAACGGCATCCCTGGAACTGGTGAGAAGATTCTGGCAGCGTTTCTCGCTTTCCTGGAAATCCAGTTCGAGTCGTTTGGCGAACCGCCAGGTATCGATACAGGTGGCTTCGCGATTGATCACCTGGATCAGGTGTTCGGTGTTGTCACTGGCAACCGCATCGCGGGCGCCCGCGTCGATTGCGCTGACGACGACCCCGGAGTCGATCTTTTTCGCCATCGCGATCAATGCTACGTGGCGACCGCATTCCTCGATCAGCTGCTGCGCCTGGGCAAGCGTGAAATCGGCCAGATCAAGGCAAAAGAGCACCAGGTCGAAGGTCTTGTTTTCCAGCAAATCGCCCATGTCCTCGCTGTCTTCGGCGAATTCGGCGCGCACCTGCATGCCCGTTGCGCGCAGCGAACTTGTGATCTGTTCTGCCCTGTGATAGCCCTCGTCGACGATTAACAGGCGGATCAGTTTTTCTTCGTTTTCCATAAAATCAGGTAGTTGTGTAGTGCTTTGGCTAACAGTCAATAATAGCCGATATATCTCGAATCAAACATAGATTCCGGTATGATTGGCTTTTTTTTGAGCGCAACTACCATGGCAAGCTACAGCACTAACGAATTTCGCGGCGGTTTGAAAATCATGCTTGACGGTGACCCTTGTTCGATCATTGAAAACGAGTTCGTCAAACCGGGTAAGGGGCAGGCATTCAATCGCGTCAAGATCCGTAATCTGAAAACCGGGCGGGTGCTGGACAAGACCTTCAAGTCCGGTGAATCGGTGGAGGCGGCCGACGTCATCGTTACCGAGATGCAATACCTCTACAACGATGGCGAATTCTGGCATTTCATGGATCCGGAGTCCTACGAGCAACAGGCCGCCGACGCCAACGCGGTCGGCGATGCCCATCTGTGGCTAAAGGCGCAGGATAGCTGTGAAGTGACGCTTTACAATGGCAGCCCGATCGCGGTAACTCCGCCGAACTTCGTCGAACTTGAAATCACTGACACCGACCCTGGCCTGAAAGGCGACACCGCGCAGGGCGGCACCAAGCCGGCGACGCTGGAAACCGGGGCAGTGGTCAAGGTGCCGCTGTTTCTCGAAATTGGCGAACAGCTGCGGATCGATACGCGTTCGGGCGAGTACATGTCACGGGTCAAGAAATAGCCGGGCGCCCGCTTCGATGAGTTGGCAGCCACGCGCCGAGCTCAGTGTCATTCGCGAAAGGGCACGCGTCTACCGTCAAATCCGGACCTTTTTCAATACGCGCGGATGCCTCGAGGTCGATACCCCGCTGTTGATGCCGACGACCAATAGCGACGTCAACATCGCCTCCAGCGAAGTGCTGTGTGGTGATCGCAGGCTTTACCTGCAGACTTCACCGGAATTTGCGATGAAACGGCTGCTGGCCGCCGGCAGCGGTTCGATTTTCCAGATCGGGCATGCGTTTCGAGAGGGTGAGCGTGGGCGTTTGCACAATCCCGAATTCAGCCTGCTGGAATGGTACCGCGTCGGTTATGACTACAGGCAACTCATGGATGAAATGGAGTTGCTGATTACCACCCTGAGTCTGCGCCAGTGCGAATTCAGCCGCGTCAGTTACAGGGCGCTCTTCAGGCAGGCGCTGAGCCTCGACATCGACGAAATTGCGCTCGAGGAGCTGCGCGCCGAATGCGCCAGGCTCGTTCCCGGCAGTGATCCGGCAGAGCTCGATTTTGATCAGTGCCTCGATCTGTTGCTGGGAATGGTGATCGCTCCGACCATGCGCGGTTACCAGTTCGTTTACGATTACCCGGTTTCACAGGCGGCGCTGGCGCGGGTCAATGCGCATGACGCCAGCGTGGCCGAGCGCTTCGAACTGTTTTTCGATGGTATCGAGTTGGCCAATGGCTTTTCGGAACTCACCGACGCCGCGCAGCAGCGTGTCCGATTCGAAGCGGATAACCGCGCACGCGAACGCAACGGCTTGCCCCGCCATGCCATCGATGAACAATTATTGGCGGCACTGCAGGCGGGCCTCGAGGATTGCGCCGGCGTTGCGCTCGGGCTCGACCGCCTGCTCATGGTTCTGCTCGATCTCGAATCCATCGACCAGGTGTTGACCTTCCGCGATTGAAAGTTCCCACTCCATAATTGGAATTAAGTAAACTGTCCCCGAATCTCCTTATACGGACAATGTGGGCCATGAAAGCAGTACCCTGGGGCGTTTTTACTATTCTGGTTGTGATCGCGAGCAGCGTTTACGCAGACGGCGTGGATTTACTGATGCGCCGCGCCAATCGTTTTTTTGAACCCTTGCCCAGTGCCATGCCGGGTGCGCAAGATGATACCGCAGAGCGTATAACCCTGGGCAGACAACTGTTCTTCGAAAAACGCCTGTCCATCAATGACAGCCAGTCCTGCGCCTCCTGTCATAAACTCGATGACGGCTTTGCCGGGGTCGACAATCTCGGTACATCCCCTGGCGCAGGAGGGGAGTTGGGCAATCGCAACAGCCCGACCGTTCTGAATGCCGGCTGGCAGGACGCCCAGTTCTGGGATGGCCGTGCCGAGGACCTGGTCGCGCAGGCAGGGCAACCGATTCTGAACCCGGTCGAAATGGGCATGCCCGATGAGCAGGCCGTAGAAGATAAAATTCGCGCCATCGATGACTACCGCAAGGCGTTTGGCGCGGTATTTCCTGGCGATGAGCAGCCCGTCACTTACCTGAATATCACGCGCGCCATAGCCGCCTTTGAACGCACCCTGATCACGCCGAGCCGGTTCGATGATTTCCTCAATGGTGACAGCGCGGCACTGACCGAGACGGAGCAACGCGGCCTCGGCAGTTTTCTCCAACTCGATTGCAATTCATGCCATGACGGCGTATTGGTCGGGGGTGAAACCTACGAACCTCTGGGCAAGGAACACCCCTACGAAAATCAGGCCGACCAGGGTATTTACGAACTCAGCGGCGACGAGGATGACCGCATGGTTTTCAAGGTGGCACCGCTGCGTAACGTGGCGCTGACCGCCCCGTATTTTCACGACGGCAAGATCGACAGCCTCGATGAAGCGATTCGCAAGATGGGAAAATTGCAGTTGGACGAGGAACTCAGCGATTCACAGGTGAGCGATATTGCGAGTTTTCTAAAAGCGCTGACCGATAAAAACAGGGAGCAATACCTCGACTAGCGCCCCTGGTGTGCGCTCAGGTTGGGAAATGACCGATGAGCTGCCCCATCTTGATCTTTTCGCCGTTCTTGATGTGCGACAGCCATTCGACGTTTTTGCCGGTTAACAGGATTACCGTCGATCCCATGTTGAAACGGCCCATTTCATCGCCTTTCTCGATAGTCTTGCGCGTATGGCTGTAGTCGAACTCGCTGATTTTTTTTGCGCGCGGCGGCACCACCTGTCCACTCCACACGGTTTCGATTGCAGAAACATTAATCGCGCCAACCAGCACCATCACCAGGGGTCCGGCGGCGGTTTCAAAGTAACAGACCAGCCGCTCGTTGCGCGCGAACAGGCGCGGAATTTCCTCGACTGTCCACTCGGCGACGCTGAACAGGCGCCCCGGCACGTGAATCATGCGCACCAGGTTGGCGTCCAGCGGCATGTGTATGCGGTGGTAATCGTGGGGCGCGAGATAAATGGTGGCGAAGCGGCCGTCGGCAAACTCAGCCGCCATGGCCGTGTCGCCACCGAGCAGTTCGAGCGCGCTGTAAGCGCGCCCCTTGGCCTGCATGATGGCGCCGGAGCGAACCGGGCCTGCCTGCGAAACCTTACCGTCGCAGGGACAGGCGAGCGTGTTGTCGCCGGGCGCTATCGGCCGAATACCCTGCTTCAGGGGACGCGTGAAAAATTCGTTGAAGGTCTGGTAGTAACCGATTTCGGATTCTTTAGCGTCGCTCATATCGACACCGTATTTTTTCACGAACCAGGCGATCATCGGTTTGACCTGCGGCCCACGCAAACGCGTGACCAGGTAAACCACGCGCGATATCGCGTGGTGCGGTATGACGTAAAACAACAGTTTTAGAATTTTCTGCTTTTTGCTGAGCGTGGACATTGTTACTCGACTACCGTCATTTTCAGGCTTTGCTCGGAACCGTCGTCGAGTTTCACAAAGATGACGATCTCGTCACCCGGGCTGGTCGGCTCATGCGGCATCATCATCATCAGGTGCAATCCGCCCGGCTCGAGCTTGACGCTCGCAGCGGCCTCGATTTCAAGCCTCTCGACAGGTTCCATGCGCATCATGCCATCCTGCATGAAGCTGCGATGAATTTCCACGCTGGCAAATGCCTCGCTGCGCACCTCGACGACGTTTAACGTGCCGGGACCGGGGTTGTGCATCGTCATATAGCCCGCGCGCACCGGAATCGTCGGCGGCAGGTTTTTTATCCAGGCATCGCTGAATTCGAGTTCGGCGAAGGCGCTGGTCGGAAGCAGCAGCGTGAGTATCAATAATAGTCGGGGCATTCGAGGGGGCTCAAAGAGGGTTGCGTTCGATGATAAGCGTCATGTCGCGGGCCATTGCCTGCGCATCCTGCGGCGCGCCGAAAAGCCCGGCGTACTCCGCCTGCGGGTTGATCAGCACGATCGCGGCGCTGTGATCGACATCGTAGACGGGATTGCCCTCGGTTTTATTGCGCAGCGCGTGCGCGATACCCAGCGAGCGCGTCAACGGGGTCAGTTTTTCGAGCTCAGCGGTCGCGCCGGCAAAATCGGGATTGAAATAGCTGACATAGTCGGCGAGGATTTCCGGGCTGTCGCGCTCCGGATCCACCGATACGAAGTAAACCTGCAGCGCGGAGGTGACGTCGCTATCGTCGATGGCCTTGACCATGTCGCTCAAGGTTTGCAGGCTGACCGGGCAGATGTCGGGGCAATGCGTGTAACCGAAGAACATCAGGCTCCATTGCCCCTGTAGTTGCGCGCGCGTCAATTTCTGTCGCCTGTGATCGATGAGTTCGAACTCGGGCAGGGCCCTGGCCTGTTCGCCGAACCAGAGCCCGTTCTCGAGCTCGATCGGTCGGTTGCTGTAGCCATACAGGGAAAGTAAGAACCCGCCGATCAGGGCAAGGACTGCGACGATTGCGATACTCGATTTATTCATGTTCGTTATGGTGTAAAATTCGCGGCATTATATTTCAACTGGCAGTATATACAACGTGTCTCTCCCCGACCCCTTACATGTTTTGACCACGATTCGAGATTTCGTTCGTTGGGGCAGTAGCGAGTTCGCGCGCCAGCGCTTAAGTTTCGGACACGGCTTTGCGAGCGCGCTCGACGAGGCCAGGTATCTTACCCTGCACGCGCTGGCGTTGCCGCATGACTGCCCGGACACCTACCTGGACGCGGTCCTGACCCTGCCTGAACGCAAACAGGTCATGGAATTGTTGCGTTTACGCGTGGAGAAGCGCCAGCCCGCGGCTTATATCACGCGCGAGTCCTGGTTTTGCGGGCTCAGGTTCTACGTCGATGAACGCGTGCTGGTGCCGCGCTCGCCGATTGCCGAGTTGATCGCCGGTTACTTCGAGCCCTGGGTGGACAGCAGCCAGGTGCACCGAATTCTCGATCTGTGCTGCGGCAGCGCCTGTATCGGTATCGCCGCCAAGTACCATTTCATCGACGCTGAAGTTTGTGTCGCCGACATTTCTGCCGATGCGCTCGAGGTCGCCGCGATGAATCTCGCCGAACATGAACTTGATGATGAGATCACGGTCTATCAATCCGACCTGTTTGACGCCATTCCAGCGCAGGCTTTCGACGTCATCGTGACGAATCCACCCTATGTCGATGCCGAGGATATGGCGGCGCTCGCCGACGAGTATCGCTGCGAGCCCGAAATCGGTCTCGGCGCGGGCGAGGACGGCCTGGCGCTGGTGGATCGCATTCTCGAGAACGCCGCCGACTATCTCAGCGAGCAGGGTGTTATTTTTATCGAAGTCGGAAATTCGCAGGCGGCGATGGAGCAAAAGTATGACTTTTTGCCGATGGAATGGCCCGAATTCGAACTGGGTGGCGCCGGCGTATGCTGTATCCAGGCGCGCGACCTGCGACAGCAACAGCCCACCATCACCGCTATGGCCAGTTAGGTCCAACAATCATGACGTCAAAAGTAGATTCCAAGGAAGTCGGCCTGGTCGCGGGCCTCAACCTGTTTCATTTTTTCATCGGCTGCCGTGATCTGCACTATGGCCTGTGGGAGGATGACCTCGAGCTGTGTATCCAGAATCTTCCCGAGGCGCAGAAGCGCTACTCGAATTTCCTGCTCAGCCACATCCCGGATGGTGTCAAACGCGTGCTGGATGTCGGTTGCGGCGCCGGCGGGGTCGCCACCGAACTGCTCGCGCGCGGCTACCAGGTCGAGGGCGTTTCTCCCAGTCAGCCATTGTCGGAGGTGGCTCAACAGCAGGCCGGCGCCGACTTCAAGATCCACCAGGGGCGATTCGAAGATATCTCTTTCGGCGATGATGAAAAATTCGACCTGGTCATGTTCAGCGAAAGCTTTCAGTATATGAGCCTCGACACGGTGCTCAGGGACGCCCAGCAACGGCTCAATCCGGGCGGCCACGTGTTGATCTGTGATTTTTTCAAGACCAATGCCAGCGGAAGATCGGCCATTGGCGGCGGTCACCCGATCGACAAGTTTCGCACCGCGCTGCAGGCCTCGGGGATGAAGCTGCTGGAAGACAAGGATATCACCCGTGAAACCGCGCCCAACCTCGATCTCGTCGAACAGATGCGGCGTGAGTTTTTGCTACCCACCTTCAATCTGATTGGCTACGCCTTTAGCAGTAACCACCCCTGGCTGGCAAAAATACTGCACTGGAAATACCAGAAACGCATCCGCAAGATACAGCGCAAGTACATGAGCGGCGATCGCAACGGTGAAAATTTCGCGCGTTTCAAGGTGTATCGCCTGCTGTTGCTGCGCAACACGGAGAAATAACTATGTCCTGGTGGGGTAAGGCGCTTGGTGGCGCATTTGGATTCATGATCGGCGGCCCGCTGGGCGCGCTCATGGGCATCGCTTTCGGGCACAGCTTCGACCGCGGCATTGGCCTGCTCGACGATCCGGGCGCCGGGTCGGCGGACCAGGAGCGTATCCAGGCAGCCTTTTTCACAGCAACTTTTTCAGTGATGGGATACATCGCCAAGGCCGATGGTCGCGTTACGGCCGACGAAATCAGGCTCGCGCAGGCGGTCATGGACCGTCTCGGCCTCGACTCGGAAATGCGCGCCTCGGCGAAGAAACTGTTTAACGAAGGCAAGTCGAGCGATTTCCCGATCGATGAAGTCATGGACCAGTTTCGCAGCGAGGTGCATCGACGCACCACGCTGATACAGATGTTTCTTGAGATCCAGCTGCAGGCAGCCTATGCCGATGGCGTCATGCACCCGGCTGAAAAGGAGGCGCTGGCGGGTATTTGCCGGCACCTTGGTATTCCGCTGGCGCAACTCGACCGCCTCGAAGAAATGTTACGCGCGGGCTTCGGCCGTGGCGGTTACGATGCTGCTGCCGCGAAGACTTCGCTGGACGACGCTTATCACCTGCTCGGCGTCGATGATTCGGTGAGCGATGTCGATCTCAAGAAGAGCTACCGACGGCTGATGTCGCAACACCACCCGGATAAGCTGGTGGCCAAGGGATTGCCCGAACAGATGCTCAAGGATGCCACTGAAAAAACCCAGCAGATCAAGGCGGCTTACGAACTGATTCGTAAGTCCCGGGCCTGATGAAACAAGGAGTGCAGCGATGAAATTTTTAGCCATAATTCTGCTGTTGCTATCCACGGCAAGCCTTGCTGATGAAGTTCGTATTGTCGAGGTCAGGGTCGAGTGTCCGGGCAGCTGCACCTTTACGGTCACCCTCGAACACGCCGACCAGGGCTGGAGTCATTACGCCAACCAGTGGGATGTGATGACGCTCGACGACAAGCTACTGGGGTCGCGGGTGTTGCATCATCCACATGACAACGAGCAACCCTTCACGCGCTCGCTGTCAGGCGTGACGATTCCGCAGGGCGTAAGCCAGGTCAAGATTCGGGCCAAAGATTCGGTTCACGACTACAGCCCGCAGGAATTCCTGGTCGACATTCCCGGTTAATCGCTGGCAACTATCCAGTTGGAGCAGGCGCGGCCTCGGGAAAACGGCATGCCTCACGGAACCCGTCAAGCTTGCGCACGCGCCAGTTCTCGGGCCTCGACAAAAGCCTCGACCGAGCGGGTGATATCCTGCTGCGTCGTCGCCCAGCTACAGACACTGATGCGAATCACATCGCGCTGCCGCCACCGGGTGCCGCCAACCCAGCACTCGCCTGAGCGCTGTATCTCCGCGATGGTTGCCGTCGTAATCGCCTCGCTTTCGGTGCTGACCAGAACCTGGTTGAAGACGACATCGTTGTGAACCTCGAAATCCTGTTGTTCGAGTTCCGCGGCAAATTGCAGCGCGCGTTCGTGGAGACCGTAGACCAGTTCGTCGATGCCCGATTTACCGAGATACTTGAGCGCCGCCCAGAGTTCGAAGACCCGCGCTCGGCGCGACATTTCCGGCGTGTGCAGCATGCCGTCGCGGTTGTCGCTGTAAACGATATAGGCGCCCGCGGCATGCAGGGCATTCACCAGCGCATCGCGGTCGCGGCACATGATGACGCCGCTGTCGTAAGGCGTATTCAACGTCTTGTGCCCGTCGAAC
>Ga0164315_10005276_pt1 | contig 10108 bp, 8 predicted proteins | sample GuaBasSedimGuay6_FD_113737 | JGI IMG/M metagenome (GOLD analysis project Ga0164315, IMG submission 113737) | Subseafloor sediment microbial communities from Guaymas Basin, Gulf of California, Mexico - Guay6, Core 4569-2, 0-3 cm | ecosystem: Environmental > Aquatic > Marine > Hydrothermal vents >... | reverse complement strand
ATGCTGTTAGCCAGTATTCCACCCGGATCCACGGTTTCGACGATACGATTCTCGTATTCACCACCGTTACCCTGGAAATACCACCAGGGAATACCGTTTTGTAATGCAACCATCACGGTATCGGGGCCCAACAGGGTTTTCAAATCGTCGACGACGGGTACTATCTGATGGGCCTTGAGGGCAAGCAGAACAACATCCTGCTGACCGCATTCGGTCATATCATCGGTGGCAAACACATCTCGAACGCAGGTTTCTTCGCCGTTTTGGCGCAGGGTCAGGCCCTTTTCCTTTATCGCTGCCAGGTGCGGACCGCGTGCAATGAGTGAGACTTCATGCCCCTGTTGGGCAATCTTGACTCCTATAAAACCGCCGATTGCACCAGCGCCAACTACACATACTTTCATTTCGCTAAATTCCTCTGATTTTTGAATTAATAGGGGTCAGAGCCTAGGCTCCGATCCAAATGGCACTTACTTAAGCCCAGAATTACCGTCATCCCGGCCCCCGAGCCGGGATCCAGGGTCGCCGTAAGTAACCAATTTACTGGATCCCGGGTCATGCCCGGGATGACGATGCTGTTGGTTTATAGTGATTTTACCCTTAAAGTAAGTGCCATTGGGTTCTGACCCCTATTAATTCTCACCCCAATTGATCACCAACCTTGATCCCACCCGATGCGGCAAACTCCGCGGCACTGATCTTACCTTCTCCCGCTGGACGTACCCTTGAAATCAGCACACCGTCACCGTCACCCGCGGCGACCAGAATGCCATCATCATTCACCTCTGCCACTACTCCCGCATCTCCGGAAACGCTTTCGATGTACTGACTATCGTAGATCTGAACCGTGGCGCCATTGGCGCTTGTCCAGGCACCGGGTTGCGGGTTGGCGGCGCGAATCGTGTTGTAAACTTCGGCGGCAGACTTACTCCAGTCGATTTCAGCCTGCGCTTTTCCAAACCAGGATTCGTAACTACCCTCATCGAGATTTTGTACCTGTTTGGGAGCGGTGCCCGCTTTAACCAGGTCGAGCGATTCGATCATCGCATCGACACCCATCGGGTATAACTTGTTGAAGTAGATATCACCCAGGGTTTCATCCGGCCCTATTTCGCATTCTTTCTGCATTAATACGGGACCTTCATCGAGGCCTTCATTTGGCCAGAATATGCTAAGCCCAGTGCGTGTCGCTCCCATCGCAATGGGCCAGTTAATTGAAGAAGGTCCGCGATGCAGGGGTAACAACGATGGGTGGTACTGAAACGAACCGAGTCTGGGCGCGTCGAGAACCGGTTGCGGCACCAACAACAAGACATAGGCCATGATGCAGATATCGGCGTCGAAGGATTGCATCAGCGTTAGTGCCTCGGGCGTCTTCCATGACTCGGGTTGATGCACCGCTAACCCGTGTTCGAGGGCCAGTTCTTTCAATGGGTCGAGTGGCCGCCCTTCCTTGTCCGGCGCGGTACAAACGGCGACGATGTCTTCCTCGCGTTCGATCAGGCGCTCCAGTACGGCACGCCCGAAAGCCTGCTGCCCATGAATAACTATTCGCATGTCAACTCCTGGTCAATGTCCGATTAAATCGCGCCTGATTCTCTTATTTCGGCGATTTCTTCGGCACTGTAATCCAGCACTTCCGCCAGAATCTCATCGGTGTGTTCACCCAGTAATGGCGATCGTAATACCTCGACTTCGCTATCCGATAACTTGATCGGGCAGCCAACCGTCAAATAGTTGCCACGCTCCGGATGCTCGACATCGACGATTGTGCCGCTTTCTCGCAGGGAAGGCTCCTCTGCCAGTTCTTTCATCGACAGTATTGGCCCAACCGGTATATCCAGCGGATTACAGATATCCATGACCTCGTACTTGGTTTTGGTCATGGTCCAGCCTTCAATGGTGTCAAATATTTCATTGAGTCGTGATAATCGAGCCGCGGGCGTCGCGTAATCGGGGTCTTCTTTCCATTCCGGCTTACCGATAACGTCACAAATTTTTTGCCATACTGCCATCTGCGTAATGAAATAAGTATATGCATTCGGATCGCTTTCCCAGCCTTTGCACTTGAGAATCCGACCCGGCTGGCCACCACCCGAATCGTTGCCGGCACGCGGTACCGAATCGCCAAATTCAATACCCTCACCATATTGCGAGTACTCAGTGAGGGGACCGTGATCGAGTCGTTGTTGATCGCGCAGCTTGACGCGGCACAGGTTGAGCACCGAGTCCTGCATGGGTGCAAGCACGCGTTGTCCGCGTCCGGTTTTCTCGCGTTGCAATAGCGCAGCGGTAATACCAAAAGCAAGGTGCAGCCCGGTTCCGGAATCTCCAATTTGGGCACCCGTTACCAGTGGCACACCATCACGAAAGCCGGTAGTCGATGCGGCACCGCCGGCACATTGAGCGACATTCTCATAGACTTTACAGTCTTCGTAAGGGCCCGGTCCAAAGCCCTTGACCGAGGCCATAATCATGCGCGGATTTAACTCCTGGATGCGCTCCCAGCCAAAACCCATACGGTCGAGCGCACCGGGGGCAAAATTTTCCACCAGCACATCGCATTTCTTCACCAGTCGTTCCAGCACCTGCTTGCCGGTTTCATTCTTGGAGTTGAGCGTCAGCGAACGCTTGTTGTGATTGAGCATGGTAAAATACAGGCTGTCGGCGCCTTCGACATCTACCAGTTGCTTACGCGTGGCATCGCCCACGCCGGGACGCTCCACCTTGATAACATCGGCGCCCAGCCATGCTAGTAACTGCGTACAGGTGGGTCCTGACTGGACGTGCGTGAAGTCCAGAATCCTGAGACCGTCGAGTGCTTTAGACATTAGTTTACCTCTAATAATAAAATTTATTTATACATGGTTTGCGCTTTGGTGCCCGGCGCATATTCGTTGGGGTCGACCCAGACGTTAACCACGGCACATTTCCCAGTTTTGGCAATCGCCTCGCGGGCTCTCAGCAACGCTGGTTGTATCTCTTTCGCCTCATGCACTTCTTCACCGTAACCGCCGATCATTTGACCGAATTGTGAAAATGGCACATCGCCGAGTTTATTACCGACGTTACCCCGTTCCTGGCCATACTTGGCAAGCTGACCGTAGCGGATTTGATTCATTGACGAATTATTGCCAATCACGGCGAGGTAAGGCGCGTTGAAACGCTGCGCGGTTTCCATATCAAATGAAGTCATGCCAAAGGCGCCGTCGCCGTACAGGCAGATAACTTCTTTATTCGGGTGCGCGAGTTTGGCTGCCATCGAAAAACCGGTACCGACGCCTAGTGAACCGAGTGCGCCCGGGTCCATCCACTGACCGGGATTACGCGGGCGTACAGCCTGCGCCGAAATAGTAACAATATCGCCGCCATCACCGATGTAAATGGTATCTTCGCCAAGAAATTCGTTGATTTCATAAGCGAGCCGGTACGGGTGGATAGGACTTTGATCGGTAGTAAACATCGGCATCAATTTTTCCAGCTTGGTCGCCTCGATGTCACGCAGTTCAGCCATCCATTTCTGTCGATCCTTACGCGCGCCCGTATCGATACGAGCCGAAGCTGCCGCTTCGACTGCGGCCAGGATCGCACCAGGATCGCCAACCAGGCCCAGGCTGATAGCGCGGTTCTTACCAACGGTTGCGTAGCTTTGATCGATCTGCACCAGGGTGGCATCTTTTGAAATGCGCTTGCCGTACCCCATCCTGAAATCGAAAGGTGTTCCAACAATCAGGATGACATCGGCATTTTTGAATGCGTCGCTTCGCGTCCGGTCGAAATGGTGGGGGTCGCCCTGCGGCAGCATGCCTCTGCTGGCGCCATTCATGTAAGCGGGGATATCCAGTGAACGCAGGAAACTAATCGCTGCTTCGTGACCTTGCGAGGACCATACCTGCTGACCTAGTAGTACTGCCGGGCGCTTTGCTTTCACCAGTATATCGGCCAGTTTTTCGATATCTGCGGGGTCACCGATTGACTTCACCGAAGCACGGTATGAACCAGGTTCCGGTATAACGGCAGACTCGATCGGGATTTCTCGGTCCAGAATGTCCCTCGGAATTTCAAGATATGACGGACCGTAGGCACCATTGAAGCATTCCCGCGCGGCCATCGATATCATATCTGCAATACGCTCTGTCGAAAATACACCCGATGCGAATTTGGTGATCGGCTTCATGATGTCGACATGCGGCAGATCCTGCAGCGAACCCATCTTGTGTTGCGACAGTGAACTCTGTCCGCCGATATGCAGAATTGGGCTCTCGGAGCGAAACGCGGTAGCGATACCGGTTATCGCATTGGTGCAGCCGGGCCCGGCCGTCGTCACCACGCAACCGAGCTTGCCGGTTTGACGGGCATAACCATCTGCCGCGTGTGCAGCGGTTTGTTCGTGGCGCACGTCGACAATTTTTATGCCTTCATCGAGGCAGCCATCGTAGATATCAATAATATGGCCACCGCAGAGGGTAAAAATGGTATCCACGCCTTCGGCTTTTAACGCTTTTGCTACCAGATGGCCACCGGATATGACTGAGCCATCCTTATTTTTTTGCTGCAGCGTATCACTCGCAGTATCCGCGACCGGTTTCTTTTCAGCGACAGTTGACATGATTCACCTCTATATTCTTACAGCCCGGTTTTGAACCGTGATGGCCCAGCAGTGGCTGATAACCGCGGGCCTGGTTGTTGGCGGGGTTTAGCCGCCTGGTTTAATCCAGGTAGTCGACAAATTTTTCGACATGCCTCGCTAGCTCTAGCGCGTGGTCTCTTACCAGTTGTTCAACGTGATAGGGATCACGATCTTCGATTGCCTCGATAATGCGTATATGATCCATCACCGAACGCGATACCCGATCTCGTTCCTTGATCGTCGTGGTCCGAATCGCGCGCATGTGAAAAAACAATTGATCTGACATCTGGGTTATCAGCGGCGACTTCCCTAGCCTGATAATGGTTTGATGAAACTCTATATTTTTTTCAGAATACTCATCGATATGTGCACGTGCTTCCTCGCTATCGTCGAAGGTTGCAAAATTCTTTCGCAAACTGGCAATTTCGGCATCGCTCGAGCGCGTCGTCGCGAGCCTCGCCGCCATGCTCTCCAGGGCAGCCCAGACATCGATCATGTCGAGAATTTCTTCCTTGGTTTTGCGCACCACGAAGGCGCCTCTACGCGCTATATTTCGCACAAGACCTTCTTGCTCGAGACGCGATATCGCTTCCCGCACCGGCGTTCGGCTAACCCCGAGCTGCTGACCGAGTGCGCGTTCATCGAGACGCGGCAACTCCTCGCCAGAGTAAATATCCATGTGGCCGATAATTTCCTTCAGCGCTTCATACACCTGTGTTTTGAGCGCTTTTGTCGGTTCTAATGGAGTGATATTGAGTGCTTTCATGTTAGCCTCTATCCATCATTATTAAACGACCTGCCGTTTACGGAACTTGTCGTAAATCTTCTTAAACAAGGGCAGGAATAAAAGTAAAATCGCGACGACCGAGATTGGACCCGCGTAGGTCCGATTAAAGAAAATAGCGAAGGAACCATCGCTAATAATTAACGACTGCCGTAAAGCAGGCTCCGCCAGGGGTCCAAGCACGATTGCCAGTACCGCGGGGGCTAATGGGTAATCGAGCTTGCGCATCAGATAGGCAACGATACCGAATACAACCATTAACCAGACGTCATGCATACTCTGCGTCGGCGCATAGCCGCCGATTAAACATAAAATGAATATGATTGGCGCCAGAATAGTAAACGGGGTTTTCAGAATCTTTATAAATACCGGTATAAAAGCCACGTTAATCAAAACCGCGAATATGTTGGCGGCGTACAAGGAGGCAATCAAACCCCAGACGAAATCACTATGATCGATGAACAATCTGGGACCTGGCTCCAGCCCCCAGATGACCATACCGCCCAGTAATATCGCGGTGGTGGGTGAACCCGGAATGCCCAGCGTCAACATTGGTAGCATCGAGCCAGTACTGGCCGCGTTATTGGCAGCCTCGGGAGCACAAACACCTTCCACCGCTCCTTTACCGAATTTTTCGGGCTCACTGGAAATTTGCTTTGCTATACCGTAGGCCATGAGTGAACCTGGCGTAGCACCTGCCGCCGGCAGTATGCCGACAAAGTAGCCTAAAAAAGATCCCATGACTATGGATTTCCATTTCGAGGCTAATTCACGCAAATTCGATAAAGTTCGCTTTACAGTGACATTCGCGTCGGAGAGCATACTCTTGCCGCCACCCAGGCTATGCTCTTCAACCGTCCAGATCATTTCACCGATGCCATAAACACCAATTGCCAATATGAGGAAGTTAACCCCATGCAGGAAGCCGGTAATATCCCACAACACCAACCGGGGCTCACCGGAAATAATATCGAAGCCGACAGCACTCAAAACCAGCCCGATACTGATTGAGAAAAGAGTCTTGAACAGATCGTCACTGCCCAGACCAACGAAAGTGGCAAATGCCAGCATCATCAGCGCAAACTCTTCGGGTGCACCAAAAACCAGGGCAACATGCGCGAGTGGCGGTGCAAAAAAGGTGAACAGAACAACAGAAATAGTACCGCCGACAAAAGAAGCTACTGCAGCAGCTGTCAGGGCTTTGTCCGCCAGACCCTGCTTCGCCAGTGGCCGGCCATCAAAGGTTGTCGCAACTGCCGTCGATGCACCGGGTATGCCGAGCATAATAGATGAGATAGCGCCGCCGTACATGGCGCCGTAATAAATCGCCGCAAGAAATATAATCGCTCCGGTTGGCGGAACCAGGAACGTTAACGGTAAAAGTATGGCGACACCGTTTACCGAACCCAGGCCCGGCATCGCACCAATAAATAACCCCAGCGCACAACCAGCAATGATTAACATCATATTTTGCGGCTCAAATACTACCAGGAAGCCGTTACCGAGAAGTCCCAGGATTTCTAACATACTTTTATCTCTATTTTCAAAATTTGTGAGGACACTGGTTTAAAAAAATATCTTGTATAGCGGCAGGAACAAGGGCTCGGTGATGCCTTTGGGAAGAATAATTTTTAGTGTTATTTCGAAAAAGAAAAATATGACTACTGGTATAGAAATAGCCAGGGTTGTCGTCAATCGCCAGGAGTGTTTGCCAAGAAACCTTAGATAGAAAATAAGGAACAGGGGTAAAGCGCCATAGATACCGATAAAGGAAAATAAGCCAACCGTAACAACCAATGCCACCGTGACGGCGGTAACATCCATCAATACATGCGGCTCTATATAGAGCCTGGTAGATGTTGCTATCGGACCTTTCCTGCGAAACCAGTTGTAGAGGATTCCGAGGCAGGAGATCAACATGACGGCAGACAGCCAGAATGGCCATGCACCGCCGCCTGGGCCTTCATCTTCTATCCAGCCAATCTCGAGCTCGGTGCTTTTGTACATCAGGTAGATGGAGAAGGCTCCCATCATTATTGCCATCAACAATTCAGCCGTACGAACCGTCATGATTAACAACCCTCCCTATCTATACTTTTGTTTTTATGTACCGGGGAGCCTCCGATCAATTCACCAATCAGAAACTCCCCTGGATTTCACCCTGGTTAAAGGACACCCATATTCTTGAGCATTACTTCATGGATATCACGCTCTTTTTTCCAGTAGCTCATCAACGCATCACCGGTCAACAGATCACCCTGCAAACTCTTCTTGGTGCGATATGCCTGCCACTTATCGGAGTTGAACACCCTGGTGAAAAGATCTATATAATAAGCCTCAGCCTCTGCGCTCATACCAGGCGCACCAACCACGGTACGCTGCATGAAATAGACAAAGTCCTTACCGAGTTCCTTAAAGGTAGGTGCATCGGGGAAAAGGGGTAAACGTGTTGGCGTGAATGATGCTAGCGCTTTAGTAGTACCCGCTTCGTAGAATCCCAGCTGCTCTGAAGGGTTGTTAACCGTAGAATCGGCATTATTACCGGCGAGTTCTTTCGCAACCTTGCCGCCGCCTTTATAAGGCACATACTTCATATCGAGGTCGTAAGCCGAGTTAAGGAAATCGGTTAACAGGTTATCTTCCGAATTCTTACCGGTTCCGGCCATTATCCACTTGCTGCCCTTGGCTTTAGCCGCCTTGACAAAATCCGCGACATTGTTGATATCCTTACGATCGGAATTAACCCATAGCAGGAATGTGTCCTCTGCCATGCGTGCGATCGGTGTAAAAGTAGTGATATCGACGCCAAGTCCAGGCTGACGTAACGGTGTGGTATAAAAGCTGTTCAGGGTGAACATGATGGTATGGTTATCACCTTTTTTACCATTCATGTGAACCAGTGCTTCTGCACCCGAACCACCAGGTTTATTAACCGGCGTGAAAGGTACCGGGGCCATGTTTTCTGATGCAATAATACTCTGTATCAGTCTAACCGCCTTGTCTGCACCACCGCCTTTACCAGCCATAACAACAAATTCGACTGGTTTTTGCGGTTCCCAGGCTTGTGCGATTACTGGCATACCCAGCAAGATCGCAGTTACCCCGATAGCACAGGCCAATTTCTTGAAAGTGCGTTGTGTTTTCAACATTATTTTTTTCCTCCAATTATGACAGGTCGCTAAGACCCTTATTAAATGCCCCGGTACTGCTGGACGCATCATTTGTCAGGACCTTACAGGATCCTGTGTACCCAATTACCTATTTCGATATTGGGACGACTGGTATACCACTTTCTGAATGCTGCCGCCAATGAATATTGATACTCGGATCTCATCGGCCTTAACCTGAGGCTGGCCTGGGAACCATGTAGTAACCGGCAAGGCAATCAGCAGGAAAACCATAACTTCGTCTCTGGCCCGACCTCGGTTGTCATCAAGACAGTTCAGAGTTTATTTTGGTATACAGTATGCCAGATTGAAATTTACTCTGGCGTTGGCTAAATGTAAAGTATTATTAATGTCACCGGGGAACAGCTTATTACTCACGAATCCGTTCGTTATCCGGATAAACACTAACGCTCGGAATAGTCCCTTCGAGCAGGTCATCTTGAATTTCGGTCCAGTAATCCATCGTCAATAATTTGGCATGGCGCCGCGCGAAGTAATCACAAAGCCATCGTTGTCGGATGCACAACCCGGAGACGAGTTCCTCGGGCAGAAATACGACGCCATCCTCGAAATACCAGTCGGGGATATCCTCTTCCCCGTCTTCACGATCGAGATTGGTGCGTATTTTTACCTCGGTCAACTTCTCAAGCGCGTCATAGTCGAACAAATAGATCTTCGAATACGAGCCTATACCATAATTCCTGGCGTCGAGGTCCTTGTTGAAGATATTTGCAGCGGCATTATTTTTGATGCAATAACCAAGATTGGTGATTGCCGTCTCTGCCTGTTTCTCAGTAGCGTTTTCGAGATAAATCGGTAACGGCGTTAGTTTGATCTGGACTATCAGGTATTTGAATATGACATCATCACCATGCAAAGATACAGTTTCCGATGCACTGCTGAGCAAGTCTTCCAGCAATCCGGCTGAAAACCACTTGCGATCGAGGCGAACCTTGTAGTAGATGATGCTATCGAGCATGCTGCCGGTGCGATTAATTTCATGCACACGGGTATATTTTCGAATCACCGACTCGAGGCCGCCAAATTCACCCCACTTGTACTGCGTGGTGGGTTTATCTCGAATGACTTTCAGGTTGTAGGCTGAATTGGCCGAAGCAAAACCCATCGCCACGGTCCCTGGCGAGCCGACAGCCGTTTCCAGGCCCGCCTCGGAATCGACCAGTTCGGACTCGAGCTCACTCATCACCGCGACTTTACCGAGATGATTGTAACCAATGGTCGAATAGTGCAGCCCCAGTGGCCGTCTCGGCATAATGGTTTTTAACAGGGCGCATACTTCATGATAATAGGTACTGGTAACATGAAAATTTGCCAGCGTGGAACTGAATATATTGTGCGCATAAGTTTCACTGGTGAGCACCGCATCGACGTAAATACCCGATTCATCATTCAGCAAGGCAATAACCAGCGGTACGAAGCGGTGATTATCAAAAATCAGGCGGCCGACCAGGTAAGCACCCCGATTTCGATAGAAACCCGCATTAATCATTTCTACTCGTATCAATT
>Ga0164315_10005275_pt1 | contig 10108 bp, 10 predicted proteins | sample GuaBasSedimGuay6_FD_113737 | JGI IMG/M metagenome (GOLD analysis project Ga0164315, IMG submission 113737) | Subseafloor sediment microbial communities from Guaymas Basin, Gulf of California, Mexico - Guay6, Core 4569-2, 0-3 cm | ecosystem: Environmental > Aquatic > Marine > Hydrothermal vents... | reverse complement strand
TCGAATTACATAATGCCTGAAAAGAACAATGCTTGCAGATAACTACCCGATGCTATTTGAAGCACCCAAAATACTAAAACCAAAAAATCCGAACCAGAGATAACCACGGCGATTGCATACATAGTGATTAAGTTGGTTTTTCGTTAATTTCGATTGTTTCGTTTATTGCTTTTAACTTGTTACTGAATTAAAATCCAGATAAAGGAGTATACAATGTCTGCACTTGCCTTATATGATCCGGTTTCGCCAACATCCGAGGATAGTGCCCTCGCCAGAAACTCCAGCCGTCTGCTCTCTGGTTTGACGAACCAAAGCCTTCATTTTCATGTTAAAGAAACCAATGAGGATGTAATACTTCCTGCCTCGGCTGTTAGACTTCTTGTCGATCTTCTCTCAGAAATGGCGGAAGGTAATGCTGTTACACTTATCCCTGTCCATGCTGAATTGACAACACAACAGGCTTCTGATTTTCTTGGTGTTTCCAGACCATTTCTTATAAAGGTTTTAGAAGAAGGAAAACTTCCCTTTCGAAAAGTTGGAACACATCGCAGGGTTCTATTTAAAGACCTAATGGTATACAAAAGGCAAACGGAACAATCAAGGCTTGAGGTTCTCGATGAATTAGTCTCACAAGCCCAGGATTTGGATATGGGATACTAGATTTGGCCTCATTCTCAGTTGTCTTCGATGCCTGTGGATTCGCAACTTACTTGAGAACCGATCTGACCTTAAACAAAGCCAACTCAATAGAACTCGAGAACTTATGAATTCTCATGTCCTCGATTCTCTTGTTACTGATTATGAAGAACTTATTGAAGGCCTTTTTCTACCTGACCTCAATGGCCGTCATGTTCTTGCCGCAGCCATAAAAAGCGGATCGAGTGCAATCATTACTTTCAATCTGGATGACTTTCCTGAAAACGAACTGATTAAATATGGTATAGAAGCTCTTCATCCAGATGACTTTGTAAGTTCACAATTTGACCTTGGTGCTGGGAAAGTGTGTTTGGCGGCAAAAAGACAACGGAATTCGTTGAAAAATCCACCTAAAACTGTCTTTGAGTATTTGGACACTCTTGCAAAGCAGCAACTTCCAAAGACTGTCTCAAATCTTCGTGAATACATGGATTTAATTTGAACCTCTACAGAAGCGATATTACTAGTTCTCTGATTCACTCTCTAACACACCCTGGAACTGAGCACCCTCCGTTTCCATTCAACCCGTTCATTCCGAAAGTTCAGCAGATACCCCACCGGGATTCCCGATAACCGTAAATAATTAATAAGCTGAGCTTCCATAACCGGAGTGAGAATCTTAACAGCCTTCAATTCAAGAATTATTTTACCCTCAACCACCATATCCGCCACATAGGCACCGGCCAGTACCCCTTCATAGTACAGCGGATAAACCACCTGCCGTTCCACCTGTAACCCGCAATGATGGAATTCAATCGCACAAGCCCCTTCATAGGCACTTTCCAGCAGCCCCGGCCCCAGCTTGTTATGAACCTTGAATACACCGCCAAGAACCCGATCTGAGAGTTCATTGTACATCAACTTCGACATCTTCCTGCCTCCTGAAAGCTTTTGCTTCTAACAGCCAGCGAACCGAGGAGCTGTCAAGGGCGCCCTGTAAGGGCGTTCATCTTGCCCTTGACTGGGACGAGAGAGCGGTACAATGAAAAAAAGCGGAAAGGAGAGTGTTTCACCTGAATTCCCATCTGTGCCAATCCGCGAACATCCGCGGTAGATAACAACTCCTGCCATCCAATAAAAAAGGCAACCCCGAAGGATTACCTTTAATGTGTTGGGCGACGGCGGACTCGAACCGCCGACCCCGTGCATGTCAAGCACGTACTCTAACCAGCTGAGCTAGCCGCCCTGATGAAGCACAATTCTACCGATTAGACGCGAAGTGTCAACCGGTATTTATGCTATTTCAGGACGCTTACCACTCTCTCAAGAACCTTTTTCCGGTCCAGCGGTTTTACGATATAGTTCTTGGCACCGATGAGCAGGGCTTTCTTTACCAGGTCCTGCTTACCCAGGGCGCTGATCATCACCACCTTGGCATCCTTGTCGAACTCGATAATCTTTTTCAGGGCACTCACACCATCCATCCTGGGCATGGTAATGTCCATAGTTACCAGATCAACATGGGGGTAGAGCTCTTTGTACTTTTCTACACCCTCCAACCCATCGGCCGCCGTTGCGACAACTTCAAAACCTTCAGAAGACAGTATCTGACCTATCTGCTTGGTAACAAACATTGAATCGTCCACAACAAGAACTTTAAATGCTGCTCCGCCATTATTCTGACCTTCAGGAGCTCTCTCATTTATACTTGGAAAATCACTCGTCGTCTTCAAAATCAGCAGCCCTCCTACGCCCGTTCCCGAATGGCAACATTAATCTCAACAAGTCCCTGGGGCATCTCAAGGGGAACAATCAGAGCCTCAACATTGGCATTGGATACAGACATATTATCACCGGTAATAATAGAGGGAGGAGTCAGATCGAATTTAAAACCTAAATCGAACAGTTTTGTAACAGCCTGGGCTGTTATCATATTGGCAAGTTCTGTTATCGTGGCCTTCGCCAATTCATCCAGACTGGTGAGCTCTTCACCATTCATGGTTGAAGCAATCTTAATAGCCGTATCCTGACTCATATCAATGAGTACCCGGCCCTCAACGTCCCCGGCCAGACCGACAAGTGCTGCAACACCCATAACCGGCTGAGTGGTTTTCTTCAGATACAGATCCTTACGCTCAACTTCTGTCTGCAGAACTTCCGTCATGATACTGTAAGCCGCTTCAACAAACGGATTGATGTATTCGACCCTCATGTCGCACTCCCTTAAGTAATTTATTTCTTTTTATATGCTACGACGCCGGAATTATCTACTTTTTCCCAGGCGCCGGGATTAATAGGTTGTTCATGAGCTCCAAGAATCAGGAGCCCGCCGGGTTTCATCACTTCTTCCAGGGTATTGAAGATATGCTGTTGTCTGTCAGGAGCAATATACGAAACAGTATCACGCATTACCACCATATCCAGTTTCGGTAAAGTGTTATCGTGGGTGATATCATGATATTCAAAGAGAATAGCATCCTTGATTTCTTTCTTGAATTGTTTTCCCCTGCTGCCCTCGGTAAGAAAATCATCGTAAAGATTTCCCAGAGAAGCCTGATTCACAACCAGTCCCGGAGCCGTTGATATTCGAATGAGATCGTTGTCGTGAGCAATAATTCTCAAATGAATATTCGGCAATCTGTTTTTAATCAGACATGCAACTGAATAGCTCTCATAACCGCTTTCACAACCGGGATTCCACACGTAGAAGTTTCCGGCATGATCCTCAGGTAGAAACGAGGCTACTTTCTCAGCAAAATCACTGTTCCAGTAACTACCGGAGAATGGTGAGGGAAAGGGTGACAGATAAGCCTCGGCATCCTGCTCGTTTGCAAGCTGTACATCCTCACCCTTCTGCTTCTTCCAGGCAGTGAATCTACTTCTTATCCAATCCTGATTGACGGGACTGGAGTAAAAGGAGAGAAAGGTTATCAGGGTTTCCTCAATAAAACCGATATCAACATCTTCTTTCACGGCACTGGCGGTTGTTGATACGGTGGATTCCCGGGCATTAAAAGGAGCAGCTGAGCTTATTGAGGGAGCCGGTCTCTGCTCCACAGCTCTACCATCGCCCTGCTCATCATCTCCGAGAATGCGTTCTACATCGAGAATCACATAAAGTCTGCCGTCATTTTCTACGACGCCGCTGATGTACTTGATATTGATATCACCGAAAAGGGGATGAGGCGGCTGTATCGACTCGGAACTGATGCCGATAACCTTGTCGATAGAATCAACAATTATGGAAAGAACATGACTGTCCAGCCGCAGTATTATCATATTCTCCGTATTATCTTCAGCCTTTTCTGCTTCAAGGTTGAAAAATACCCGCATATCTATAACCGAAATGATATCACCCCTTAAGTTGTAAACACCTTTTACAAAGGGAGCTGCATTGGGAACAAAAGTGAAATTGGCAGCTTTTGAGATTTCTTTCACCTTCATTATATCAATTCCGTAATCTTTACCAGCCAGGGAAAAGGTAACCATTTTGAAATCGATACGGGTTTGGTCTTTCAGGTTTTTTGTTTCTTTCAAAGATACGTGTTTCATTCCCGCTACCTCACAACCCTGTTCTTTCTTGCTTCCTGCTCTTTTTTCACACTCAGGTCTAATAATTGGCTGATATCAATAATAAGAGAGACAGTCCCATCGCCGAGAATCGTGGCCCCGGCAATACCAGGAGAATTTGTGTAACGGTCTTTAAGAGGTTTGATAACAACATCTTCCTCACCAATAAGAGAATCAACCATCAACCCCATCTTTCTATCCCCGCTGCCCACAATAACAATGAAATTGTAGTCCTTATTATCCTCGGATTCGATGCGGAATAGTTTACCCAGACGCAGGAGGCTGATTACATCCTCTCTGACATTAAACACCTCATAGTTATCAATAATATTGATATCTTCAGGCTTAATCCGATGACTCTCCAGCACGCTGGTAATCGGGATGGCGTAAATCTCGGTACCGACTCTAACCAGCAAACCCTGAATAATGGCAAGGGTGAGGGGTAATTTTATTGTAAATCTTGTGCCTTCGCCCAACTTCGACCATACCGCCACACTTCCGTTAAGCTTTTCAATCTTTTTTCTGACAACATCAAGCCCTACACCCCGGCCGGAGATATTGGTTACCTCTCCGGCAGTGGAAAAACCCGGCTCAAATATCAGATTAAAAGCTTCAATATCAGTAAGGGCTTTGCTTGGATGAATTACACCCTTATCGATGGCCTTCTGCCTGACTTTATCAATATCTATACCGGCACCGTCATCGGCAATCTCGATAACAATCATGTTACCTTCATTGGAAGCTTTCAGCAGCAGGCGTCCCAGAGCGGGTTTTCCGGCCTTCAGCCGCACTTCAGGGGTTTCAACACCATGATCCAGGGAATTCCTGACACAATGCATCAGAGGATCCAGCAGCTCTTCAGTAACTGACTTATCCAGTTCAGTATCTTCACCTTCAATAATCAGCTCAATCTGCTTATCCAGAGTTTTGGACAAATCTCTGACAAGTCTGGGAAATCGACTGAAAATCTGACTGATGGGAACCATCCGTATTCTTAAGATGGCCTCATGAAGATCGCTGGTATTTCGACCGAGATTAGCTGCAGTATTTCGAAAAGCACCGACTGTACTCTTCAATCTGGACTCAAAATTGTCGAAAATTGTGAACAATCCACCGAACTCTTCATTAATCCCGGATTTAATATCCTTTGCAGATTTTCCATCCTGAAGTTCTTTCAGCCAGAGAGGAAGTGATTCAAAAAGTCCTTTAAGATTGTCTTTATACAATGATTCTGCACTGCCGAGCTCAACAAGGATTTCGTTGAACTGTGTACTGATCTGATTGAATGTTGCCTTGTTGATTACCGATTCGCTGACAAGATTCAGCAGGTTATCAATTCTCTGGCTTTCAACCCGCAATATCGATCCACTGGAATTATCACGTTTTACCGCAGCCTTGGAAGGGACTTTTACAACCGGTTTTTCAGGAACAACCTTTTCAATCTCGGTAATTTCTTCCAGTTCTTCAACTTCTGCTGCAGTTTCAGGAACACTCTCTGTCTTCACCTTAATTTCCGGTTCCATTTGCGCAGCTTCCGCCGGTGCAGTACCCGGGATATCATCATCCAGCCCCAGAACAAGAACAAAGGAGGTTACTTCACCGATTTCCACTTTCCCCGCCAGTGGCTCCTTATCAATCCCCTTTTCAGCAGAAATATAATAATCAACTACCGGGTGAAATTGATCCTCGTAAAGTGCATCAAAATCAGGGACCGTTTTCAGAATTTGACCGATATCTTTGAGCTTTGCAAAAACCTGTATACCGCCCACCGAATTCATCGGGTTGGATTCGTCGAAACTTACCCTCACAAGAAGGATCTCTTCATCCTCTCCGACGGCCTCTTTGAGTTCAAGCTTTTCGTATTCAGAGAGGTCTTTACTGGCAATAGAGGAAGCCTCTTTTGAAGGCTGTGCAACCTCCGCCATGGGTTGAGGCTCCGGCTTCTGTTCAGCAGAACCCTTTTTGGCAATTATCAGTTCCAGGTTCGCCTTTACCCCTGAGTAGTCCTCTTCATAGACAGCCCCATCCTGCCGGGATGAAACCATGGCTTTGATAACATCGATGGAAGAGAGAAGAACATCAACGTTCTCTTCATTTACACGGATATTACCACTGCGAATTTCATCAAGCAGATCTTCAAGGAGGTGGGTGAAGGATGTGAGCTCTTCCATCTGAACTGTTGCAGCACCCCCCTTAAGGGTGTGAGCTGCGCGGAAAATCTCGTCTATGGCATCCTGATCCCCCGGATCGTCTTCCAGGGCAAGAATGTTCTGTTCCATAGCCTCAACCTGCATGAGGGCTTCGGAAAAGAAATCCTTGAGTAGTTCTTCATTGTTCGGATCCAGGTAATCGCTCATTATCACCGCCTTAATCTGAGGCTATCGATATCCATTATAAATGAAAGTTTCAGGTCTATGCCATTATATCTCAGGAAAGGGATACGAAAAAGACCCGGCATATGCCGGGTCTTTACAATTAAGAGTTAACTTTTATACCTTACTGAGCTGCTGCAGCATCGGCAGCTTCAGGTTCCTTGTCCATCTTCTGGGCTTCCAGATAGCGGAGAACCTGAAGGTTGCCCAGGCGGGACAGTTCGGCGTTACGCCTTTCTTCTTCACGCTGTGCAAGAATGCCCCAGGTAGCCTCATGATCCAGATCGGTACCCACATCCTGTATCACAGCCTGGTCGTAGGTTACTTTAACGTCCTTTATATATACAATGAAATCACCACCTTCCTGCATGGCATCTCTGTAGAACTGAAGGCTTTCCAGGGTTATGGAAGGTGCACTCCGGGGATACAGGGGAATCTTGCTGATTTCGCGGTTACGAACTTCGGATATGTAATTAGGATTGTTCCAGGTGAGCTCTCTCCAACCGTCAAAGTCCAGGTTACCCATGGGCATCTGCTGATTCTGTTCCTGCTCATTGCGGATTACAACGGCCATACCCATAGGGTAGTTCATCCCGTAGACATTAACTTTAACGTTCTTGATAACACCGACGTTCTTAACAACACCGAAACCGGTGAACTGATCGCCCCTGGGGGCATCTTCTACAACAGAACTGGTAGCGTATGCGGGAATCGCAAATGGAGGTTTAATCCATGCGTATGAATTAAACGATCCCTCGGGATAATGCACCCGGATACCCATAACCTGACTACCGGCAAACTGAACCGAATTCTCACCAACGGTTACGGCACGAACATAAGAGTACTTGTCATTTTCAATAGTTCTTGAGGAACTTGAAAGCTTTACATCCCAATTGGGAACGTAAAGAGAAGTATTCATTGCTGCTTTCTCTTCCTCAGTGTACCGGGTACCGGCGGTGGAGCTGAAGTCCACCAGAGTAGCCTGATGCTGGCCCTGATAATCGTCCAGTAGTTCGTTGAAGTCGATCAGTACGCTTTCCTCAGCGAACGCCGCTCCGGAAACTATCAGAAATGCGGCCAGGAAAACGAGAATCTTTTTCATAGGAGGCTCCTTTGCCAAAATATACATTTAAAAAACTTTACCTTAAGAAAAACTATAGCGGGGTGCGGGAAACTGTCAACGAATTAAATTTTTTTTGTGCCATTTTTTCATGAAATTCGGCTATTTTTTTTCATTCTGCATCATTAAGGCCATTATATGGGGGTGTATGGACCTGTTGACCCTCTATCGTGAAAACAATTTCTTCTATCCCTGAAAAATTAAAAAAGATATTGTACCTGATATTTTCCAGGGCCTGGTCGAAGGAAATCGGAAGTTTTTCATCGATGGTTAACACCTCGCGATTCAAATCTATAAAGGCCTTTTTTCCCACTACAGCCACATGTCTGACAACCGTTTTCCGGGGAAGAGTATAGCTGAGAGACAGAGTTTCAGGCCCCAGAATTAATTCCTCAAGAAACACGGAAATACCCTCGGCGGTCCCATGTCGATGCGGGATTCCCCGACGCTCAGAACCAATTTGGATTCCGGCATTATCAGGAAAAAAGAAGATTCGTCCGTCCTTGCCGGGATGCAGAAAGGTGTATGCTGCCAGTGTAATTATCAATGACAGTACAAGAACGGATGCCGGCATAAGGGGGCCGGATAAAAACCGGCTGAACTGCTTTGTCAAAAACGAATCTCCTTGCTTTCGAAATAGTTAACGAAATCGACAACTCCATTATATAGACCATCGCTTATCCGGCTCAAGTATTCAGGCCTGCGAAGTCTGCCTGCCTCTGAGTTTTGAGTAATAAAACCCACTTCCACCAATACCGAAGCCATCCTGGCATTACGTACAACAAACCAGCTTTCCTCCCTCCGCCCCCTGTTGGGGATATCAGGACCGAGAGCATTGCCGAACTCTTTAAGAATCATATCCGCAAGGCGGACACTTTCATGAGTGAATTCCTCCTCCCAGAGAGCATTGATAATGGGAGCAATTGAGTTGGAACTGCCGCCCAGGGAACCCTCATCCACCAGGGTACGCCGATAATCCCGGGGGAGGTACCACACCTCATAACCTTCGGCATCAGTGTTCAAAGACGCATTGGCATGGATGGAGAGATAAATCATTCCTTCCCGGGGTTTGAGCTCCACTCCGTTGGCCAGGATTACCCGATCTTCCAGGGTTGGATAAACATCACTGTCCCTGGTAAGCATCACTTTTTTGTCAGGAAAATGCTCCCGGAGATTTTCAGCCAGTCTGAGAGCTATTTCAAGAACAATATCTTTCTCCATCAAGGCGTAGGATACCCTGTCCACCGGCCAGTTTCGCCGGGCACCGGAATCCCTCCCTCCATGCCCGGGATCGATGAGTATGGTGGTGAGCCTGTACGAACCTGAAAGCTCGGAATCAGTATCAAAGAGCTCGAAGATAGTCTGCGCCGCTTCCCGGGAGAATATCAGAGTCCCCTGTTCTTCTATAATCGTTCCGGAAACTATCAGTTTCTCTCCGTTCAGCACCATCCAGGGGTCACCCGAGCGGAATACCAGTACCGTATCGTCCCGGCTGAGTCTTCCGGTGCTCCGCCAGGGATCCCAGTGCAGGGTGGCGCCGGTTCGGATCAGAAGATCTTCAAGACTCACTGATTCAGCATAAACACCGAGGGACAGCAGCAGAAACAGCAGCAGCATCATACCCCGCAACAGGATTGAGGAAGAAAATCTTTCAGCTGCGGTGCTCAAGATACCACCTGCCTCCGGGTAAGCCGCCTCTTATCAGCGCCTTCCAGAAATCCGAGAGTACCACAGCATCAGAGTTTTCTGCGAGGCATAGAAGCCCCAGAGAGGAAAGAATATCAAGAACATCGGTGATGCTTCGCCCGGTGTAATCGGTAATCGAAGACGCCGGAGGCAAAGGAACAAAGAGTTTCTCATTCAGGGCAGAGGGAAAACCCCGGGAGGGCCGCGGGGCATGAGCCGTCCAGAGCTGATTTAAATAAGTGGAAAGATCCACCTCGTTTTTTATATTAAAAGCATCCGGAGGGAAAGGTTCATAAGCATCCAGAAATACCCCGGTGCTGTTATCCGAAGGATTCAGCACCAGATTGATTTTTCTCAGGGCAGCCATAGCCCGCTCCTCGGCCTCTTTGGAATCTACACCTACGGCAATCACATTACCGGCTTTCTCAACGTTGTTCCGGGGAAACCCGAGGGACATCCCCGGAGTGTAGCGCAGAAACACTTCCTTGATTCCCGGCAGCTCCAAAGCCTGCTCCCTGCCGTCCAGATGCTGCACAGTTCCCTCTATCCCTATCAGAGCCATCTCGGCACAGACAAGTTTTTTTGAAGGGCTGGGGATTGAAGCCGATAATCCGGCAGCCAGGCGGAGAGCTCCCCGGGTGGGCTCGATACCGCTGGAAAAGGGATAGGTCCATCCGGACATGTAGCCCCCGGAAAGCCGGGCGGCGATTTCACCGACAACAGG
>Ga0164315_10005272_pt1 | contig 10110 bp, 9 predicted proteins | sample GuaBasSedimGuay6_FD_113737 | JGI IMG/M metagenome (GOLD analysis project Ga0164315, IMG submission 113737) | Subseafloor sediment microbial communities from Guaymas Basin, Gulf of California, Mexico - Guay6, Core 4569-2, 0-3 cm | ecosystem: Environmental > Aquatic > Marine > Hydrothermal vents >... | reverse complement strand
TTAGGCTATACAGGAGCAGTATTTAAAAAGTTCTTTGGAACAAACTTTGGTATGATCATTTCATTTATTGCAATGATATTATGGGTTCTATTACCGGTTTGGAGAATTAATGGAAAATTGAGGAAAAAAGATTTTTAAGATAAAACCAAGGTAAATTGTTTAGGTATTTATATTTTTTAAAATCAAACTAATTATATACTATGAAAAATGAAATTGCAAATTCCAGTCATAATCCTTTAGAAATAAGTCAAAGTATTTCGGTTTATTTTAGCAGGGTATACAATTGGATGGCTGTTGCCCTATTGGTGACGGGGGTTGTTGCATATTATATTGCCGGATCAGAAAATTTGATTCAAATAATTATTGGGAATAGAATATTGTTTTTTGGCTTGATAATCGGTGAAATATTTTTAGTGGGATATATAGCAAAAATGATCCATAAGTTGAGCTCTTATAATGCAATACTTTTGTTTTTGTTATATGCAGTATTGAACGGTTTGACTTTTTCTGTCATTTTTTTGGTTTATACTTCCGAATCTATTTCTTCAACATTTCTAATTACTGCAGGTACTTTTGGAGCGATGAGTGCCTATGGGTTCTTTACAAAAAAAGACCTGACAAAAATTGGTAGTTTGGCAATGATGGCTTTGATTGGAATTATTATTGCATCTGTTGTGAATATGTTTTTTAAGAACGAAATGATGCATTGGATCATTACCTATTTGGGAGTTGCTATTTTTGTTGGTTTAACAGCATATGATACACAAAAATTAAAGTCAATTGCTGCAAATGGTTTTGAAAATGAAGAGAGTATGGAGAAAAGTGCTATAATTGGGGCTTTAACTCTGTATCTTGATTTTATTAATTTGTTTTTATTTCTTCTTAGGATTTTTGGTACTAGAAAGTAATAGCTTTTAATTCTTACCTCATTAAGTACAAATGGTCTATAAACAAATATTTCACCTATTTGATTTACTTATTTATCTTTAAATAAATAATTTGAAGAATGGTGTAAATTATAAAAAATCCTATCTTTAATCATTTAAAAACAACCCGTTCAGCAATGATGCATAATTTGTGCTTAATGGATTGATCTAGTAAGTTATATTTGTAATGTATTTATAAAGTAGATGAAAAATTACAAACCGAAAAGCAGGTTATCACCTGAGGAATACATCGATGGTGTATTAAAAGGAGATCGAGTAATACTATCCAGAGCAATTACCGTAATTGAGAGCAATTTAACAAGTGATAAAAAACTTGCAAAGGATATTATCCAAGCCATATTACCAAGATCCGGTAATTCAATTAGAATTGGAATTACAGGTGTTCCCGGCGTAGGTAAAAGTACCTTTATTGAGGTTTTTGGCAATTATTTGATCGGGCTAGGGCATAAAGTGGCCATTTTATCTATTGATCCAAGTAGTCAACGCACAAAAGGCAGCATACTTGGAGATAAAACAAGAATGGAAAAATTAGCAAATTTAGATAATGCATATATTCGACCTTCTGCTTCTGGAGAAACACTTGGCGGTGTAGCTAATAAAACAGGTGAGACAATGCTGCTTTGTGAAGCTGCCGGGTATGATATAATTTTAATAGAAACTGTTGGTGTGGGACAATCTGAAACAGCTGTTCATGGTATGACTGACTTCTTCTTACTACTGATGTTATCAGGAGCCGGTGATGAATTACAAGGAATTAAGAAAGGAATAATGGAAATGGCAGACATGGTTGTCATTAATAAAGCGGATGGTGACAATATTCGCAAAAGTGAAATGGCGAAAAGGCAATACGAAAATGCGCTGCATATTTTCCCTCAATCAGAATCAGGATGGACACCAGTTGTTAGCACAGCATCTTCCATTAAGAATATTGGTATAGATATAGTTTGGGATAAAATTACTGAGTATAAAAAAATGGTAACCAAAAATGGTTATTTTAATAAAAACAGAGATCGTCAACAAATTCAGTGGATGTATAACAATATCAAGGAGGAGTTGAAACGATTGTTTTATAATTCAGAGAATATTATAAATCATTTAAAGATCCTGGAAAAAGACATCATTGATTCTAAAATATCACCGGTAAAGGCTGCTGAGAAAGTCATTGATGAATTTAAAAGGTCCATGTGAATTTCCTTTGCGTATAAAGTTGCTCTAATATTTTATTAATTCAATAATCTTTCCGAACTGGTATTTCCAATACCGATAACCTGGTCGTATAATTCACCAAATTTTCTGTAATATACAATTACGGTATACTTATTCTCAGTTTGGTAAAAGGAGCCTTCAATAGCATGAGTATTTACTTGCAATAGATCATTTACCGTTACATAAGTGTAATTATAAAAACCTTGTTTTAGCAAGAGAGTTGCTTCGTAAAGATTTGTTTTATTATTGTATCTCATTTTATTTTCCGGTGTTATTTGCCAATCATTATAATTGCCATAGATATAGATGTTTTCACCATTCAAATTTTCATTATTTTCCAAAGAAAAATGGATAAATGAATAATCTCCTTCTAAGGAAACATCATCTGTATCAATAGTACGTAGCACAAAATTTCCGTTTACATCTGGATAAAAAGAATATGGTTTTTCACCGCGAGCTTCATTTGTATATAAAAAGGCATTGAAAATATTATCAAGTCTTGTTTTGAATATATTATTGGTCGCATTACGAATTTCTTTAGTATCAAAATACAAATACTCATTACCGGCCCAATAGGAGATATCATCAACATAGTTATATAATAATTGGGCGCCTCTTACATATTTCGGTTGAAGATTCTTTATTACCGAATTCCAATCATTGTTTTGGTAGATATCAACTTTTATTTCCTGATTTGGGTTATTCAACAGTAAGTTTTGATGATTAATGATAAATTGAATACTATGCTTTTCATTTATCGAAGTTACTTCTCTGCTTCTATGGGCGGTAACACCAACATCTACTCTTTGCTGATAAATGATAAATCGACGTGAAAAGACAATATTTCCATAATCATCTATAATTGAAATGATATAATTACCACTTTTTTTAATTCTATTATTTTTATTTGGAATCTGCAATTGATAATGGGTATAATATTGTAAAGTGTTAAATGAGTTTTCATAATCTCTGATTCGATCGGTAGCAAAACCGGTCATATATTCTGTAGAAGCTAAATTGGACTTTTGCCAATAATAATCACAATGCTCAATTTTATAAGAATATATCTTTTCATCTGCATTAATATCGTCAAAACTGAGAATTAGTTTTTCACCCAGTTTTATTATCGGGGCATAATCATTTGGATTTAGCGGTTTTAAAACTATAGATTTGATGTTCAATGGAGGTAAGATTATATTGGAATTTTGTCCCAAAACATTAACAATTGAACATAGAGAGATTAAAAAAATCAATGAATAATATTTTAAAATGGTCATGTTAAATATCAAATAATAAATGTGTTACGTTAAATAAAAATATATATAATAAGCAGAGAGATGTTGAATTTTTAGCGGAGTCATGAATTCAAAATATCACCTAAATAAATGTTAATTAAATGCTAAACTATAAAATATTAATTATTAAATTTGCTCTCGGTTAAGAAACATTTGATTTTTCCTTTTATTATTGCTTAAATATGTAAAGGAACATAAAATTTAATCTAAGCAAAGTATGTCAACAGACATTAGAATTAAAAAAGGCTTAAACATTAAGCTAAAAGGAAGAGCGGAACATAAACTATCTTCGGTAAAACGCTCCAGTACATTTGCTATAAATCCAACCAATTTTCATGGTTTATTACCAAAAATGTTACTTAAAGTAGGTGACAAGGTACAAGTGGGAGATCCGGTATTTTATGCAAAACAGAATGAACAGATTAAATTTACTTCACCGGTAAGTGGAGAGATTAAAGAAATTGTTCGAGGCGCGAAACGTAAAATATTATCGATTAAAATTGCCGCGGATAAGACGGATGTATTTAAAGATTTTGGTGCAAAAACCCCTGGTAATTTAGCTGCTCCTCAAGTAAAGGAATTGTTGCTAGATAGTGGTTGTTGGCCGTTTATTAAACAACGCCCATATGATATTATCGCCAATCCTGAAGATACTCCAAAATCTATATTTATTTCGGCATATGATACGGCTCCATTGGCAGCTTCTCATGTATATGCATTAACAGGTAGGGAAAAAGAATTTCAAACAGGTATTGATGCTTTATCGAAATTAACAGAAGGTAAAGTACACCTTGCTGTGGATGGAAATTCCGCATCGTTTTTAAACAATGTTGATGGCGTCATAATTCATAATGTTACCGGAAAGCATCCTGCAGGAAATGTAGGAGTTCAAATTTCAAAAGTTGATCCGATAAATTCGGGAGATAGAGTATGGATTTTAAATCCACAAGATGTTGCAATTATTGGTAATTTATTTTTGACAGGTAAATACGAACCAACCAGAGTTATTGCTTTAGCAGGTTCTCATGTGGTAGGTCCGCAATATTACACTATAACTCAAGGAACAAAAATAAGTGATATAGTTGATGGGAAATTAGTATTGGGTAAAAACAGGATTATCAGTGGTAATCCTTTAACAGGAGCATCTGTAAATAGTAACGATCCCATTGGATTTTATGATGATGTTATTTCAGTTATTCCGGAAGGAGATCATTATAGCTTTTTTGGTTGGATGCCATTTATTGGAAACAATAAATTTAGTATGTCCCGTACTTTCTTTTCTTGGTTAACTCCAAACAAAGAGTATGATTTAGACACAAATTTTAATGGTGAAGATCGGGCATTTGTAATGACTGGTGAAATGGAAAAGGTTATGCCAATTGATATTTATCCAATGCAATTATTGAAGGCAACGATGATATATGATATAGAAAAGATGGAAAATTTAGGGATTTACGAAGTAGCTCCTGAAGATTTTGCATTGATCGATTTTATAAGTACTTCAAAAATTGAAGCTCAGGATATTATTCGTAAAGGATTAGATTTAATGATTAAAGAAGTAGGTTAAATGGATTTTTTAAGAAAACAATTAGATAAGATACAACCTCACTTTGAAAAAGGAGGTAAGTTCGAAAAATTTGGACCTGCTTATGGCGGAATTGAAACTTTTTTGTTTGTACCAAATCATACCACTAAAAAGGGTGCACATATAAGGGATGGCATAGATCTGAAAAGAGTAATGATGGTTGTGGTAATAGCTTTGTTACCAGCACTTATTTTTGGTATGTGGAATGTAGGTTATCAAAATATGGGTGACGGTCATAGCTTTTGGGACTATTTTAGTTTTGGAGCTATTCGCTTTTTACCTATGATTATAATCTCTTATGGGGTTGGATTAGGTATTGAATTTGCCTATGCAATTTTTAGAGGTCATTCTGTAAATGAAGGCTACTTGGTTACCGGTTTATTAATTCCGATGATCATGCCAATTGATCTTCCTTTGTGGATGCTCACCATATCAGTAATATTTGCTGTGATAATTGGTAAAGAAGCTTTTGGTGGGACTGGAATGAATATTTTAAATCCGGCATTAATTGCAAGGGCATTTGCACTTTTTTCATATGCACCGTTTATGTCGGGTAGTACCGTTTGGGTGGCCGATTCGGTTGCTGATGGTGTGTCTGGAGAAACTGTTTTAGGTGAATTGGCGGCCAATACAATTCCAGATACAAGTGTATTTGATATGTTTATGGGATATATGCCGGGATCGGTTGGTGAAACTTCTGTTTTAATGATCTTAATTGGAGCAGCTTTATTGTTGTTTACCGGAATTGCGAGTTGGCGTATCATGTTATCTTCTGTGATTGGTGCTTCTTTGGTTGGATTATTATTCAATGCAGTTGGAAGTTCAACCAATGAATTATTTAATTTTCCATGGTGGCAGCATTTAATAGTTGGAGGATTTGCTTTTGGTATGGTGTTTATGGCCACCGATCCTGTTTCTGGAGCCCAAACCAATACAGGTAAGTGGATATATGGTTTCTTAATTGGGGTCTTTGCAATTTTGATCAGGGTCGTGAATCCAACTTTACCTGAAGGTGTAATGATGGCAATTCTGTTGATGAATGTATTTGCACCAACCATTGACCATTATGTTATTGAAAGCAATATAAAAAGAAGAAAAAAGAGATTACAAAAAGTAAATGCATAAATATTATGGATAGGAATAGTAATGTATACACCTTTATTTTCGCAATTGTAATGGTTGTGGTAGTTGCAGCTGTATTAGCTTTTACAGCAACTACTTTAAAACCTTTACAGGCTGAAAATGTTAAGAATGAAAAAATGCAAAATATTTTATCAACCATAGGAGTTGAAGTTGACCGAGATCTTGCATCGACTAAGTTTGATGAATTTGTCAAACAGCAATTAGCTCTGAAATCTGATGGTTCTGTTGATGAAAATGTTGATGCTTTTAAATTAGATCTTCATAAAGAGACAAAAAAAACACATGAAGAACAAAATTATCCAATATATATTGCAGAAAAAGAAGGGAAGACCTTTTATATCGTTCCACTTTACGGTTCTGGATTATGGGATGCAATTTGGGGATATATCGCATTAGAAAGCGATAAAAATACTATTATAGGTGCGTCCTTTGATCATGCCGGGGAAACTCCGGGCTTGGGTGCAGAAATTAACCAATCATGGTTTGAGAACCAATATATTGGAAAAACAATTTTTGACAATGACAATAATTTTGTTTCCGTAAAAGCAATAAAAGGAGGGGCTAAAATTGGTGATATGCATGGAGTGGATGCCATTTCCGGAGGAACTATTACTGCTGAAGGAGTAAATGATATGGTTGAGGAAAGATTAAAAAACTATTTACCGTTTTTAAAAAATAATTAATGATGGCGAAAGAAAAAGAAGCGTTATTCTCGCAAAAAAACAGAAGGCTATTAATAGATCCATTAAACGATGATAACCCAATTACAGTTCAAGTATTGGGTATCTGTTCCGCTTTAGCAATTACCGTACAATTAAAACCAGCAATTGTTATGTCAATTGCTGTGGTGTTTGTACTTGTTTTTGGTAATTTAATTGTTTCCCTGTTAAGGAATTTAATACCAAACAGAATTAGAATTATAGTACAGTTATTGATTGTTGCTTTTTTGGTGATTTTAGTGGATCAGATATTAAAGGCATATGCCTATGACGTTAGTAAAGAGTTATCGGTTTTTGTTGGTTTGATCATTACAAACTGTATTATCATGGGTAGATTTGAGGCCTTTGCTCTTGGCAATGGTCCATGGAAATCTATATTAGATGGTATCGGTAATTCTGTTGGATATGGTGCAATATTAATAATCGTAGCTTTTTTTAGAGAACTTTTGGGTTCTGGGAAATTGTATGGATATGAAATATTAGGCCATAAAGCAAAAACCATAGCCGAGTCAACAGGCTTGTATCATTATGGATATGAAAATAATGGCTTTATGTTGTTATCACCAATGGCATTGATTACTGTGGGAATACTTATTTGGTATCAAAGATCGAAGAATAGAAAATTAATTGAAGATTAAATATTATCATGGAAGAATTAGGAAATATATTTATTAGAAGCATATTTATTGATAATATGGTCTTTGCCTATTTTCTTGGGATGTGTTCCTATTTGGCAGTATCGAAAACAGTTAAAACCGCGGTTGGATTAGGTGCAGCTGTAATATTTGTATTAGTAATTACAGTACCTGTTAACTATTTGTTGGATACCTATATTTTACGTGAAGGAGCCTTGACCTGGTTAGGAGCAGAATATGCAGAAATTGACTTAAGCTTTTTAAGTTTTATTATGTTTATTGCCGTAATAGCATCCATGGTGCAATTGGTTGAAATGATCGTTGAGCGATTTGCCCCGGCTCTTTATAGTGCATTAGGAATATTTTTGCCACTTATTGCGGTAAACTGTGCAATTTTAGGAGGGTCTTTATTCATGCAACAAAAAAACTTTACCACCGTAACCGAATCCGTAGTTTACGGTCTGGGTTCAGGCATAGGTTGGTTTTTAGCGATTTTAGCAATTGCATCAATTAGAGAAAAAATTACATATTCCAATGTTCCGCAACCTTTAAAAGGATTAGGAATTACATTTATTATCACTGGTTTAATGGCAATTGCTTTTATGAGCTTTTCAGGAATTAAATTATAATTATTTTCATTTAAGAATTTTTACAGAATGAACCCAATAGTAGCAAGTATCGTATTTTCATTAGTATTAATACTTATTTTAGTAACAATATTATTAGTGGCTAAAGCCAAATTACTTCCTTCAGGGAAAGTAAAACTATTAATTAATGGGCAAAAAGAAATTGAAGTTGAAACAGGTAATACTCTTTTAACTACCTTGAGTAACGAGAAAATATTTTTGCCATCAGCCTGTGGTGGTGGTGGTACCTGTTTACAATGTGAATGTCACGTATTAAGTGGTGGAGGTGAAGCTTTGCCTACTGAAGTGCCTAATTTTACGCGTAAAGAATTGGCTGCAGGAGCACGTTTGGGTTGTCAGGTGAAGGTTAGAGAAGATATGGAAATTACGATTCCTGAAGAAATATTTGGAATCAAGAAGTTTGAGGCAACTGTTGTTTCAAATTATAATGTGGCTTCTTTTATAAAAGAATTTGTGGTTGAATTACCTGAAGATATGGATTACAAGGCAGGTGGTTATATTCAAATTGAAATACCGAAAACAGAAGTTAACTATAAAGACATAGATATTACAGCTCATCCGAAAGAACATCCCGGTGATCCTGAAAAATTCAAACTGGAATGGGATAAATTTGACCTTTGGCCATTAACTATGAAAAACGGAGATAATGTAGAAAGAGCATATTCTATGGCATCTTACCCTGCTGAAGGTAGGAACGTAATGTTAAATGTACGTATTGCTACTCCGCCATGGGATAGAGCTAAGAATGGATGGATGAGTGTTAATCCAGGTGTTGCATCATCTTATATTTTTAGTAGAAAACCGGGCGATAAAGTAATAGTTTCAGGACCTTATGGTGAGTTTTTTATCAATGATAGTGACGCTGAGATGTTATATGTTGGTGGTGGTGCCGGTATGGCTCCAATGCGTTCACATTTATATCATTTATTTAAAACTTTACAAACTGGCAGAAAAGTTACTTACTGGTACGGAGGAAGATCTAAACGCGAATTGTTTTATGTAGAACACTTTAGGGAATTGGAAAGAGAATTTCCAAACTTCAGGTTCTTTATTGTACTTTCGGAACCGGCTAAAGAAGATAACTGGACAGTTATGAAAGATGTAGATGATAAAAATGGTGATGGCTTCTTAGGATTTGTGCATCAGGCGGTTATTGATGAATATTTATCAAAACATGATGCCCCTGAAGATCTAGAGTTATATTTCTGTGGTCCTCCTATGATGAATAATGCGGTTCAAAAAATGGGAGAAGATTTTGGTATGCCAGATGAAAATATTCGTTTCGATGATTTTGGAGGTTAATAATTATTCGTGAGATTCTAAAAAATTAATATCAATTTTTTAGTTAATCGAACTAATCCCGATTTTTCAGCGGGATATTGGTTCAATATATTTTATTAGGAAAATATTTTTAAACAGCACCTGTTGTCAGGTGCTGTTTTATTTTTATAAATATTAACATTTTAACATTTGGTCATATTCTTCTTCAGCAAAATGGTGTAATTTTACAAAAAAATCAAGAATGCCCATTTGGATAATTTTATTATTAGCAATTTTTATTATTCTGTTAACGATAAGCCTTGTGTTGTATTTTATACAAGACAGTTTTATTTTTCACGCAGTTAAACTCCCACCTGATTATAAATATGTTTTTAAGAATGAATTTGAAGAGATCAATTTAAAAACTGATGATGGAAATAAATTAAATGCTATACTTTTTAAATCAACTGCTTCAAAGGGTGTGGTACTTTTTTTTCATAACCATTCGGGAAATGTGGAACATTGGAGTAGCTCCGCCAACTTTATTATCAATTACAACTATGATGTTTTAATGGTCGATTACAGGGGTTATGGAAAAAGTACAGGAAAGTACAATGAAGAATTAATGCTTGAGGATAGTTTGTTATGGTATAATTTTGTTAAAAATAATTAT
>Ga0164315_10005271_pt1 | contig 10113 bp, 7 predicted proteins | sample GuaBasSedimGuay6_FD_113737 | JGI IMG/M metagenome (GOLD analysis project Ga0164315, IMG submission 113737) | Subseafloor sediment microbial communities from Guaymas Basin, Gulf of California, Mexico - Guay6, Core 4569-2, 0-3 cm | ecosystem: Environmental > Aquatic > Marine > Hydrothermal vents >... | reverse complement strand
CGCATTTTTTCTCAAGCGTGCTTAAGATGATGTTTTTCTTGGCTCTCAATTTCTCATGGCGATACAGGAGGACCACATCATACAGATCTCTTGGGCAGACAGGCCGCCTTGGTTATTCTGATACACATCAAACCGGATAAGTTCTTTTGGGATTTCAACACCCGTGGCATCATAGATCCATTCGGAGATATCTTTAAAACAATTGAGCAAAAAACCCTGATCAAGATGTTCGGGTTTAATCAGTGTAAAATCAAGATCTTCAGAAAATCGATGGGTTTCATAATAACATTTTTTAAGACAGGTCCCTCCCTTAAAGATCCAGTCCGCGCCTATCTCTCCATGATTGAATATACCGGCAAGCACCCAGCCGAGCACATAGTCTTTTTCAATCATATTTGCCCTGAGTCCAAATTGTTTTGAAAACGCCATTATTTCAGATTTATCAATCAAGGGATTCCATCTCCTTCCAGTTTTCCGGGACCCACAGCCGCCATCGGGTGACAAGCTTGGTGTTGTTCAATTTCGGATCAAGTCTGGCATTTCCTGCGGTCAGTCTTTTGCGGCAGTCTTGGATTGCCCTGGTTTCATCAGGGGCGATCTTTTCAAGTAAAAAGCCAAGGCGTTTAAAAACAGATCCATTTCCCAGCTTATCGCAGTAGTCAATCAATAGTTCCAGATTCTTGTTTTCAGACCGCAGAAAATTTGCCAGCATATCTTTTACAGACCGGATTCCACCGCCAAAAGCGGGTTCGACGAGCAGATCAAGCAGGGTACGCGCAGGATCAGATACAAATAGTTTCACCTGTCCTCTCCATACAGGTTTCAGGCCAAACAGGGCTTTTTCAGGAACCGTGCGCAACATAAACCCAGTGCCTTTAATATCAGGCCTCCGGTTCCTTGGCTTTTGAACGGTCATGACCACAATGGTGTCAAAAATCTGCTCTGTCAGGTCAAAATATTCAGCCGCACTCCAGCCGCCGATATAGCAGGGTGAAAAGAGCCGGTCGGCAATCAGCCAGGGATCTTCAAGCGGCACATCCGCGGTCGGAGATTCCAAGGGCACGGCCACATAAAGGCCCCGGCGGATCCGGGACATCCACCCGTTTTTTGACCACCTGGAAAGCATCTTGGCTGCATCCGAAGCGGCAATATTCAGGATACTTGCCGCATCCGTGACAGATATCGTGCCTTTTGTATTGCGGATGATGGCAGCCATTCTCTCCCGGTCTGCTTTTCCTATGCCTGTCAGTATTTCCATGGTATATCCAAAACGGTGTTATTCACTTATTATGTGAAGAAATACGTATATCATATACTATTTTTGCTTGTCAAACTATATTTTGTGCGGCACAGTTCAACTATAAAATGAATTTTGGCGTATTAATTATAGTCAGGCAGATTGTTTCTGTGAATTTGCCGGGGATTCATCCTCATTGACCTGGGGAACCAGTTTGCCGGAAAAGGTTTTTTTCAGGATGAATTGGCGGAGACGGTCTGCACACTATTGCGTATAATAAATAAGGGCCTATGCCTGGATCATCAAAAATATTTTAGCCCGAATATTCATGAAATATCCGGGTTAGAGCGGATAATGTATCTGAAAATTAATATGGGTTTTTATAAATTCTAGGGACTCTGGGTAGAATTGAAGAGACTATTTCATAGTTAATTGTTTTTGATTTTGTTGCCAGCTCATCTGCTGAAATAGTTTCTTCCCCCTGGCTTCCAATAATGACAACCTCATCATCCAAAGCAACATCCTTAATATGGGTGACATCCAGAATAAGTTGGTCCATACAGACCCTTCCAACAACTTCAGCACGTTTTCCCCTGACAAGCATTTCACCGTTCAAAGAAAAAGACCTGCTGTAACCATCTGCATATCCTATCGGCACCGTCGCCAGCAAGGATGTTTGGATCGTTTCAAAGGTGCATCCATAACTCACCTTGAATCCAGCCGGCACTTTTTTTAACAAAATAATTTTTGTTTTTAATGAAAGAGCGGGTTTTAAAATAATTTTATTTTGATCTATTCCTTCGGCAGGATATAGGCCATAAATAGCTATTCCGGAACGAACAAGATTCAAGTGGGTTTCCGGTAAACTAATCAAAGCCGCACTATTGGCACAATGCCGCAATTCAATATGAATCCCGGCATCTTTTATACGGTTGAGACAATCTAAAAAAATTTCAAGCTGTTTCTTTGCATAGGATTTATCTTTTTCATCTGCAGCTGAAAAATGCGTATATATACCCTGAAGATCAATACCCGTAAGATTTTTGATTTTAATAATTTCTTTAACAACATTGTTCAAAGGAAAACCCAGTTCTTTGTTGGCAACAAGACCTACCCTGCCCATACCCGTGTCAATTTTTATATGAACCTTAATCCTTTGATTATTTTGTCTTGCAACATCTGATAATGCCTGGGCGATTCCATAATCAAATACCGTTGCAATCAGATCATATTCCCAAAGCGCAGGAATCATTTTATAAGGGGTTAAACCAAAAATCAGTACGGGAGATTTGATATTAGCATATCTTAATTTAAGCGCTTCATCGATTCTTGCAACACCGAGCATATCTGCACCGCTTTTTAAGGCGGTTCTTGCAACTTCAACCGCGCCATGACCATATCCATCTGCTTTTACAACAGCCATGAATTTAACGCTTTTTTCTGTCATGTTTTTTAAATTCCGTACATTTTCCGAAATATTAGATAAATTTATTTCTCCCCAGGTTAAGTGCTCGTATGGATAAAACATGTGAATTCTCCTGTTAGATTATCCTTTCTTTTAGATTCCTTATATAAACAGAATCTATTTTAGTAATCAATAGTTGATTATATAATTGATCAGGATGTAATCTGCTCCAGATATTCTCTGATTTTGGACCCTAAATCAATTACATAAAAATACATTGCACCTGACGGCAGTGATGTGATACCGATAAGCTTATACGCATAGATTTTTACAAAACCATGGGGAGACCCCCTGTCCGGGGCTTTTTGCTGAACTGACCTGTAGGGCAGCCCTTGAAAGAACAGAGAGCAGAGGATCTCATTTCAGAAGTGATTACCCTGAAGAGAATAACCAGTGGCTTAAAAATATTCAGGTCATAAAAACTGATTCTGGTATAATGCTTACTCAGGTTCCTGTATAAGGAGGATAAAATGGAGGATAAAACCCGTCAACAACTGATTTTTGATCACATTCAAAAAGATGCCTTTGCCAATTATCTTGGGGCAGAAATAGAAATCATTAAGCCAGGGCAAAGCCGCATATCACTTATTATTAAAGACTATATGACCAATTTTCACGGATCCACCCATGGGGGTATTATTTTTGCCATCAGTGATATGGCATTTGCAGCCGCCTGCAATTCCCACGGAAAAGTTGCCGTTGCCCTGAACGTAAGCATCTGTTTTTTAAAACCCTCCTATCCCGGGGATCATCTGGTTGCAGAGGCAACAGAAGAACATAATGGCCGGCGAACATCATTGTACAGCATAAAAATTTATAATAAAGACAGCGGTGAACTGATTGCAAAAAGTCAGGATCAGGCATATCGAAAAAATGAATGGTTTGTGCCTGAAGCTTTCCCTGGCACTCGGCAAAACTAACTTGCCAAAATTACACTGGTTGTGTTATTTAAACAAACCTGATTTGCAAATAAATTATGCAACTCTATAAAATAATCCGGGTTTGGCCCGGATATTAATATAAAACCAATGGTAAACAGGCGTAAATTTTTATGAAAGCATTATTAGCCCTTGAAGACGGCAGAATTTTTTCTTGCAGGAGCTTCACCGGATCAGGTGAAGCAAAGGGGGAGGTCGTGTTCAATACCAGCATGACCGGATACCAGGAAATCCTGACCGACCCTTCCTACTATGGTCAGATGGTTACCATGACCTATCCTTTGATCGGAAATTATGGTGTCTGTCCTGAAGACATTGAATCTGATAAAATTCAGGTGGCAGCATTTATTGTAAAAGAATACCAGGATTTTCCAAGCAATTTTCGATCCAGAGAAACCCTGGCAGATTATCTGATAAAAGGCCGTGTCCTGGGCATACAAGATCTGGATACAAGGGCACTGACCCGGCATATTCGAAAATCCGGTGCTATGAGAGCCGTCATATCCACATCAGATTTCGATCCTGACTCCCTGGTTCAAAAAGCCAGACAGATTCCTTCCATGCAGGGAAGTGATCTTGTGGGTAAAGTCACCACGAAAAAACCCTATTTCTGGAGATATAACCAGCCAGATTATATTGATATCCGTAAATTAAACGACCCCTTAATCTGGCATCACAAGGGGAAAAAACATTCTGTTGTGGCCTTTGATTATGACATAAAATACAATATTATCCGATGTCTTGAACGAGCAGGATGTGAGGTTCTCGTGGTACCGGCACGAACCTTTGCAGACACTGTTAAGCAGTTGAAACCCGAGGGTATTTTCCTGTCAAATGGCCCTGGGGACCCTGAACCCTTGACCTATGCATCCGACACCATAAAACAACTTTTGGGATTTGTTCCCATATTTGGTATCTGTCTGGGCATGCAGCTTCTGGGTATTGCCATGGGCGGGAAAACCCTGAAAATCAAATTCGGGCACAGAGGTGCCAACCAGCCGGTTAAAAACCTTTTCACAAACAAAGTTGAAATCACCTCCCAGAACCATGGATTTGCCGTGGATTTAAACACCCTTGACAAAGATCATTCCGCCCTGACCCATATCAATCTGAATGAAGATTCCCTTGAGGGCCTGAGAAGCGATTCCCTTAAGGCCTTTGCCGTACAGTATCATCCCGAAGCTTCCCCCGGGCCCCATGATGCAGCCTATCTTTTTAACCAATTTGCAAAAGTGATTGAACATGCCAAAGCGTGAAGACATAAAAAAAATCCTGATCATTGGTGCAGGCCCCATCATTATCAGCCAGGCCTGTGAATTTGATTACTCAGGCACCCAGGCCTGCAAAGCCCTGAAAGAGGAGGGGTATGAAGTCATCCTCATCAATTCAAACCCTGCAACCATCATGACCGACCCTGAAACTGCCGACAGGGTGTATATTGAACCGGTCACCCCTGAAACCATTATTAAGGTCATTGAAAAAGAACGGCCAGATGCCCTGCTGCCCACCCTTGGCGGCCAGACCGGTTTGAACACGGCCATGGAAGCGGCTAAAACCGGTATCCTTAAAAAATATAATGTTGAGATGATCGGGGCTTCTGAAGATTCCATTAATAAAGCCGAGGACCGGGAACTTTTCAGGAATGCCATGAATAAAATCGGCTTAAAGATTCCCAAAAGCGGATTTGCCACCAACATGCAGGAAGTTGAAGAAATTTCTAAGCGTATCGGCTTTCCCATTATTGTCAGACCCAGCTTTACCCTTGGCGGAACAGGCGGCGGGGTGGCTTACAATGCCGAAGAACTGGCGTTTCTTACAAAATCAGGCCTTGATGCCAGCCGTATCACCCAGGTGATGCTGGAAGAATCCGTCCTGGGCTGGAAAGAGTATGAGCTGGAAGTCATGCGGGATCATGCCGATAATGTGGTCATTATCTGTTCCATTGAAAATGTGGATGCCATGGGTGTTCATACGGGCGACTCCATCACAGTGGCCCCGACTCAGACCCTTTCGGACAAGGAATTTCAGAAACTCAGAGATGCTTCCATTGCCATCATGCGGGAGATCGGCGTGGATACCGGCGGATCTAATGTCCAGTTTGCCATCAATCCTGAAAACGGGGATATGATTGTGGTGGAGATGAATCCGAGAGTATCCCGAAGTTCGGCTCTCGCCTCCAAGGCCACGGGATTTCCCATTGCAAAAATTGCCGCCAAACTGGCAGTCGGCTATACCCTGGATGAAATCCCCAATGATATCACCGGAGAAACCCTGGCCTGTTTTGAACCGTCCATTGATTATTGTGTGGTAAAAATCCCCAGATGGACCTTTGAAAAATTTCCCGAAACAGAAGATATTCTGACCACGGCCATGAAATCCGTGGGTGAAACCATGTCCATTGGCAGAACCTTTAAGGAAGCATTTCAAAAAGGCTTGCGGTCCCTTGAAATCGACCGGGCAGGGTTTGGGGCAGATGGAAAAGATCCGCTTCCCGGCAGTGTTTCCGGCAATGAGCTGGAGTACAAACTGTCCACCCCCAATTCCCAGCGGCTGTTCTACATCAAATATGCCATTGAACACGGCATGCCCATTACCATGATCCATGAACTGACCCGAATTGATCCCTGGTTCCTGAACCAGATGAAACAGATCGTGGATCTTGAAAAACAGATAACGCTTGCCGGCAAGGACCTGCCCCGTGATCTCTTTGAAAAGGCAAAAAAATATGGATTTTCGGATAAGCAGCTGGCGTACATGACACGTCTGACGGAAAAACAGATTGAAAAAACACGAAAAGCCCTGGGCATTATTCCGGTTTACAAACTGGTGGATACCTGTGCCGCAGAATTTCGGGCTGTCACGCCATATTACTACTCCACCTATGAAACAGAATGCGAAGCCAGGGTATCGGACAGGAAAAAAGTCATTATCCTGGGTGGCGGACCCAACAGAATAGGTCAGGGGATTGAATTTGACTATTGCTGTGTGCATGCCTCTTTTGCATTGAAAGAAGAAGGCGTGGAATCCATTATGGTCAACTCCAACCCTGAGACAGTTTCCACAGACTATGACACCTCGGACAAACTCTACTTTGAACCGGTCACTCTGGAGGACGTGCTTCACATTGTTGAAAAAGAAAAGCCCTATGGTGTCATTGTTCAGTTTGGCGGGCAAACGCCCCTGAACCTGGCCACGGATCTTCAGAAAGCCGGCGTGCCCATCATCGGGACCAGCCCTGAAAGCATTGACCGGGCCGAAGACAGGGATCTTTTCCAGGCAATGCTCAATAAACTTAAGCTTCGGCAGCCTGAAAACGGCATTGCGTTCAGTTATGACGAGGCACGAAAAGTGGCAAGAGATATCGGATATCCGGTCATGGTTCGACCTTCTTTTGTCCTGGGCGGCCGTGCCATGAAAATTGTATATGATGAAAGCGATCTTGAACAATACTTTGAGCTGGCTGTCCAGGCATCCCCTGACAAGCCCGTCCTCATTGACAAATTCCTTGAAGAAGCCTTTGAACTGGATGTAGATGTCATTTCAGATGGTAAGAAAACCATTATCGGCGGCATGATGGAACATATTGAAGAAGCCGGTATCCATTCCGGAGACTCTGCCTGTGTGTTACCCCCATACTCTATTTCTCAAGCCCATATTGATGAAATGGCAGCAGCAGCAAGGGCTATTGCCAAAGAACTGAATGTTAAAGGCCTGATGAACATCCAGTTTGGCATCATGAATGACACTGTCTACATTATAGAAGTCAACCCAAGGGCTTCCAGAACCATTCCCTTTGTGTCCAAAGCCATCGGCATCCCCCTGGCCAAGCTTGCAACAAAGGTCATGCTGGGCAAAACCCTGGATGAACTGGGATATACCAGGGAAATTATCCCGTCATATTATTGTGTTAAAGAAGCGGTCATGCCCTTTGACCGGTTTGATAATGTTGACCCGGTACTGGGACCTGAAATGAAATCCACGGGTGAGGTCATGGGAATTGATAAAGACCTGGGTGCGGCCGTTGCCAAATCCCAACTGGCTGCCGGGCAAAAGCTTCCCACTGAAGGCACGGTGTTTGTCAGCGTCCAGGACAAGGACAAACCGGCTGCCCTGCCCGTTGCCAGAAACTTTTATAAAATGGGATTCACCATCATGGCCACAAGAGGAACTGCCCGGTTTCTTGAAGAAAATGACGTGCCCACAAAACTGGTTAAAAAAGTCTCTGCCGGCCGGCCCCATGTTGTGGATGCCGTGACCAACAATGAAGTGCAGTTTATTTTAAATACAGGGGCCTCAAGCCAGACCAAGCGGGACGGGTATGAAATACGGCGTGCCGCCATTAAATATAAAATCCCTTATGCAACCACAACAGACGGTACAAGAGCTATCTGCAGTGCCATCCATGCCCTTAAAAAAGAAACGCTTTCTGTTAAACCGATTCAAGACTACCACCGGGAACATAAAGATGAATAATCAATTGTTTGAAAATGAACGGCCCAGGGATGAATGCGGGGTGTTCGGACTGTATAGGCATAGTGAAGCTGCCAAAATCACCTATTTCGGTCTGTATGCCCTCCAGCACCGGGGCCAGGAAAGTGCGGGCATTTCAGTAAACAGAGGAGAAAATGATAAAATTTTTTCCCACAAGGGAATGGGGCTTGTACCTGAAATCTTTAACATGGATGATCTGGAAAGAATCGAAGGCGGTTCTGCCATAGGGCACGTCCGGTATTCCACCACGGGGGATTCCGTATTAACCAATGCCCAGCCCTTTGTCGTCAACCACAGGCACCGCTCCTATGCCGTTGCCCACAACGGGAACCTGGTAAATGCCCATATTCTCAAAGAAGAACTGGAAGAACATGGTTCCATCTTCCAGACCACCATGGATTCTGAGGTTTTCCTCCATTTGTTTATTAAAAATTTAATTAAAGGGGATGTTGAGAGCGCTGTTTTAAAAGCAGTTTCAAAAATTGAAGGGGCCTATTCCATGATCCTTTTAACCTGTAAGGGGGAGATCATCGGCATGAAAGACCCTAATGGCTTCAGACCCCTGGCCCTGGGAAAACTCAACGGCCATTATGTCCTGGCATCTGAAACCTGTGCCTTTGATCTGATCCAGGCAGAATTCATCCGGGAACTTGATCCAGGAGAGATCGTTATTATTAATGAAGACGGTATTAAAAGCATTAAACACCCCAAGGCCGCCAGTCATAAATCCTTATGCATATTTGAATATATCTACTTTGCCAGGCCCGATTCCACCATTGATGGAAAGAATGTCTATAAGATGAGAAAAGCCCATGGCCAGAGACTGGCCCAGGAAGCCCCTGTGGATGCAGACCTTGTCATGCCGTTCCCGGATTCAGGCAATTATGCTGCCATAGGGTATGCCAGGGAATCGGGTATTCCCTTTGAAATGGGCATGATTCGGAATCATTACGTGGGTCGAAGCTTTATCCAGCCCACTCAGTCCATGAGGGACTTTGCCGTCCGCGTGAAACTCAATCCAGTCAGAGAACTGATCAAAGGCAAAGATATTATCATTATTGAAGACTCCATCATTCGCGGTACCACGGCAAAAACAAGGGTCAAGGCATTGCGGGAGCTTGGAGTAAAAAAAATTCATATGCGGATCTCATGCCCGCCCCATAGATTCCCCTGCTATTACGGTATTGATTTTTCTTCAAAAGGGGAATTGATTGCTGCTCAAAAATTAGGAAATGATCTCAGGGATTATCTGGGACTTGACTCTCTGCATTATCTTTCCCTTGAAGGCATGCTGGAAGCGTCCGGGGTAAAAAATCCAGAGCAGAACTTCTGCAAAGCCTGCTTTGATGGAAATTACCCAGTCCCTTTTGATCCTAATTTTACCAAGAAGTGTATGGGATAGCATGACAACCAGGACAGTTGCATTTTCAAAGGATTCCTCCAATCTCTTTTTTCATATTTTAACAAAGTGCAACCTTTGCTGCACCCATTGCTATATTAACAAGGATCAGCACGGAGCCAACACCCTTGATATTGAAACCATACGAAACTGGCTCGGCATTTTTTCAGACAAAGCTTCCCAGACCAATGTCATTTTTCTTGGGGGTGAACCCACCCTTCACCCGGATCTTCATCTGGCGGTTAAAGCGGCGAAACGCCTTGGGTTCAAATCCATCACAATAGATACCAATGGATATCTCTTCCATAACATCCTGGACAACATAACCCCGAATGATGTTGATTTCCTGTCTTTTTCACTGGATGGCGCCACAAAAAAAACAAATGATGACATCAGAGGAAAAGGAAGCTATGACAAGGTAATGGAAGGTATACAGAAATCGCTTACCAAAAACTTTTCATGCTCGATGATCTATACTGTTTCAGATATGAATATTCATGAGCTGGAACTGATGCCGGATCTTGTCAAAAATCTGGGTATCAAACACTTTTTTATCCAGGTGATCGGCATAAGAGGCAAGTCT
>Ga0164315_10005268_pt1 | contig 10114 bp, 8 predicted proteins | sample GuaBasSedimGuay6_FD_113737 | JGI IMG/M metagenome (GOLD analysis project Ga0164315, IMG submission 113737) | Subseafloor sediment microbial communities from Guaymas Basin, Gulf of California, Mexico - Guay6, Core 4569-2, 0-3 cm | ecosystem: Environmental > Aquatic > Marine > Hydrothermal vents >... | reverse complement strand
TTGACGTCTTATACATACCATGCTCAAGATGATACAGTTTATAAAAGCATTGTCCTGGTTGGAAAAGAAGAGGCTTTAAAGGTCGCAGAATATGCCTATCACTTCCTTATTGATGCAGGTCAAAACCTTTGGCAGAATTTTAAAAAGCAAAAAAACGGTAAAAGAGGCGATAAACTTTCTTTTGACATGGGTTTTATTGCCGGAATTGAACATAACCACAAAATGATGTTTGAACACTCAGAGATAAAAATTAATAAAGACACTTTTCTGCCTGTAAAAACGGTAAGGTCATTGATGGAACAAAACCAGAGAGAGAACCAGACAGAAGTATCCCGACTTTTTCCAAGATTAAGAACTGTCCGATACGGCAGGCACCAGGCTTCATCAGACGCTTTTAAAGAAGGGTTTAAAAATGGAAAAAATACCCATATAAATAAAGGCATGACCAGTCGCGGGACAAAAATTTCCGGTCTTTTGCCGGGTTGATCACGGGCAAAGCTTGGGGGCCACTCAAAATATAATAGCGTCTAAACGTCCGGGAATCATTTTAAAGAAAATAGTGCTTGACATTAAATAATTGTATACCGTATACAATCATGAATGATCTGTAATGAAACCATAACATAAAATTCATTCGTTCATGGCTTTATTAAAGCCTGAATAACTTAAAGATTAAGGACCTGTCATGACCGCAAAAACGCACGGCAAAGAACTTGAAAGATTAAAAAGCCTTCAGCAGAAGGCATTGATGGGAGGCGGCGAGAAGGCAAGAGATCGCCAGCGTTCAAAAGGAAAACTTGCCCCAAGGGAACGGCTTGATCTATTGTTTGATAAGGGCAGTTTTGTGGAGTTAAATGATCTTGCCGAAAGCCAGTGCATGGATTTTGGTATGGAAAAAAGAAAAGTGCCCGGAGATGGTGTGGTAATCGGGTATGGATTTATTGACGGGCGGACCGCCTTTGCCTATGCCCAGGATGCAACGGTTCTGGGAGGATCTGTGGGGACAATCCATGGCAGGAAAATATGCAGAATCATGGATGAGGCCATCAAAGTCAAAGCACCTTTGATCTGTCTGAACGATTCCGGCGGCGGCAGGCTTCATGAAGGATTTTTTGCCTCCAAGGGAGTTGCCGGCATGTTCTTCAGGAATACGGCTGCATCCGGAGTAATCCCGCAAATTTCCTGCATCATGGGACCCTGTGCCGGCGTGTCCGTGTATTCACCGGCATTGACGGATTTTATCATCATGGTGGAAAAACAAAGCCAGATGGTAATAACAGGTCCTAAAGTCATTCATGATGTAACGGGTGAAACCGTGAACCTGGAGGAGCTGGGCGGTGCCCGCGTTCACAGCCGGGTCACTGGACAGGCTCATTTTGTCACAAAAACTGACCAGGAAAGCATTGAGTTGATTCGGTACATCTTAAGCTTTTTACCTTCCAATCATAATGAGAACCCGCCTTCACAGCCCTGCGACGATGACCCGGAAAGGAAAAACAATAATCTGACTGAAATTGTACCGGCTGAATTTAAAAGAGCCTATGACATGCATAAGGTCATAACCGAGGTGGTGGACAAAAATGAATTTTTAGAAATCCTTCCTGAATTTGCGCCCAACATCATTACAGGCCTTGCCCGCCTGGATGGAAATACCGTGGGAATCGTCGGAAATCAGCCTTCTGTCATGGCCGGGTGCCTGGATTATAATTCCGCGGACAAAGCTGCTCGATTTATCAGGTTCTGCGACTGCTTTAATATCCCTCTGGTGAATTTAGTGGATGTACCCGGATATTTCCCCGGGGTTGACCAGGAATATGCCGGGATTATCCGGCATGGTGCAAAAATGCTGTATGCCTATTCTGAAGCCACTGTTCCCAAGATTACCCTGGCCTTGAGAAAAGAATATGGCGGGGCTGTCATGGCCATGTGCTGCGCAGGAATGGGTGTGGATCTGATGCTTGCCTGGCCTGTATCCCAGCTTGTTGTGCTGGATACTGCGGCTGCCATCAATATAATATACAGAAAAGAAATCCAGAAAACAGATGATCCGGAAAGCTTTAAAGCCCAAAAAATTCAAGAATATGATTACAAGTACTCAAATCCGTTTCACGCAGCCTCCAATATGCTGGTAGACAGCATTATCGAGCCTTGTGAGACAAGGACCCAGATCATAAAAGGGCTTAAAATGCTGAAAAACAAAAAACGGCCGGAACCTTTCCGGAGGCATGGGAATATCCCACTTTAATAAGGAGACAGGTACATGGATTTTTTACTGACCAGGGAACAAAAATATATCCAGAAGGCTGCGAGAGAATTTGCTCTGGGAGAAATAGCCCCCGTTGGCCGGGAATTTGATTTAAATGAAACCTATCCGGAAGCAATTGTAAAAAAGGCAAGAAAACTGGATCTGATCGGACTTTTCATTCCTGAAAAATTCGGCGGCCCGGGGTTGGGCTATCTTGAGCAGGCCATGGTCATGGAAGAGCTCTGGAAAGTGGATCCCGGTATCAGCCAGCAGCTATGCTCTTTAACATTTGGTGCAGAAGAATTTTTGCTGTTTGGTACACAGGAACAGGGTAAAAAATTTCTTGAGCCCATTTTTACAGGGAACGCGGTTATGGGATTTGCCATAACAGAGCCGGATGCGGGTTCTGATACCCTGGCAGCCGCAACTACTGCTGTAAAGGAAGGCAATGAATGGGTACTTAACGGATCAAAAGTCATGATCGGGAATGGTACCAAAGGAACATTCATGTTGATTTATTGTCTGACTGATCCGGATGCGCAATCCAGATCCAAGCGGCACAGCATCATTGTTGTTGAAACAGACAGACAAGGATACAAGGCTGATCCCATGCATGGTAAAATGGGGTTGCGCGCTTCTGACACGGCTGCCATTTATCTGAACAATGTCCGGGTGCCCGAAGAAAATCTCATTGGAACCCGGGGGAACGGATTTCACCAGCTCATGGCCTTTTTTGACAGAAGCCGGGCCTATGTTGCCGCCCATGGTGTAGGGCTTGCCCAGGGGGCTCTTGACATGGCTGTCAAACATGTCAGAGAACGAAAACAGTTTGGAAAGCCCATTGGCAGTTTTCAGGGTGTCCAATTCAAAATTGCGGACATGGCAGTGAAAATAGAGCTTGCCAGGAACATTATGTACAAGGCTGCCTGGCTGCTTGACAATGGTACTCCCGATACCCATGTGACGGCCATGGCAAAAATGTATAGCGCACGCATTGCTGTTGAAGTGGTTGACGAGGCACTGCAGCTACACGGCGGATATGGATATTTTGATGATTATGATATCGAACGCTTCTACAGGGCTGCAAAAGTCCTTGAAATCTATGAAGGGGCAAAGGAAATTGAAAAAATGATCATCGGACGAACCATTGTGGGCAGATAAAGTCCATTGTATATTTTCCCAAAAATCTAAATTTTAAGGATCCAAAAATGAAACAAGAGTTTTTATTAGGAAACGGCGCCATCGCCCTTGGACTTTTAGAGGCCGGTTGCCAGATCATGACCTCCTACCCAGGGACCCCTTCTTCGGAAATCCTTCCGGAAGTTGTCCGGTTTTCCAAAGCCGCCAGTCTGAATACCAGTATTGAATGGTCTGTTAATGAGAAAGTCGCATTTGACAATGCCTTTGCTGCTGCCATTTCCGGCAAAAGGGCTGCCTGCTGCATGAAAATGGTAGGCCTGAACGTGGCCGCGGATTCTTTTATGTCATCCGCGTATATCGGCAACATTGGCGGGCTTGTGATCATCTCCTGTGATGACCCGGGACCCCATTCATCCCAGACTGAACAAGACTCACGGCTCATGGCACGTCTGGCCAAAGTGCCGGTACTGGATCCGGGAAGCCCTGAAGAGGCAAGGGAAATGATCAAATTTGCCTTTGATCTGTCTGAAGAATTCCAGGTGCCCGTGCTGGTTCGCCCTGCCATCCGAATCTGTCATGCACGGCAGAATATCAAATACGGTGTTCTTGAAAACAATTTAACCCAGGCTGATTTTAAGCGGGAACCAACCCGCTGGGCATCCACACCAAAATTCAGGTTTGTGCAGCACAAGGCATTGAATGAAAAACATCTGAAAATCAGTGAACGCTTCAACAGCCTGTCACCTTTTAATATGCACACCCTTGAAAAAGGAAAATCTTATCCTTTCGGAATTGTAACGGCCGGTGTTCCCTCAAGCGTGGTTCAGGATATGTTTGAAGAATACAAAAGAGCTGAAATCCCGGTCCTGAAACTTGGGGCTCCCTATCCTTTCCCGGAAAAATTGGCAGATGAGTTCATGGATGCCTGTGACAAGGTATTGGTGATTGAAGAAACAGATACCGTGATTGAATATATGTTAAGGGACAAGCACAAGACCCTGGGACGGCTCACGGGCCATGTACCCATGGAAGGCGAGCTTGTGCCTGAAAAAATTGAAGGCATCCTGAACAAGGCCCTTTTAGACTGCAAACTTTCGGCCTTGTCAGACTTTGACTGCGGGCAGCAGGCCTTTGAGCTTGTAGGAGGGCTATCACTTCCCATCAGAAAACCCACCCTGTGTCCCGGATGTCCCCATCGGGCATCTTTTTATTCCATTAGAAAAGCCTTGCCAAAAGCCATTTTCCCATCTGACATCGGGTGCTATACCCTTGGCAGCAACCTTGGGGTTGTGGACACGGTTCTTGACATGGGGGCCGGGATTACCATGGCATCGGGATTCTGGAACGCCTATATCCAGGATGGTGTCAAAAAATCCATTGTGGCCACCATGGGGGATTCCACTTTTTTCCATTCCGGCACCACGGGACTTATCAATGCCGTTTACAATAATTCCCGGTTTATTCTGGTAATTCTGGACAATCATATTACGGCCATGACGGGCATGCAGCCCTCCATTACCCAGAGTGACAGGGTAGATGGATCAAAGGGAAATGCCATTGCCCTTGAAACCATTGTCAAAGGTTGCGGCGTTGATTATATCAAAGTGGTTGATCCTTTTGATACAAAAAACATGATCCGGACGGTAAAGGATGCGGCCCAGTATGTGGATGATCCGGACGGTGGCATTGCCGTGATCATTTCCCGCCACCCCTGTGTGATCGGGTTCAGGGACCTTGCTATTCCTGAAAAAATCAAGGTTTATATTTCAGACGAATGTAATGACTGCGGATTCTGCCTTACACGATTTGAGTGCCCTGCCCTGTATCGGGATAAAGAAACTGAAAAGACCCGAATAAACGAAGTGCTTTGTGTCGAATGTGGTGTCTGCCTGCAGATCTGCCCTCAGGATGCAATTAAAAGAGTATAAACTTTTTACGGAGAAAAACACTTATGAAAACGACCAATTATGTATTAACCGGTCTTGGCGGTCAGGGAATCCTTTTCATGACAAAGATATTGGCCACCACGGCTTTAAATAAGGGATATAATATTTTAGGCGCTGAAACCCATGGCATGGCCCAGCGAGGCGGATCAGTTGTTTCCCATTTAAGGATCGGGGATGCCCGATCCAGCCTGATCCGGGCAGGAGCTGCTGATTTTCTGCTATCCATGGACGAGTCCGAGGCTTACCGGTATCTTCCTTACCTGAAAAAAGGCGGAAAATTATTTGCCAATGCATCTTCCAAATTATTCCCGGATAAACGGGTGGCAGCTTACTTTGAAAAAAATGAAATCAAATCCATGGCCATGGAAGCTTCCGGAAAAGCTATGGAACTCGGATCTCCCAAGTCAACGAATCTTGCCATGGTGGCCTTTTATGCAGCCTTTGGTTATGGGCCTTTGAAAGCCGATGATCTAAGGGCTACAGTGGATAATATGAGCCCCGGACCGTTTAAGGAAAAAAATCTCAGGATTTTTGACCTGTGTTATGAAACAGGCAGACAAATGGTTTAAAAAATATATTAAAACAAAATAATTGTATACAGTATACTATAATTCCAAAATATGGTAACCTTTATCCATTTATATATGGAGACTTTTATGACACTTTTTAAGAATCTTACTGTACTATCCCTTGAACAGGCAACCGTTGCCCCTTATCTCACCTATAGACTTGCCCAGGATGGAATGACAGTCATTCGCCTTGAACACCCAGTATATGGAGATCCCAACCGGTTCATCGGAGACAATGTCCTGAATGAAGAAAGGATGAACGCATATTTTCTATGCATCAACTCCGGGAAAAAAGCATTAACCTTAAACATGGCTGATCCAAAGGGCAAAGAAATATTCAAACAATTAATCAGCAAACTTAATATAGATATTTTTATCACCAATCAATTACCCAAAAATTATGAAAAACTTGGCATTGCCTATAAATTAATAAAACAGGTCAAACCAGATATCATCTGGCTGGGACTTACAGGGTTTGGCCCTGACTCCAATGAAGGCGCCTATGATCCCATCCTTCAGGCAAGATCGGGATTAATGGAACTTACTGGGGAAGCCGAGGGTAACCCCCAGGTCTTAGGAATTCCTCTGCCGGACATGGGAACCTCGGAACACGGATACGGGCTTTTGATGAAAGCGCTTTTTAAACGGGCAGTGACAGGGGAAGGCAGTCGTATTGATCTTTCCATGTTTGAATCAACAGTCTCCTGGCTTACCACGCCCATTGCCCTTTCACAGAGTTTTGGTGCCACAGTTTCCCGGAGGGGCAACACCCATGAATTTTTCAGTCCCGTATCTGTTTATAAAACCCTTAACGGGTTCGTCTACCTGGCCGTGGGCAATGATCGGCAATGGGAATCCATGGTCAGTCAAGACATGTTCAAATCCCTTGCAAAAGAAGCGTACAAAAAAAACAAGGGCAGAATTCTTGATGTCATCAATCTGAATAAGGCCATTAACGCCATCACTGAATTGCACACATCTGAAGATCTCATTAAGCTGTTCAACTCCATTACCGTGCCCATCTCAAAAATTAAAACCGTAAATGAGGTGGTGGAAGATTCTCTGGTTGCAAAACGAATTCTGTCTTCAAAAGATCCCAAAACCGGCACAAAATTAACCCTTGCCCCGCCACCGAACATGACACCTTTTCTAGAAAAAGCTGATCGCAAACTTTCCTTTCCACCCAGATTTGGTGAACAGAATGGGCAAATCTATGGGGATGTCCTGGGGTATGACAAGATTACGCTTGCAGAATTCAAAGAAAAAGGAATTATTTAGTGTTTGGTCATGAATTATTTAAGGGAACGGGGCGCCCAAATGAAGCTGGACAATAATTTTAAAGAAAGAAAATCTCTGGGCCAGGATGTTTTTGAATATTTGAAAAAAGCCATCATTGACCAGACCATTGAACCGGGTGCAAGGCTTGTGGAAAGCAAAATCGCTGACATGCTGGGTATCAGCAGAACACCTTTGCGCGAAGCCCTGCACAAACTTGAAAAAGAAGACTGGATTGAAAAAAATCCTTCCGGCGGATTCCAGGTGGTCTGCTTGACAAAGGAAGAAATTGAGCAGACCTTTGGGATCAGAAGTGTTCTTGAAGCCTATGCCGCAAGGCTGGCTGCCCAAAACCATACAGCCCCGGATCTTATTCCCCTAGAAAAAAAGATGATGGAATTTAAACTTTGTCTTGGGGGAAAAGACTATGATAAACTCCAGACAATCAACACCCAGTTTCATGATCTTCTCTACGCTTTGAGCAAAAGCCCGAAACTGATCAAAATGATCAACCAGCTTCGGGCACAGATTTCACGATTCCGGCAGATCATCTTAAAACAGACGGGATATGCCCATGAGAGCCATGAAGACCATTTCAAAATGCTGGCTGCCATTAAAAGCCGGGATGGCGATGCCGTTGAAAAGCTTGTCAGAGACCACATCATTAAAGGGAAAAACGCAGTTCTAAACCAGTTAAATAAAGAGGAAAAAGAAAAAAAAAGTGCCTGAGATCAAAGACATATTGATGGGAAACCAGAAAGCCGGGGCAAGGATGATCCGTCTGATTGATGACGATGATCCAAAAGCCTTTGATCTGCTCAAACAATTGTATCCCCATTCCGGTAATGCCTTTATCATTGGCATTACGGGATCTCCCGGTGTGGGTAAATCCACCCTGATTGACGCTTTGATTTTTGAATTCCGCAAACAAGACCTTAAAATTGCCGTGATTGCCGTGGATCCCACAAGCCCTTTTTCCGGCGGTGCTATTTTAGGAGACCGGCTGCGCATGCAGCGCCATGCAGCAGATGAAAAAGTCTTTATCCGATCCATGGCATCAAGGGGGCAGAAAGGGGGCCTTTCCAGAGCAACAAAAGATACTGCTGTTGTTCTTTCTGCCATGGGATATGATATCATTATCATTGAAACCGTGGGAGCAGGACAGGCAGAGTTTGACATTGCCTCTGTGGTCCATTCAACAGGGATTGTCACCATTCCGGGAACAGGAGACGGCATCCAGGCCGTCAAGGCCGGTATCCTTGAAATCGGAGATATCTTTATTGTCAATAAAAGTGACCGGCCTGATGCCCAAGTCTCTGTGCTTGAGCTTAAAATGATGCTCAGCATGCGCAGTCCCAAAACGGTGGAACAGATTGCAAATCAGACAGCCGGGGACAAATTTCAAATCAATCCCCCAAAAAGGGGTTTGACCTGGACTCCCAGGGTTTTAAAAACAATTGCCCACAATGGAACCGGGGTAAAAGAACTTGCCGAAACCTTTTTATCCCATTTTGATTTTATGAAAAAAAATACCATTCTTGATCTTAAAAAAAAAGAATTGGAACGTATCTATTTTAATTCACTTTTAAAGGATCTGGCCCTGGAAAAAATACTCTTGTTTATGAAAGAATCAAATAATTTCAAAGAAGCGCTGAATGAAATTGAATCCGGTTCAATGGACCCGATAACGGCTGCGGAAAATGTGGTCAATGCCCTGACGGTCAAACGTAACCTTGAAGTCACACATAACCTGAAGGTCCAGGATAATTAATCACCATGAAGGACACGAAGGACATGAAGAAAAAAATAATAGAAACAAAGCATAAAACTTCATATCCTTCATGCTCCTCATGGTAAAGAACGATATAAAGGAAATAAAGTTATGGAAACAACAACCAAAATTCGGGTACTGATCGCCAAACCAGGCCTGGACGGACATGACAAGGGTGCAAAAATTGTTGCCCTTGCCTTAAGGGATGCGGGAATGGAAGTCATTTATTCAGGACTGCACCAGACCCTTGATCAGATCATACAGACTGCCACCCAGGAAGCCGTGGATGTCATCGGGTTGAGTATCATGTCCGGGGCACACCTGCCGATATGTGAAAAACTCATGACCATGATGAAAGAAAAGGGTCTTGAAGATATCCGCCTGACCGTGGGAGGGGTTATTCCCCATCAGGATATTCCCAGACTCAGACAGATTGGGGTTGCGGCAGTTTTTCCCGGTGGAACCTCTTTTGAGGATATTGTTTTTGGCATGAACAAATTGTTTGAATAATATGAGAGGTAAAAAACAATGGGTGTAGCAAAATATATCAAGGATGAAAAAGGCGTAATAAAAGAGGTCATCTACCAGTCCGGCATAAAGGTGAAACCGGCTTATGGCCCGGAAGATCTTGAACGAGCAGGATTTACATATCAAAAAGATCTGGGCGCACCAGGTGAATTTCCCTTTACCCGCAGTCTTCATCCCCAAAGCTATCGCAGCCGTGCCTGGACCACAAGGCAGTACACAGGGTTCGGCACCCCGGGAGAAACCAACGAACGATTCAAACTCATGATTGCAAATGGTCAGAACGGCCTTAACGTTGCCTTTGACCTGCCCACCCAGATGGGCTATGACTCGGATCATCCCCTGGCAGAAGGGGAAGTCGGGCGGGTGGGTATGGCCATTGACTCACTCAAGGATTTTGAGACGGCCTTTGCAGGAATCCCGCTTGACCGCATCGGATCCGGCTTGACCATCAATGCCGTGGCCACCATCATGATGGCCATGTACCAGGCAGTAGCAGAAAAATTCGGATATTCCAAGGATCAAATTTCCACAACCCCCCAGAATGATATTTTAAAGGAAATGGTCGGTCGAGGGGCCTGGATTTTTCCCGTTGAACATGGGGTCAGACTTGTGGGGGACTCAATTGAATACGCGGTCAAGG
>Ga0164315_10005267_pt1 | contig 10114 bp, 12 predicted proteins | sample GuaBasSedimGuay6_FD_113737 | JGI IMG/M metagenome (GOLD analysis project Ga0164315, IMG submission 113737) | Subseafloor sediment microbial communities from Guaymas Basin, Gulf of California, Mexico - Guay6, Core 4569-2, 0-3 cm | ecosystem: Environmental > Aquatic > Marine > Hydrothermal vents... | reverse complement strand
TCTCCTCTTGCGTGCTCATATCCACAGTAAGGACACGTTCCTTCAATGTATCTATCTGGAAGATAATTACCGCAAGATTTACAGTGCGGAACTTCTACCTCTTTCTCGTAGATATATCCACGATCTCTCAATCTCTTAATGAATGCCTTAACGAATTCCTTGTGATTCTCTGTTGATGTTCTCGTAAAAAGATCAAATGATATATGAAGCGCATTTAGTTCATTCTTAATGATTTCATAATACTTGTCCACGAGCTCCTTAGGACTTATCCCTCTCTTAGAGGCCTCTATGGTGATAGGAGTGCCATGTTCGTCAGTACCAGATACCATGAGTACTTTTCTTCCCTTCATTCTATTATACCTGGCAAATATGTCTGCCGGAAGTATAGCGCCAGCTATGTGCCCTAAATGCAGTGGACCGTTAGCATATGGCCACGCAACTCCTATGAGGATGTATTCTTCTGTATTACTACTAGTCATATTTATAGCCTCCTATCATAACTGTGGGTAAATTAATTGCCTAACATTTCTATAAGGTTTTCTTTTATGTAAGCACTCTTGAGCTGAACATACACATTTACGCGTGCATACATCTGTGGATAGCTTTCCCTAAGTATTCATATGCTTGTCGTGTGTTAAGCAAAGTTTTAAAATTAAAAGGCTATTCTTAAACTCGACCCTTAACACTTATGAACTACTCACATTTATTAAAGTGCACGCTTAGGGTACTACCCCTAAAGTGAGAATCTCCAGAGAGTTCACGGAGGGCATAGATCATGAGCACCAAGAAGGTTAGAAAGGAGAATCCGTATTTACTTGAGCTCGTTGAAAAACTAAGAAGAAAATACTCTGAGACAAAAGCTCCAATATGGAAAGCAGTAGCAGAAGAGTTGCTTAGACCAAGATCAATTAGAAAGGGAGTAAATGTAGGCAAAATAGACAAAATCCTTAAAGACGGAGAAATAGCGCTTGTTATAGGAAAAGCTCTCGGTGGAGGATATGTCACCAGGCCACTTGTCGTTGCAGCAGTAAGTTTCAGCAAAAAGGCTAGAGAAAAAATAGAAAAAGCCGGTGGAAGATGCATGAGCATCGAGGATCTTATGAGTGAAAATCCCAATGGTAGTAACGTGAGGATATTTGGCTAATGGGGTGTCCATAATGGTAGATAGATTCCTTCAAAACCTTGATAACGTCACGATTATCGACGCAACGGGTCACATCCTTGGAAGACTTGCAAGTGTCGTCGCAAAGAGGCTATTAAACGGAGAGAAGATAATTATCGTAAACGCAGAGAAGGCAATAATATCCGGAAAGAGAGAGGCTGTATTTGAGAGATACAAGCAGAAAAGAGATATAGGATCCCATAGAGGGCCCTTCTTTCCAAGGATGCCTCATCTCATCGTAAAGAGGACAGTTCGTGGAATGCTTCCATATAAACAGGAAAAGGGGAAGAAAGCTCTTAAGAATCTACGAGTGTACATTGGAGTTCCAAAGGAGCTCGAAGGAAGAAAGTTCGAGGAAATTCCAGAAGCTAAGAGAGAAGTCAGATACTATGTCACACTTGAAGAGCTTTCAAGATGGTTAGGAGCAAAGTTTTAGGGTGATGAACTATGGACTCATCTGTTGTTGAGAATATTTCCACAAATGATGATAACAAAACAAAAGTAGTAATTGCAACAGGAAAGAGAAAAACTGCCATAGCAAGGGCATATATAAGACCAGGAATTGGTAGAGTCTGGATCAACAGGAAACCCTTGCCTCTAGTGGAGCCAGAAATAGCAAGACTTACTATAATGGAACCTCTTGTCCTTGCTGGAGAGAAGGCCCTTAAAGTTGACATCGAGGTAAAAGTTCGTGGCGGAGGATTCATGGGACAGGCAGAAGCTGCAAGGACAGCTATAGCAAAAGGGCTTGTGGAGTTCTTCAAAGACGACGATCTAAAGAAGAAGTTCTTGGAATATGACAGGTCACTTCTCATACCAGACGCTAGGAGAAAAGAACCGAAGAAACCCCTTGGTAGGGGTGCTAGAAAGAAGAGACAGACATCATATAGGTGAAAAAAATGCTTATACCTGTTCGATGTTTCTCATGTGGAAAGGTTCTTGCTCCCTTATATCCTAAGTTTCTTGAGCTAGTAAAATCTGGCAAGACCCCCCAAGAAGCCTTCGAGGAGCTTGGTATAGACAGGTATTGTTGCAGGAGGACAATAATGTCCCACGTTGACCTTTACATGGATGTATTACCCTTTGGGGGAATAGTTAATAGACCCGAGAGGTTAAAAAAACTAGTACAAAGATATTTTAAGGATACTAAATAATAGAAATCACATAGATGAGGCCACACATATGGGGCCGTGGGGTAGCTTGGCATCCTTCCGGCCTGGGGCGCCGGCGACCCGAGTTCAAATCTCGGCGGCCCCACCAAAATCTATTTTTAACATAATTATGTTATGGTTTAAGCACACCCTATACTTCATCCCTTATCACAACTCATTTACTTCCTACAAATACTAATGTTAACACCTCCGTAAGTTACTATTCATGCAAGGAGGGCTCATAATGAAAAAATTCGAATATACGAGATACGAAAAAGCTAGAATCATAGGAGCACGTGCACTTCAACTATCAGCAGGTGCTCCACCATTAATAGAAGTCACAAACTTTGTGGAAAAGATGGATCCAGTAAAGGTTGCGATAAAGGAGTTTGAAATGGGTGTTATTCCTATTACTGTTAGGCGTAGATTGCCTGAAAAATGGCAATGAGAGGTGGTATGATTGTACATCTCAGATATAATCCTTAGGGAAATACTCGATAGTCGAGGTAATATAACTGTAGAAGCGGAAGTCTGGACTGATGATGGTGTTGTAGGAAGGGCTTCTGCTCCAAGTGGTGCCAGCAGAGGGGAACATGAGGTCGTGGCATTTCCTAAGGGAGATCCTGCTCTTGGAATAAAGTTCTTTATGGAAAATGTTTTTGATGAACTTGTAGGGCTATCAGTATTTGATCAGGATATAGTTGATGCCGTACTCCATGAAAAAGACGGTACTGAAAACTTCTCAAATCTTGGAGGAAATATAGCAGTAGCAGTTTCTCTTGCCGTTGCGAGAGCAGCGGCGAACACTCTTGGAATACCATTGTACATGTACATTGGAGGAAAGTTCGTTGAAGGAGTCCCTAGACCAATGGGAAATGTCCTTGGAGGAGGCAAACACGCAATAGGAGGCACTGATATTCAAGAATACTTAGCAGTAGCTCTAGGACCAACAATGACAGACTCCATATTTGCGAACGCAAAAGTGCATAAAAAAGTCGGAGAACTTCTCAGGAAGATGTTGCCTGGAGAGTCCATAGGAAAGGGTGATGAAGGTGCTTGGGTAGCGAAAGTATCAAATGAAGAAGCTCTTGAGATAGTTAAACAGGCAGTAGACGAGGTTTCTGATGAGGTAGGCTTTCCGATAAGGCTTTCACTTGACTTCGCAGCTTCAGAGCTTTATAAAGATGGGTGTTATGTATACAAGGATAAAAAACTTGACAGAGATGGACAGATAGCGTACGTTGCAGAACTAGTCGACAAATACGAGCTATACTCCGTTGAGGATCCACTCGAACAGAATGACTTTGATGGATATACAGAGCTCACGAAGGAAATAGGACATAAGTGCTATGTGATCGGTGATGATCTTTTCACGACGAACTACGAAAGGCTGAAAAAGGGTATAGAAGCGGGTGCTGCGAACGGGATACTTATAAAGCCAAATCAAATAGGAACACTTACGGATACCATAAGAACTGTCAAGCTCGCAAGGAAGCACGGTTATATATATATCATTTCTCACAGGAGTGGAGAAACAACTGACAATACAATAGCACATTTAGCTGTTGGCCTCGAGGCTCCGCTGATAAAGACTGGTGCTGTTGGGGGAGAAAGGATAGCAAAGCTTAATGAACTTATAAGGATTGAGGAAGAGCTCATAGGGTGGTAATGATGCCTGAGACGTTGTTAGTAAACGATAGGGAGTACAGAAGATATGGCGCCATAATAGGCACTAGAAGAAACCGTAGCTATGAGATGAGAAAGTTCATCTATAGGATCAGAAGGGACGGCTTGGCAATAATAGACATGAGAAAAATAGACGAAAGAATAAGGCTTGCAGCCAAGATGATCGCAAGATATGACCCTAGTACAGTAGCATACATTGGCGCTAGGTACTATGCCTCAAAGCCCATAGAAATGATTGCAGAAGTTACCGGTGGAAAAGCTTTTACAGGAAGGTTCTTTCCAGGAACATTTACAAACCCTAACTCTCCAGTTTATTTTGAGCCTGAAATCGTAGTGATAAACGATACTCATTATGACAGACAGGCCGTAAAAGAATCTGTTGAAATAGGAGTTCCTATAGTGGCGTTCTGTGATACTCACAATAGTACGAGCTTCGTCGACCTTATAATACCTGCGAATAACAGAGGTAGGCCAGCTTTAGGATTTCTCTACTGGCTTCTAGCACGCGAAATTCTTAAGGCAAGGGGGACAATAGCCTCTGATGAAGAGTTCCAGTATACACCAGAGGATTTCATGGTCAAGATATAATTACTCCCCACCAGGTATGACCTGTTGTTTTGCCGTTTCTAACTGTTCTTCTTTTTGTGTAATTTCGTAGAAAATAATGGAAAATATATAAAAGGGATGAAATCCCACAAGATCACACTAACTCCCCCATAGGGAGAACCCCTTCCAGGTATAATTTTAAAGATCTTCTTCTACGCTTTTCAGTTCCCATAACTTTATTTTATAATACTAGAAAGACATTATCCTAAAAGTAGGTAACTAGAGTATGGTGTTCAAAATGAGAAGACCCGCGGTTTCTGGAAGCTTTTATCCTAGTGATCCCCAAGAGCTTAAAAATCTTATAGAGCAATGCTTCCTGAACACAGAGTTTGGTCCAGGGCAACTTCCTAGAAGGGATCATGAAAGGGTAATTGGAGCCATAGTACCCCATGCAGGGTATATATACTCTGGTCCCGTAGCAGCGCATGCCTACAAATCAATTGCGAGTTCTGGAGGAGCTGAAACATACGTCATTATAGGAACAAATCATACAGGTTATGGAATACCAATATCACTATCCCCTGACGACTGGGAGATGCCCTTTGGAGTAATTCGCTTGGATAAAGAGCTTGCAAAAGAGATAATAAAGTCCTCAGGCGTTGCAGATTTCGACAAGTACGCTCACTACGCTGAGCACTCTGTCGAAGTACAGCTACCTTTTATTCAATATATTCACGATGTGTTGGGACTTGAGCCTCCTAAGATCGTTCCCATAGTGCTCAGTATCCACACAGATATAAAGATCCTAAAGGATCTCGCGAGAGGAATCTTAGAAGCTTCAGAAAAGCTCTCGAGAAAGGTCATAGTAATTGGAAGTAGTGATCTCAACCACGTTGGAAGGTTTTATGGACTTTATAGTAGAGATAAAAGCTCAGACGCATTTGGAGAGTTTCTAGATAAAATAGCACTTGAAAGAATACTAGAGTTTGACTCAGAAGGTCTTATACGAGTAGCTACGGAACACTCAATGACCATATGTGGAATCGGAGCTATAGTCACGACCTTAGAGTATAGCAAAATGAAGGATTCACAGACTGTTGAGCTTCTAAAATATGCAAACTCTTCCCAAATTTCTGGCGAAAAGGACTTGTGTGTAGGCTATGCAGCCATAGTGACACGTTAACGTACTGTACACGAGCGTGAGACTTATGTCTATAGTCACTAGCGCTCCAGGAAAGGTCATACTATTCGGAGAACATGCCGTTGTATACGGCGAGCCTGCTCTCTCAGCAGCAATATCTCTTAGAATCTTTAATAAAATCTCCATAGAAGAACATCCAAGTGAGAAGGAGATAAGGAATCCATATCTTAGGGAAATAGCAAAAATGTACAACGTGCAGGTTCATACAAAGACTTGGGGGAGCTTACCCATAGCCTCAGGTCTTGGATCGTCAGCAGCTTATACTGTCTCGACAATTGCTGGGCTAGATTTCATAATGCACAATAAGCTTGACATCATGAAGATTGCAAAAACAGCATTTGAGGTTGAGTACAACGCTCAAGGAAGAGCAAGTCCAAATGATACTAGTGTCGCCACATTAGGAGGATACATAATACTCAGTAGGAAAGTTCACGACGGGTTTTTATGGAAAATAGAGAAAGACAATGTCTTTTGGAATGTTCATAGGGTTCCCTTAGACCCACTGGATATCGTCATTGTGTACACAGGTAAGCCTTCAAAGACCGGAGAAATGGTTACAATGGTCAAAAGACTTTACGAGAAAAATGAAGAGATTAGAGCCGCAATAAGGAGAATTGGTGAGATTGTTCTCGAAGCAATAGACCTTATAAAATCTAATGACATTGAGTCTTTGGGATCTAAGATGTACGAAAACCATGAACTCCTGAGAAAACTTTGTGTATCAAATGAGGAGCTTGATAGAATAGTAAAAGTCCTCTCAAGATATTGTTATGGAGCTAAGATAACAGGAGCTGGCGGTGGAGGCAGTGTCATAGGCCTCCTCAAAGAGAATTCCTCTAAAAAGGTCATTGAGGCATTCAAGGAAACACCTTACAAGATATATATTGTGAAAACTGGCTCAGAGGGTGTTAGGGTTGAGAAACCTTATAATCAAACTTGGAGGTAGTGTAATCACAGATAAAAATCGTAAAGAGACTCCCAGACTGAATGTCATAAGGGAGATAGTAGGCATCATTAGGGATCATTTTGTGGTCTTAATACATGGTGGGGGGAGTTTTGGACACTATACTGCACATGAGGTTGGCTTGAACAAAAGACCTGTAAGCTTTGATGACGCCCTTAAGGTCATGAAAAGTATGGACAAGCTTTCGAGCATAGTTCTGAAAGTTCTTGATGAGTTTGGCATAAATGCACTTCTTCTGAGGCCGAGAAGTTTCGTGATAAACAAGGATCTAAAATTATACGATGTCTTCGATGATATGATCTACGCATATTATAAAAGAGGCTCCAAAATACTGACTCACGGTGATGTAGTAGTGGACATTGGGAAGTATCGTTTCTCTGTGTGCAGCGGTGATGTACTAGCACTCATATTTGCTAAGGTATTTAGACCAAAAGCTGTCGTGTTCCTAAGTGATGTAGACGGAATATATACAAAAGATCCAAAAAAGTACCCAGATGCTAGATTAATAGAAGAGATTTCTGGATCAGAGCTCGTGGGAAGTTTTGAGGAGCCAAAAGCGAAGGATGTAACAGGTGGTATGAGACTGAAGGTCGAGATCATAAAGGAGATTAGTAATATTTCTGATGTTTATGTCCTTAATGGTCTTAAATACGAGAACCTTAGAAAGTTTTTAGATGGTGATAACTTTGTCGGAACGAGGGTACGAAAGAAATAAAGAGGATATCATTGAACAGAGGAAGGAAGAACATGTAGCTCTTACAGTCTCGAAGAACACTGTTGCATCCTACAACTTTTGGGATGACGTAATCCTTGAACATAATGCCCTCCCAGAGATCGATTATGACGAAATAGATACGACAACAACATTCCTTAAGAAGAAGATAGGTCTTCCTTTGATGATAACTGGGATAACAGGAGGTTTCAAGAAGGCCAAAGATATAAACGCCTATCTTGCTAAGATTGCAGAAAAGTATCAGATACCTATGAGTGTTGGTAGTCAAAGGGCTATGCTCATTAAAAAAGAACTCACGTACACGTACTCTGTTGTTAAAGATTACGATATACCTCTAAGAGTTGCGAACATAGGGGCGCCGCAACTTAAAAGTTTAAGTATAGATGACCTAAGATATCTCGCTGATGAAATAGATGCACATGCAATAGCAATCCACCTGAATTATCTTCAAGAAATAGTACAACCTGAAGGAGATCGAGAGGCAAGGGGTGTTCTCGAAAAGATTAAAGAAGTCTCAAGAGAACTTGGACTACCAATAATAGTTAAGGAGACAGGAGCAGGGATCTCCAGAACTGTTGCGATGAAGCTTATAAAATCAGGGATAAGCGCAATAGATTCCAGCGGAGTAAGTGGAACGTCTTTCTCTGCAGTCGAATACTATAGAGCATTAAGAGCCCAAGATGAAAGAAAGGCCAACCTTGGAAGGCTTCTTTGGGATTGGGGTATACCCGCTCCTTTAGCGGTAATGGAGTGCAAAAAGGCCATCAAAAGTTCCCATAGGAAAGTATATATAATAGGAAGCGGGGGCATAAGACATGGTCTGGATATCGCACGAGCAATAGTCCTTGGTGCTGACATAGCTGGGATCGCTAGAAGAGCTCTTGATATGTACTTTAGAGGAGAAGATCTAGAACCACTTGTAGAGGAACTGAAAGCCGTGATGTTTTTAACAGGTTCAAGAACCGTTAAGCATCTTAAGGACGTCAGGTATTACATAACAGGAAGACTTGCTGATCTCGTCAAGAGATGAAGGTGAATTGTTATGGATGAAGAATCTGTCAAGAGAATCATAAAAGATCTCACCGAAGTAGTTAACAAGAGCTTGGATGATATTCTTCAAATAAAGGATCCAAAAAGATTCTACGAGGCTGTTAGATGGCTTCCAATGGCTGGAGGGAAAAGACTAAGACCTATAATAGCGATCGTTGTTGCAAGAATGCTCGGTGCAGAATTGGAAAAAGTATTACCTTTTGCCTTAGCTCTAGAGCTTACTCATAACTTCACGTTAGTCCATGACGACATAATTGATGAAGACGAATTTAGGAGAGGAGTGCCTACGGTACATATGGCCTTCGATGTCCCCACAGCGATAATAGCTGGAGATACACTCTTTGCAATAGCTTATAGAGAACTCTCAAAGCTTAAGATTGACGGAGAAACCCTAAGGGAGATCCTTAGGGATTTCTCTCAGATGGTCATAGAGCTCGCCGAGGGTGAATACGAGGATGTAGAATTCGAAAAGAGGGAAGACGTGAGTTTGGAGGAATATGTTGAGATGATCAGGAAGAAAACTGCGAGGATCATTCAAACAGCATGTTATGGAGCAGCTCTTATAAGTGGGCTACCTAAGAGTAAAGCCGAAATACTCGGAAAGTATGGCCTTAACATAGGACTCGCGTTTCAAATACAGGATGATATACTAGGCCTAATAGGAGACCCTAAGGTCACTGGAAAACCTGTAGGAAGCGACATAAGAAAAGGAAAGAAGACAATACTTATCATACATGCAATGAACAATCTCAAAGATGACAAAAAGAAAGAGCTTATGGAGATCCTTCGAAAGGAGAAGAAAACAGACGAAGATGTGAACAGAGCTGTAGAATTGATAAGATCTGCAGGAAGCATAGAATATGCAAAGGAAAAAGCTAGGGAATACTCCAAGAAGGCTATGGAACTATTAAAAGAATTCCCAAATAACGAATACAAAGAGGTCCTAAAGTATCTTGCGAATTACGTCGTTGAGAGGGTTAAATGAATTTTTATCAGAGCCAAGAGGTGAGAAGATTGGACATAGTAGATCAGGGCCTTAGGGACATAATTTATGCCTTAGCACTGAAATACGCTGTTAAGTATGGGGGAAAAACTAGTGCAAAGTCATTAGTGGGAAAGTTAATTGCCATAAGACCAGATATCAAGGCTCACATAAAGGATGTAATACCCCATATCGAGCGTATTGTAAATGAAGTGAACAATCTCACCCTAGAAGAGCAAAAAACTTTGTTAGAAAAATATTCTGAGATACTTCCAAAAGAAAAACCAAAAGAGGAGAAAAAGGCATTACCACCATTATCTGGTGCAGAAGAAGGAAAAGTCAGAATGAGGTTTGCTCCCGGTCCTTCAGGACCATTACATATAGGTCACTCGCGTGCTGTTGTGCTTAACGATGAATATGTGAGGATGTATAAGGGAGCTCTTATCCTGAGACTTGAGGATACAAACCCCAAAAATGTACTACCAGAAGCGTATGACATGATAAAAGAGGACGTCTCTTGGCTCAAAGCAAAATGGCATGAGTTTTACATACAGAGCGACAGAATAGAAATATACTATGAACATGCTAAGAAACTTCTCGAGATGGGAAAGGCTTACATATGTACGGAAGATCCTGAAG
>Ga0164315_10005266_pt1 | contig 10114 bp, 7 predicted proteins | sample GuaBasSedimGuay6_FD_113737 | JGI IMG/M metagenome (GOLD analysis project Ga0164315, IMG submission 113737) | Subseafloor sediment microbial communities from Guaymas Basin, Gulf of California, Mexico - Guay6, Core 4569-2, 0-3 cm | ecosystem: Environmental > Aquatic > Marine > Hydrothermal vents >... | reverse complement strand
TGGCTATTTTTCTGAAGATGAAATTCTGGACATAATAGATGTTTTTAACTCATACAAAATTTTCGAACTCATTATTCATGCTAGGATTGGGAAACAATTGTACACAGGTGATGTAAGGTTAGAGGCATTTAAAAAGGCTCTGTCTAAAAGTAAAATGGAAGTTGTTTACAATGGTGATGTTTTCTCTAAAATGGATTTTGAAAAGTTTGATAATGATTTTAAGATTATCAATACTTGGATGATTGGCAGAGGAATGTTAAGAGACCCCTTTCTCCCTGCTATTATTAAAGGATTAGCAGTTCCGGACCTAAAAGAACAGCCTTTGATCATTAATAAATTTGTAACTGATCTTTATCTTGCCTATCGCAAAAAAATGAATGACCGTCTGCAGGCAATTAACGTAATGAAAGAACTTTGGGGATTTATGAGTTTATCCTTTGATGAACCACAAAAAATATTCAACAATATTAAAAAGACAAAATCGTTTGATGAATATGAAGAAGTAGTGGCTGCTGCATTTAGAAATTATAAATGGATAGGTTCAGAAAAGGAGCATTAAATTAAGGCATATTGGTGGGGAAATGGGTTTCTAATAACCGATAAACCAATGACTAATCACCATTTTCTAAGTTCACCGATACAATTCCGCCATTCACCGATTTTTTGTTTACATTAGTTGTTTAATAAAATATTTTTGTCCCATAATTATTAAATGATAGAAAAATGGAAGAGAATAAATCAATAGATAAAAGAATATTAGCCGGAGCATTGCTAATATTTGCTGGAGCACTCCTATTCCTTGAGACTTTTGATCTCGTAAATATTTCATTGGGACATTATATTTTCTCATGGAAAACTTTACTTATTGGAGTAGGAATAATACTTCTGGCAAACCACGAACGAAGAACTACAGGATACATATTAATAGGCTTAGGTGTGGCATTTTGGTTACCTAGCATAGTGGATTACAACGTAAGATTTTCGCAGGTTTTCTTCCCGTTAATATTAATAGCGGTAGGATTGGTCATTCTTACAAGAAGAGGGAAAACCAAAGGGGACCATATTTTTGGTGATAGAACCAGTAATAATAAATCAACTGATGAAATGGGTATGGACTACCTTGATGACATCTCAATATTAGGGGGAGGAAATAAAAGAATACAATCTCCGAATTTTAAAGGTGGAAGAATAACTGCAATATTTGGAGGTTCCGAGTTTGATTTCAAGAATGCAGTTATCTCAGAGGAAGGTTGTGTAATTGATGTATTTACCATGTTTGGGGGATCAAAACTGATAGTGCCTGAAGATTGGCAAGTGAAATCGGATATTTTATCTCTATTTGGGGGATTTGGCGATAAACGAGCCGTAAGGCCATCTGATATTGATCCGAAAAAAACACTAATGTTAAAAGGTTTTGTGATGTTTGGTGGTGTTGAAATTAAAAATTACTAGATCGGATAAGAATGTACAACCCGATATCAAAACATAGATCATATTTGCTTTCGTTTATTATGGTATGGGCCGTTATTATCGGTATCCATACCATAATAATTAACTTTTTCTACGAAATACCTGGTAGAATAAGCCTTACAGATGCTACAATTTTTAATGTGTCATTCGCCATTATTGGTTACAATCTCTGGTTCGTAGTAAGGTTTAATCTTCGCGAAAAGCAAAAGACATTTGACATGATTATTAGTCACCTTATTACAGCGGTGGTAATAATAGCAATATGGCTACTCTCTTCATATTTCCTCGTGAAGAGCATGTATGACGATGATGCTTCATATATTCAATTCCTTAACGATAGTTTACCGTGGAGAGTAATATCAGGTATATTTTACTATTTATTCTTCATAATGTTTTACTATGTTATGCTTTATTATGAAGATCTTCAGGAAAAACTTAAGGTTGAATCGGAACTTCAAAACCTGGTAAAAGAGGCAGAACTTACGGCATTAAAATCACAAATAAATCCACACTTTTTATTTAATAGTCTAAACTCCATTAGTTCGCTAACAATTACAAACCCTGATGATGCTCAAGAGATGGTTATTAAACTATCCGATTTTCTACGGTATTCTTTAAGTCATGATAAAAATGAAAAAACCAGTCTTGAGGATGAAATTAATAACCTCAACCGTTATCTTGATATTGAGAAGGTACGCTTTGGGAAAAGACTAAATTTTGTTTCCCATGTTAGTGGTGATTGTTTGAGTATTAATATTCCAAATATGATTTTGCAGCCACTTATTGAGAATTCTATTAAGCATGGAGTTTATAATAGTTCAGAAGAGGTTTTGGTTGTTTTAAAATGCGCTTTGATTGGCGACTATGTACAAGTGGAGATTAGCAATGATTATGATCCTGAAGCAGTAAAGAAAAAGGGTAAAGGAATTGGCTTGTCGAACATTAAGAAGCGCTTACAACTTCTTTACAAGCGACAAGATTTATTGGAATTAAAGGCAGAAAAACTTACTTTTACAGCTAAGTTGAGGTTTCCCATTGATTCTAATTTATAATTTGACGTTATCATAAATTGCAAAAACTATTGTAAAAATGAATAAGTTAAGAGTAATTATTGTTGAAGATGAAAAGCCTGCAAGGGAGTTAGTTAAAGCATATTTGCGGGATTATGATAATATTGAGTTGATTGAAGAATGTGAAGATGGCTTTAAAGGCGTTAAGGCAATTAATACAAATAAACCTGATCTTGTTTTTCTAGATATCCAGATGCCTAAATTAAGTGGTTTTGAAGTGCTTGAACTTATCGATGAAATGCCGGAGGTGATTTTTACTACTGCTTTCGATCAATATGCCATTAAAGCCTTCGAACTTAGTGCAGTAGACTATCTAATGAAACCTTTTTCCAGACAAAGGTTTAAAGAGGCGCTGGATAAAGTATTTGCAAGATTTGATCAGAACAAAAAGGACTCAAGCAATATTGTAGAACTATCGGAAAACATTAAGCAATCTACTGAAACCATTGAAAGAATGTTTATTAAAACAGGTAATAAAATAGATATGGTTGACGTAAAAGATATTGTTCAGATAATTGCTCAGGATGATTATGTTGAGATTGTGACCGCAGATAAGAAGTATCTGAAAAAAGAAACAATGAACTATCTTGAAAAGGCTCTTTCGGAGAGTATGTTTTCACGTGTTCACAGATCACATATTATAAATATTAATCACATAAATAAAATTGAAAAATACGGCAAAGAATCCTTTGTTGTAATACTGAAAGATGGCAGCAGTGCAAATATCAGTAAATCAAGAATTAAAGACCTGAGAGAGCAGTTAGGGATATAGTTTTTTGGATATCCAATGTAGAGACAAAATGCAAACTACTAAATGGATGTGGGAATTAATAAACTTTTGTGTTTATTTTTATCAATCATTAAAATAAAATGAAAAAATTAGTTTTATTAATCTTGCTCACGATTGTTTCAGTATCAAATTATATTTTGGCTGACACAATACCCGATAACAGTTTAATCTATGGAATATGGACAGAAGTGAACTCTCCATATATAATAATGAAAAATGCAACAGTTCCTCAAGACAGCACTCTTGTTATTGAAGCAGGAGTAACGGTTAAACTAAAGTCATCAATTAATGGGGCAGATTTTAATTTAGAAACTTTAAATGTTGGGTTTATTAAAGTATATGGAAGAATTATTGCCGAAGGAACAGAGAGTGATTCAATTATTTTTATGCCAAGTGATGCTGGAAGATGGGGTTCCATTAGTTTTTTTGATTTATCAGAGGAACCAAATATTTTAAAATACTGTAAAGTCTCTTATGGTCATGGGCTTCATTCTGCACCAGGTGGGCCAAGTTACAGCGGAATTGCTTTTTATGGAACTAATGTAATAATTGAAGAATCAACTTTTGAGAATAACCCAAAAGGAGTTACGTTCTCTGGTGCAACAGGCTCTATTACAAACTCTACACTTAGATTTAACTCAACTGGAATTGGTAACTTTAGTGGCTCTTCTGTAACAATAAGTGGGAATTTGATATGTGATAATGCTGAAACAGGAATCTCTTGTCAGGGTTCTTCCTCTCTTATTTCAAATAACATCGTCGAAGGTCAACTTAAGGGAATTAATTGCAATGAAACCAATGACACAATCTCAAATAATATTATCAGAAATAACCTATGGGGTGGAATAGGTTTAGGCAGTAGTAATTGTGTTGTTGATAATAATGTTATTTACGGTAGTAATTCAGGAATAAGGTGCAAGGGTCAACCAAGTATTCTTAATAATACTATTGTAAATAATAATTATTTTGGTATTTATTGTGATGCAGGGGCAAAACCAATTATTGTTAACTCAATAATTTTTGGTAACAGTAGTTTAATAAGAAGAGGTCTAAATGACAGTGTTGTTTTTGCAAATAGTCTACTTCAAGTTGATAGCCTTGCAGAAGGTTTAATTAATGGTGGAGGAAATATTTATAATCAGAACCCTTGTTTTATTGATGAACCAAATGAAGATTTTTCTTTGTGTTTTGGATCCCCATGTATTGATCAAGGTTCCTATTTCTTTGTTTGGGGAAATGATACAGTTATTAATCTTTTACCAGATGAATATTTTGGTACCGCACCGGATATGGGCGCTTTTGAATCAGACTACACAACAGGACTGGGCAGTGAAATTTTAGTAGTAAAGGATAGGTTATTAAAGCAAAATTACCCAAACCCTTTCTCCCAATCCACAACAATTGAGGTTAACTTAAAGTATAATAATAAAAGTAAGTTGGACATTTTTAATCAATCAGGCATATTAATTAAATCTTTTAAAATTAATGGAATTGGAAAGCATTCAGTTTGGTGGGATAGAACCAATTACCATGGTGAACGTGTAGAACAGGGGATTTATCATTTTCGATTAATATGTGAACAAGGTATTTTTACTAGGTCAATGATAATAATCAATTAATGAAAATAATGAAATGTGTTTCAGTACTTAGGGGCATTAATGAATGAGGGGAAAGTGAAACACTGCAATTCGAAACTAACAAATAATTTCTTTTAAAAATCAATAAAGACAACCACAATAAGAAATAAATAAGTACTGATTTATTGACCATAATCAACTTCAATATTCGAAATTCAGCATTATAAAAATGGAATTCTGAAATTTTTAATCGTAACTTAATGCAAGTGAAGGAGGTTCTTTAATTACTCTGTAAACTCTTACGAAGACAGTAATAAATGCAATTAATAGGGTGGATACGATTCCAATTACGAAATACCAACCATTAATTTCAATACTTTGAGAAAACAGATTAAGCCATTTACTCATCAAAAAATAAACAATTGGCGATGCAATAATACCAGCCAGAAGAACAAGTTTTAAATAATCCTTTACTAATAGTACTAAAATATTATTTGACGATCCTCCCAGAACTTTTCTTATTCCCAACTCTCTGGTTCTTTGCTCAATGAGAAAAGAAGACAGTCCATAAAGTCCCAGACTGGATATGAAAATTACAAAAATTGAAAAGTAAATGAACAAAGAAAGCATTTTGTAATCTCCATGATAGAGACTATCTAGTTTTGTGTCAAGATATGTGTAGTGTAGATACTGGTTTTTATTGTATTCCCCCCAAACATTAGTAATATGAGTTAAGGCAGCATTGTGATTGTCTTTATTAATTTTTAGAAGAGCATATCTCGCCCTTTCTTTCGATAGTACAATTACAAGTGGCTCAATATCAGTGTAAAGAGAAGAAAAATGAAAATCGCGCACAATCCCTACAATGGTGCCTTCTCTTCCATTAGTTGACTTTAATGTACTCCCAACTATTTCTCCCATATTCATGGTATCTGCTGCAGTCTGATTAATTATGTATTTAATGGTTGTGTCAGTGTCTAGTTTCTTAGAAAAAAAACGACCCTCGACCAAAGGAATCTCCAGAAGTTTAAAATAATTGTGTCCAGCCATAAAAAAGTTCATGGTTTGGATATTTGATGAATCATCAGTGTAAAACATCATTTTGCCTGCTGTGTATCCGGGAGCATTTCCAGCCATTGCAGTTTGGTCAATATATTCACTTTTGGCAAGTTCATCAATAAAATTAACTGCTCTGCCTCTGAAACTAGTGTCTTGTGGAAGGTTTATTACCATTACACGATCATCATTAAATCCCAGATCATGTTTTTTCAGAAATATCATTTGTCGAGAAATGATAATTGTGCTAACTATCATAGCAATGGTTACAATATATTGTATGGTGACTAAAAACTTTCTTAGCCCTCCGGCAGAGTACTGCTTACTACCACCTCTTCCAATTAACATTTTATTCCCCTTTAATACATTCACTGGTTGGAGTGATGAAAGTACAAATGCAGGAAAAATCCCACTTATTATGGATAATACAAAAATTAGTAGGACAAGCAATGAACCAAAAATAATTCCACTTTCTGAAAACAAACTACTCACTAAAGTCAAATCCTTATCAACAAGTTGGTTAAATTGTGGCATTAGTAACTCAACTAACGATAATGCAATTACAAAAGCCAATGAGGTAAGTATTAACGACTCACTTATGTATTGCAATGACAATTGCCTTTTAACAGCCCCTAAAACTTTAAACATACCTATCTCTTTGGCACGTTTAAATGATCGGGCCGTTGCAAGGTTTATGTAATTAATAGATGCTGTAAGAAGAATAAAGCCGGCAATAATTGCAAAAACTAGTAAGTAATTTTTGTCAATATTTCCAGGATTATCATAAAGCAGAGTTTTGTTGAAATGAACATCGGAAATTTTCTCTAAGGAAAAATTTGTTGAACCACTGATGGTTATGTCTTCCTTTTCAAGAAAATCCCTAATTTTTTTAACCGAAAATTCATTAAGTGCAAACTCAAAATCTTGTCCGTCTACACCATCTCTTAACTTAATGTAAGTGTAGCAATTCATCCAAAACCAATCTTTGTTTAGTAATTTAATATCTTTTTCTGGTAATGAATTTACAGAAACAATAGCGTCAAAAGTTAGATGTGATGGCCTACATGTTTTTTCAAAAACACCTGTTATGGTGTATTCTCTAATGTGGGTTTTTAGTTTCCTGCCCAGGGCTTTTTCATCTCCAAAAATCATTTGGGCAACTTGAGTGGAAATCACCATGGTGTTGGGTTTTGTCAATGCTATCTCTGCCTGACCCTCAACAAATGAGTAATCAAAAATTCTAAAAATATTTGAATCACCAAGGGTAATATCGGGCACTTCAAATACCTCATCATTGTAGATCAACGATGACATATCATTTACATCCGATGGGTCGGTAAAAAATATTTTTGTAGAGTATTCAACATCAGAAAAATTGTTCTGAATTTGCTCTGCAAGCAGAAAAGGTGTGAGAGCAACAAGTTCACTATTTTCATTTAAATAGTAATCGGTTGTAATCCTGAAAATACTTTCATTTTTGTTCCAATGCTTGTCGTATCTGAGTTCACTTTGTACATATAAATAAATAAAAACGAAAACAGCAATCCCCAGCGACAAGCCTATTATGTTTAATAATGAATAAGCCCGCTGACGGTAAAGAATTTTGAACCCTATTTTTAAATAATTTAAAAACACCTTTTTTCGATTAACCTACTTTTGTAATATTCTCATTAATTATCTGTCCGTCAAATAAATGCACAACTTTACGACTGTATGCCGCATCGGATTGTGAATGTGTAACCATCACGATTGTAGTACCATTTTTATTAAGATCTCCAAGAATATTCATTAGTTCTTCGCCATGCATTGAATCTAAGTTACCTGTTGGTTCATCAGCCAGAATCAAGGGTGGTTTTGCTACTATGGCTCTTGCCACCGCAACCCTCTGCTGCTGCCCACCAGATAATTGTACAGGAAATAATTTTTTTCTATGGTTTAACTGCATACTTTCGATAACCTCATTTACTCTTTCACGACGGGCTTTTTTCTTCCAGCCCAAATAGATAAGTGGAAGTTCAATGTTTTCATAAACAGTAAGGTCGTCGATAAGATTGAAGTTTTGAAAAACAAAGCCAATATTTCTTTTTCTCAACTCTGTTTTTTGCTTTTCATTCATAGAGTAAACATCTTGTCCAAAAAACATATATTTTCCGTTTGTAGGTGTATCAATCAACCCCAATAAATTGAGTAAAGTGCTCTTACCACAGCCGGAAGGTCCCATAACTGCAATAAAATCTCCTTTCTGAACTTTAAAGCCAATACCTTTCAGAGCAATCGTTTCCACACCCTCTGCCTTAAAAACCTTTGTTAATCCTTCAGTAACTATCATGGTTTACAAACTTAAACTATAAAATTCAAATTAAAGGATTATTAATTTATTAGAAAAAAAATCCTTTAATTATTCTTACTTTGGTTTCAATACTTTCTTCAAGAAAAGTTAACAATTAACCTAAATTTCTTTAGTATTTCTTAACAAAGTTTAACTAAGTCCATGCCAAGCAATGTAAGACGTTGTATGTCAAAGGGATGTAAAATAATTGAGCAATAATTGTAACTTTTTGTGTTCGAAATCGTCCATATTTTTGTACATGTATGAACATAATGTATTAATTTTATTTCATAAATAAATTGCATGCATTAAGTTTACATTTTTCAAACAGATATACCTTATTTCACACTATTTACGTTTGAAATATAAATATTAATAGAATGACAAAAATTAAAGCACGATTATTAATTGTAGACGACGATACTGATATTTTGCTGGCAGCAAAAATGTTTTTACGTCAACATATTGAAATCATCCATACAGAGAAAAATCCAAATAATATCCCTGATTTACTCAAAACAGAAAGTTATGACATAATACTACTTGACATGAATTTTTCGCGAGATGCGACAAGTGGTAAGGAAGGCTTTCACTGGTTGAATGTAATAATGGCTGCTGATCCTGCAGCAACAGTTATATTTATTACGGGTTATGGCGACATTGAACTTGCTGTTCAGGGGATTAAAGAAGGAGCTACAAACTTTGTTCTTAAACCCTGGGAGAACAAAAAGTTACTGGCTACCATTGAAACTTCCCTTCGTGTTAGGGAGTCGAAAGTAGAGATTCAGAATTTAAAATCTACTCAAAAAATACTGATTGCAAATCAGGATGACAAATACAATAATATGATTGGCAATTCTCCTGCCATGAAAAAAATTATGGCCATTGCAATGAAAGTTGCCCGTACTGATGCCAATGTATTAATTTTAGGTGAAAATGGAACCGGTAAGGAAGTAGTTGCCAGGGCAATATATCGTGCTTCGGAACGTGCTGAAAATGTATTTATTAATGTAGACCTTGGGGCAATCACTGAAAGTTTATTTGAAAGCGAACTCTTTGGATACAAAAAAGGTGCTTTCACGGATGCTAAAGAAGATAGGGCAGGTAGATTTGAAGCAGCAAATAAAGGAACCATCTTTCTCGATGAAATAGGTAATCTTTCTTCTGCTTTGCAATCAAAATTGTTAAGTGTTTTACAGAGCAGGAAAGTCGTTAGGTTAGGATCGAACAAGGAAATTTCTATTGATGTCCGTTTGATATGTGCTACCAATATGCCTCTTGCAAAAATGGTAAGTGAAAATAAATTCCGTCAGGATTTACTTTACAGGATAAATACTGTAGAAATTACTTTGCCTCCTCTTCGTGAAAGAGTCGAAGATATCCAACCTCTTGTTGATCATTATCTTGATGTGTATTGTAAGAAATATAAAATTGAGAAAAAGCGCATCAGTGCCGGGACTCTTAAAAGACTTCAAATTCATGACTGGCCTGGTAATATTAGAGAACTACAGCATGCGGTTGAAAGGGCAGTAATCCTAAGTGAATCAACAATGCTTGAGCCGCACGATTTCTTTATGGATAAAAGTCACCATGGAGATGGGAACGATTTTAGTCCTGATAATATGAACTTAGAAGAGGTTGAAAAAATGCTAATCAGAAAAGTTGTCGACAAGCATGGAGGAAACATTAGCAGGGCAGCAAAAGAACTTGGACTAACTAGGGCATCACTTTACAGAAGAATAGAAAAGTATGGTATTTAAAGGTTTCAGGATTCAAATAATAATAAGGGTATTATTGCTTGCAATAACCTTTGTGCTTGGAT
>Ga0164315_10005264_pt1 | contig 10116 bp, 4 predicted proteins | sample GuaBasSedimGuay6_FD_113737 | JGI IMG/M metagenome (GOLD analysis project Ga0164315, IMG submission 113737) | Subseafloor sediment microbial communities from Guaymas Basin, Gulf of California, Mexico - Guay6, Core 4569-2, 0-3 cm | ecosystem: Environmental > Aquatic > Marine > Hydrothermal vents >... | reverse complement strand
TGGGATACATCTTTTTCCACGACAAGCACCCATTCCTAAGCGAGTTGTATGCTTGATTTCATCAACGGAAATAAACTTGCGATCGCCAATAATGTCCATAATCTCATCCATTTTTACATCATCGCAATGGCACACATAGGTTTCTGATTCAATTTGTTTATCAAAAGCACTGATTTGGACAGGCTTTGGAAAACGTTCTTTTATAATAAAACCTCTTACTTCTATCAAATCATTACCCTGTAAATCAAGTGATTTTACCCTGGCAACGTTTGTTTTGTTAGGTTTTTTCAGTATTTTTTCAATAACACCTTCTCCCAGTTTTTCTCCATTATTATCAACAAGAAAAACCTCAGCATCTTTTTCCACCTCATATTCAATTGGTAGAAATAGCCAGTCTTTTTTAACATTATAGCCAAAAATTGCCAATCCGGGACATTGATAAACACAATCCATACAGCCTATACATTTTTGAAAATCTAATTGTGGAACCGTACTGGTTGAAGTTTTGGTAATAGCACCATGAGGACATGAAAACTCACATGGATTACAAGCAAATCCATGAAGACAATCAATTTGTACAAATGGTTTTGCCTCTGCCCTCACTTTATCAGGTGTAAATACTTCTTCAATTACCTTCGTAGGATGTTGTTGAGAATCAATATATTCTTTTGAAACACTTAAAAAAGCATCATAGTCATATTTTACACCCAAAACGTTAAGAATTTCATATGCAACTTGTTGTCCACGTAACACGGCACTTGTTCCTTCCCCTATACGTATTGCATCACCAGCACCATAACAAAATCGTCCAAATACCTCATGTCCTTTAATTAATAGCTGGTCATCGGCAACCAGGCCAGTACATATATTAATTGCATCAATACCTTCAATAAGTTGTTCTGTTCCCGGAATAGGCTGAAAATTTTTACAATCTGCAACAACTGCACCTTCTATACCTGTATGATCTTCGTTAGGTACAGCCTTAATTAGTATTTTGGAGGTCAATACAGGAATTCCCAGGCGACGCACACGGTTGGCCTGAACAGGAAAACCACCTTCATGATCCTGTGCTTCAATAATTGCTTTTACATTTGCACCGGCCTGTATTAATTGGTATGATGTTAAATAACCAATATTTCCAGCACCTACTGTTAATATATTTTTACCCAAAAGGGTAAACTCCATGTTCATCATCTTTTGGACAACTGCAGCCGTGTATACTCCGGGCAAATCATCATTTTCAAAAGTTGGCATAAAAGGGACAGCACCTGTTGCTACTACCAAGTATTCAGCATCAACATAATAAATTTCATCTGTTTGAATATTTTTAACGGCAATCCGTTTTCCTTCCAGCAAATCCCAAACAGTTGAATTAAGAAATATGCCATCATGATTATCCCCGGCAAGGGTTTTGGCAATATCAAAACCACGCATACCGCCAAATTTTTTTTCTTTTTCAAAAAAGAAAAACTGGTGTGTTTGCATTAAGAACTGTCCACCAATTTGTGCATTATTATCAATAACTATATTTGGAATATTGTGTTGATTTAAAATTTCACGAGTAGCTAAACCGGCAGGCCCTGCACCTATAATTACTACGGTAGTTTTATATACGTTTATCGCTTTCTTTTTTTTATAATCTACAATGTCTGGGCTATAATCACGGGGTACTTCCTTTACCTCTTTTACGCCATCAACAGGGGTAATACAAATTCGTTTAATTTGTCCATCAACCAACATCTCACAGGCACCGCATTTACCAATACCACATTCAAGGCTACGCTCCCGGTTTTTTAAACTGTGGCTATGTACGGGGTGACCCGCCTGATGCAAAGCTGCCGCAATGGTGAACCCTTTTTCAGACTGTACTTCTTTTCCTTCAAAAATAAAACTGCTTTTTTCTTTAACGGGAACTTCTAATATAGGGTGTTTACTTATTTTATACATAACCAAATTATTAAAATATCTGAATTCTTTTTCTGTTATGTAAAAGTAGATGTAGGTGGCTGCAGATGAAATGACCTTTGTCATTTTCAGTTAGTGAAAAGGATGATTTTTCTCATAATGTAGCCGCAAATCAAAAGTTTGAAACTTTCAAATTTTCGAGCTAATCATAAATAGTGTATATAAAAAATACAATTTCCTTTTGAAGCTCTAAGAAAAATATAATTTAAGCCTCCATAAGTATCACAACTGTTTTTGGTAAATACGGTACCTTTTATAAATATTAGCACCCAGTCTTTCCATTTCAGCCCGCATAGGTTTATTGCTTTCCATCACCACATGAGAATCAATGAATTGCATTCCTTCATTTTTTGCACTCTCCATTAATTTAACAGCCATCAATATGTCTATACCATGGTTCCGGTATTCCTCTTTTACAGCACCTAATAATAAATTAAGCTGTTTTGTCTTTTTCCCGGCTCTAAGGATATGCCATAAGCCAAAAGGAAATAACCTTCCTTTTGCCATATTGATACCTTTGCCAATATCAGGCATAGCAATAACAAAACCAATAATATTTTGGTCTTTATCAACCGCAGCTTTAACAAATCGTGGATTTATTAAATAAATAAAGCGATTGGCAAATTCAAAAATTTCTTTATCAAGAAAAGGGGCAAAACCAAATATATTTTTATAAGAATCGTTAAGCAATTTAAAAACCGGATAGATAAGTGGTTTAAGATTTTTACGTTTATCTAACTCTAAAATATCATAACCATTGTTAAGTGCCCTGGCTGAAGCTCTTTTATATAAATCAGGAATTGAATCAGGAATATTTAACTTATATTGGACCAAGTCCAGTTTCTTTTCATAGCCATAAGATTCCACAAATGAGCTTAAATAGGGAAAACTATGGTTGGTAACTATTACTGTTGGCTTATCAAATCCTTCAATTAGTATACCTTGCGGCTCTTTGTCGCTAAACCCAAATGGGCCAATAATATGATCCATACCATTTTCTTTTGCCCAGTTTTCTACTTTCGCTAACAATGCATTGGCAACATCCTTATTATCTGTGCTTTCAAAAAAAGCGAATCTTCCTTGTTTTTGATTATTTGCATCATTGTATTTTTTATTGATAATACCCATGACTCTGCCTACAGGCTTATTATCCTGGTATGCAAGATACATTATGGTATTAGAATATGAATAGGTATGATTTTTTTTATGTGAATAAAAAGTCCTTTCATCAGAATATATAGGATAAAGCCAGTTTTTGTGTTTTGAATGTAATTTTTCTGGTAAAAAAATATATGTTTTAAGGTCTTTCTTAGTCTTAACTTGTTTTATCGTTATACTCATACATTCAAACTTTAATCAATTAATACGTATTGTAATTTCTTATTATAGTAAACGTAAATTTTATTCCCCATAAAATATAAAAGCGGCGCAGAAATAAGTCCACCAATTATATCAACTACATAATGTGCTCTAATATAAATAGTTGAAAAGCATATTAATAAAGCAAGGGGGAATATTACTATTAATAGCTTTTTATAAGTTTTGATTGAAATTAGTAAAATAATCCAACTAAGACCAACATGAGAACTGGGAAATGCACCTGTAGGTGTTTCTCCTATATCCTGTATCAACTTCATAAGCTTGCTCCAAAAAAATGGATGTACTGTTTCAGCTTGCTCTTCAGGGAAATAAAACTGAGGTCCAACCACAGGAAATAGTACGAAAAATAAATAATACGAGTATGCAGAAAAAATAATGATGAAAAAGTATTTATCGAATTCATGATTTTTTTTAAAAAACAAGATTATAGGAAAAATAATAATTAGTAAATAAAATGAAAAATAGGAGAAGGACATAAATTCATTAAACCAGATACTTTTATATTCTGAACTAAACCATAACGAAGGTTGAAATCCAAATATTACATCTTCTATTTGAACAAATATTCCATCTAAATCATTGAAAAAAATATTATTATAATATCCTGTTTCACCATAAAAATAGGCCGTAAATATCAGGGGATAAAAGTATCTTAAAAAAGAAATAATTTTATTATTACCGTTTGCATCGAGTTTGAGAAGCACAAAGATAATAAGAAGAGCTACTATTCTTGCACCTATTAAAATTGGAAAATACTCTGTTTTTATTCTACCAAATATAATAATTAGTCCACTTATAAAGATAAATAGCAAGACAATTAAATCAGTTTGGTTGATTCTTTTTATCATAAATTATTTGAAAAATTAAGCCCCAAAATTAATATAATCTTGGAATATTTAACAAAATAAATTATTTTCTTAGGACATTAGCAAGTAGACTTAATCTTCATCTTTTTCATAAGGTGTTTTTTCCAATAATTGATGCTACAACTTGTTTTGTCACCATTTTGTTAATCACTACCTTTGTTTAGACTTAAAACATAAGAGGAATATGTGATCCTACTCTAACATAAGCTATTGTTAACAAAATCATTACAGATTTCGGGTTTAAATCACAAAATCATTAATGTATATAAACTGCCACACATATTACAGTATGCGCTTCGGAACTTTTTCCGAAGAAGTACTTTTGCAATTGGCTAAAGCGCACAACATACAAAAGCTGGCACTTACAGATATAAATAATACTTCAGCCAGCCTGAATTTTGTACGGCTAGCTTCTAAGTATAATATTAAACCAATTATTGGGATTGATTTCCGAAATGGCATAAAACAACTTTATGTTGGCCTTGCAAAAAATAACGATGGCTTTTTTGCACTTAATCAGTATTTATCTAAATATCTGCACAGTAAAAAACCAATACCAGAACAAGCTCCAGCTTTTGAAAATGCAGCTATTATCTATCCATTTGAGCAAGTACTGATGACAGAAAAAACGGTTTTCAAAGAAAACGAATATATTGGTGTTAATATACAGGATTTACGAAAAATACGATTTTCAAAACTATACCAATTAAAAAACCGTTTTGTTATATTACAGCCGGTAACTTTTAGAAACAAGAAAGATTTCAACACCCATCGTTTATTGCGGGCAATTGATAATAATACTCTGCTTAGCAAATTACCCGAAGAAGAAGAAGCTCAGGAATGGGAAAAGATGCAGGTTAATGAAGAATTAAAGCAATACTATTTTGAATTCCCTTTCATCATCCAAAATACTGAAAAATTAATGGATGAATGTAGTATATTTTTTGATTTTTCTGAAAGCAGGAAACCACAGAACCAACAAAGCTATACAGGAAGCAAACAGCAAGATGAAAAGAAACTTTTAGAATTGTGCAAACAAAACCTGTCCTATAGGTATAAAACTATAACAGAAGAGATTAAAACCCGCTTAAAGAAAGAGCTGGGACTTATTCGACAAATGAATTTTGTATCCTACTTTTTAATCAACTGGGATATTATTGAATATGCAAAGCGAAAAAACTACTATCATGTTGGCCGTGGAAGTGGTGCCAATAGTATGGTGGCTTATTTGCTGGGTATTACAAATGTTGACCCCATTGATTTAGACCTGTATTTTGAACGATTCATAAACTTATACAGAACTAGTCCACCTGATTTTGACATTGATTTTTCGTGGAAAGACCGTGAAGATGTTACACGTTATATTTTTAAACGTTTTGATAATGTAGCTTTACTGGCTACTTATAATACATTTAAACATAGTGCAGCTGTTCGTGAATTAGGAAAAGTTTTTGGACTACCTAAGCATGAAATTGATATTTTAAGTGATAATAAGTATAACATTAACCAACTTGACCAACTTTCCAAATTAGTTGTTAACTATGCCAAACAAATAAATGGTATGCCCAATCACTTGAGTATACATGCTGGAGGTATACTCATTTCAGAAAAACCAATTAACTATTTTTCTGCCACAGATATGCCACCAAAAGGTTTCCCCACCACACAGTTTGATATGGTAATAGCTGAAGATGTTGGCCTATTCAAATTTGATATTTTGGGGCAAAGAGGCCTGGCAAAAATTAAAGATGCCGTAGCAATTGTAAAACAAAACCAGCCTAACGAAGCCGATATAGATATACATGATATTAACCGTTTTAAGCAAGACCCAAAAGTAAAAGAGTTGATAAAAAATGCGCAATGTCTGGGTTGTTTTTATGTAGAATCGCCGGCTATGCGCATGTTATTAAAAAAACTGGAGGTAGATAATTACCTCGGACTTGTGGCTGCAAGCTCTATCATCCGTCCCGGGGTAGCTAAAAGCGGAATGATGAGAGAATATATCCTAAGGCATAAAAATAAAGAAAGACGAAAACAAGCACATCCGGTGATGTGGGAACTAATGGAAGAAACCTATGGAATAATGGTTTACCAAGAAGATGTAATAAAAGTGGCTCATCACTTTGCTGGCCTATCTTTAGGCGAGGCTGACGTTTTGCGCAGAGGCATGAGTGGAAAATATCGTTCCAGGGAAGAATTCCAAAAAATACAGGAAAAATTTATAGAAAACTGCCGAAAAAAAGGCTATCAGGATAAATTAATATTCGAAATATGGACCCAGATAGAAAGTTTTGCCGGTTATGCATTTGCCAAAGGACATTCCGCATCTTATGCTGTGGAAAGTTACCAAAGCTTGTTCTTAAAAGCCTATTACCCACTGGAATATATGGTTGCTGTACTAAATAACGGTGGTGGATTTTACCATATCGAAACATACATTCACGAAGCCCGTATGCTGGGTGCGACCATTCATGCACCTTGTATCAATAAAAGCGAATATTTAAGTGTGATATATGGCAAAGATATTTATATCGGATTTTCACAATTAAAAGATTTAGAAAGCAAACTGGCTAATCTGATTGTAAAAGAAAGGAAAAACGGTCTATACACTTCATTTAACAATTTTGCTGAACGGATACCCGTTTCCATGGAACAACTAAGTATTTTAATCCGTATAGGAGCTTTTGATTTTACAGGCATAGATAAGCGAAACTTGTTGTGGGAAGCACATTTAAAAATAGGGAATACAAAAAAGCAATATGAGCAGAAACAGCTATTTTACACACAAACAAAAAACTACAGCTTACCAAAATTCAAAACCCCATATTTTGAGCATGTTTTTGATGAGCTTGAATTACTAGGCTTCTCAATGGATAGTCCTTTTAGATTATTGGAAAACGAACCAAAAAGTAACTTCACAGCCAAAAGTCTTCCGGCTTACATTAATAAAATAATAACTATTTACGCTTATTTGGTAACAATAAAAACAACCAGCACATCAAATAAAAAACGCATGAATTTTGGGACTTTCATCGATTCAGAAGGACAATTTATTGATACAGTGCATTTTCCACCTGTGGCAGCAAAATATCCTTTCAGAGGAAGAGGCGTATATGCTATTACCGGAAAGGTTACCAGTGAATTTGGTTTCCTAAGTATTGAAGTGGTTAAAATGATAAAACAAAATTACATTACCGACCCTCGCTATACCGAAGAAATCCAGAAAAAAGGTAAAATAGTTACAGAAAACAGGTTAAAAAGTGGGTTTAGGGTTGTTTAATACTCCAACTCCCCTCCTACCTCATCAATTTTAAAATATTTACGAAAAATAGTAACTACCAGATAAAAAAACGGAGTATCGCTCAAGGCAACCAACACTTTAAATAAGAAGCCATTTAAAAGTAATACACCAAACAATTCCCATTCAATAACTCTAAAGCTACATAACAGTAACAGCACCACAAAAGTATCAATAAACTGCGAAGTAAATGTAGAAGCATTATTACGTAACCACAAATGCTTGCCTTTGGTTAGCCTTTTCCAGAAATGAAATAATTGCACATCAATAAACTGGGCAGTTAGGTAAGCTACCATTGATGCCGCAATGCCCAAAAATGTGAAGCCAAAAACCTTATGATATTCATCATCCGAAATGGGTGACCACGAAGTGGCTGTTGCTGCATCAGAAACAATAATGATTAACAGAGTGAAAAGGCTTGCAAACAATCCGGCCACAACTGTTTGGTTAGCACGTTTTCGACCATATATTTCAGAAATAATGTCTGTTACTAAAAAGGTTACAGGATAAGGAATAATTCCAACAGATAATTCAAAATTAAACAAGCCCCAAGGATTCCAGCTAAAGAATTTCTGAAAAATTAAATTGCTGGTTACCAAAGCTGCAATAAATAGTGCGGTTAATGCAATATAAATCCTTTCGGCGGTTTGCTTTTTGTTTATGTTCATTGTATGAGTTGTATAACAGCCTTCCAAGCTGCTTTTTAAATCACAGCTCAGAGAGCTGTGTTACTCTTTCGATTTTCGGTAAAGCAAATCAGCCATAGCAAAACGAAGCTCGCTGTATGTGTATTCATCCCCAAGTGCGTTTTTTATTGGGCCTAAATTGTAAGTTTCCAATTTTTCTGCAACTTTTATAATATTTTCAAGCTTTTTTGTATCTAAAACCAGTTTTACATCTATTTTTCCCTGTGCAACATAAGTACTCAAGTGGCTTTCAATCGTAGTAACTGCCAGTGAACGTTCTTTGGCTATTTCTTCAAGATTATTTCCTTGTTGGAACAATTCAAAACTAACCTCCCGGGTATTTGGCCCTTTTCCTTTTAGTGTTTTACTTTTCTTTTTTTCACTTTTTGCAATTTTAGGAACTTGTTCTTCCCTGTTTTTATATAGCTCGGAATTTACTAATTGTTCTTTTGTAAGGTTTGTATCTTTAATGGTTGCTTCAATCAAAGCTTCAGCTTTATGTATTTTTTGAAGCTGGCCAAAAAACATACGCTCAATATCTTTTAACTCATTCAGATATTTTTTTACACGGGTTTCACTTTTCAATTCATTTATCTTTGAAAATATTTTGTCAGAAAAACCTTTTAAAATAGGTTCAAAATGCTTTTTTGCAGCCTGCACCCTATCCAAAAGTACTGATAAATAATCATCAGCATTATGTCCTGCAATTTTATCAAGTTGTAAAAGAAATTTTTTGGAAACACTTACAGGATCTTGCAATTGCTGATGTAATTCCTGAGCCCAGGGGTGATATTTCTGTTTTATTGATTTTTTCTCATCCTTAGTATAATTTTTTAAATGATAATAGTATTGATTTGAAATGCTTGTAAAATCATATGCATATTTCACAAATCCATTAATATAATCTTTTAAGCCATCATTAAATTGAGTAGTCAGTTCCTCTTTTGACTCTTTGGTTTCGGCAAATTCATTTAATAAACTATCCTGCTTAAGACCATTATATTTAATAGGCTCTGTCAGCACTAATCCTTCTAAAGAGGTTAATCGAGATAAGGCAACATAAACCTGACCAGGCGCAAATGCTCGTGAAACATCAATCATTGCTTTATCAAAAGTTAAACCTTGGCTTTTATGTACGGTAATCGCCCAGGCAAGTTTTACCGGATAATGAGTAAAACTACCTTTTACATTTTCTGTTATTTCATTGGTTTCCTTATCAAGACTATATCTTTTATTCTCCCAGGTATATTTATCCACAGTTACCAAATCACTTCCATCATTAAAATCAACTTCAATAGAATCCTCTGATAATTTACTTACCGTTCCAATTTTACCATTAAAATATCGCTTTTCACCAGAATAATCATTTTTCACAAACATAAGCTGTGCACCTTTTTTTAGCTCCAATATCTCTTCAAGAGGAAACATGTGATCAGCAAAATCACCCCTAATTTCCGCCTTGTATTTATGGATTTTTTGATCTATTTTCTTAAGTTCATCAGCATTTAAACTATCTGCTTTGTAATTATGAGTAGTTAAAAAAACATAGCCTTCATCAGACTTAGGTTGAAAATCAGGTTTATAATATTGATTAAGCGTATTAATATCAGATTCAGATATTCTATTTTCGCGTAAATTATTTAAGATAGAGATAAATGCTTGATTCGTTTGACGGAATATCTTTTCCAATTCAATATAAATTGGTTTACTATACTTAAGTGATTGTGCCTCAAAGAAAAACATTCCCTGATAGTAATTCTTCAAATATCCCCATTCAGCATCTTTCACTACAGGCGGAAGTTGTAACATATCGCCAATGAACAATATTTGTACACCTCCGAAAGCAACATTACGCCTTCGCCGGATATGCTTTAACACAACATCAATGGCATCCAGAATATCAGCCCTTAGCATACTAACC
>Ga0164315_10005263_pt1 | contig 10118 bp, 6 predicted proteins | sample GuaBasSedimGuay6_FD_113737 | JGI IMG/M metagenome (GOLD analysis project Ga0164315, IMG submission 113737) | Subseafloor sediment microbial communities from Guaymas Basin, Gulf of California, Mexico - Guay6, Core 4569-2, 0-3 cm | ecosystem: Environmental > Aquatic > Marine > Hydrothermal vents >... | reverse complement strand
CTGGTGCCGTGGGTATTGATGTAGTCGACGGGTGAATCCACCGCGGCAATGGCCTGCTGCATGCAACGTACCGCGCCTTCGCCGGAAGGTACCACCATATTGTCGCCATCAGAGGTCGCACCATATCCAACCAGTTCAGCATAGATTTTTGCACCACGGGCACGGGCATGCTCAAGCTCTTCCAATACCAGCATACCGCCGCCGGCAGCACTTACAAAGCCATCGCGCGTAGCATCATAAGCACGGGATGCCAGTGTTGGGGTTTCGTTGTATTTTGATGACAATGCACCCATGGCATCAAACATCATCGACAAAGACCAGTGTTCTTCCTCACCACCACCGGCGAAGATCACATCCTGTTTACCCCACTGGATCTGCTCCATCGCAGCACCGATGCAATGGGTGCTGGTGGCACAGGCCGAGGTAATTGAATAGTTAATACCTTTAATGTGGAAATGCGTAGCCAGGCAGGCAGAAACGGTACTACTCATGGTTTTTGGAACCACGTAAGGGCCTAAACGACGCACACCTCTTTCACGCAACTTGTCTGCCGCCAGAACGGTGTTGTGGCTTGATGCACCGCCGGAACCAGCGATCAGTCCTGTACGCACATTTGAAATTTGCTCTTCAGTCAAGCCGGCATCATCAATGGCGCTTTGCATGGAAATGTATGCATAGGCTGCAGCATCTCCCATAAAACGAAGATGCTTGCGATTGATATGTTCGCTCAGATCAATTTCCACCGATCCGCAAATCTGGCTGCGCAAGCCCATTTCTGCGAAATCTTCATTGAAACTGATACCAGAGATTCCGTCTCGCAATGACTCGGTCACGGACTCCTTTGAATTACCAAGGCAGGAAACCACTCCCATACCTGTTACAACTACGCGGCGCATGTGATTCTTCCTAAAAACTTTCTGTGGAGAGGAACAGACCGACACGCAGGTCGTCTGCGGAATAAATGTCCCGACCGTCAACGGCCATCACACCATCGGCAATCACCATGCTCAATCTGCGACTGATGACCCTTTTCATATTCAGAGTATAGGTAACCGTTTTAGCCGTTGGCAGTACCTGGCCGGTGAACTTCACCAGGCCGGAACCCAGCGCCCTGCCCTTGCCCTTGCAACCGATCCAGGAAAGGAAAAAGCCACACAACTGCCACATGGCATCGAGCCCCAAACAACCGGGCATCACGGGATCACCTTCAAAATGGCAACCAAAAAACCACAGGTCCGGTTTAATATCCAGCTCCGCTTTTATATAGCCCTTGCCATGAGTTCCGCCTTCCTCGTTTATCTCGACGATGCGGTCGATCATCAACATGTTTCCGGTCGGCAATTTACCGGTATCTGGCCCAAATAAATCACCGGTGCCGCAGGCCTCAAGATCTTTGCGAGAGTAGGAATTTGCTCTGTTTTCTGAAGTACTCATATTTTTATTTTACGGGTTAAATGAAAGAGAACTATTCTACCCTGTAGTGAAGCTTAATGCGTCAATACCCGTGCGTATGGCTTTATACAAACAGCCTCTCCTTGAGGAGCCAAAGCCATATCCCTATACTCAAGTTGGTTCCAAGGAGATTCCATATGAGCACTGTCAGTATCGACACAATCCTTCAAAAATTCCCGGGCTTGTTAAGCTGGCATTCGGGAGATAAAGCAGCCGTTGCCAACGTCCCTTGTTCAGAAGTAAACCCTGTGCGCAATGGCCTGTGTTTTTGCCCGAACAAGAAGGATATTGAAAACTGCTTTGAGCAGGGTGTTTCCATACTGGTCGTACCTGCAAACCTGGGCGATGATGCACAGGCCCTCAACCCCGGCAGCAGCGCCGTTTTGATCAGCGATGAACTACAGGCAGCAATGGCCAAACTGAACACCGGGTTTTTCCTCCCCCAGTGGGGGCGTTTACCGTTTGCTGAAGATACTATTCACCCATCGGCCAGCATCCACCCCAGCGCCAGCTTGCATGATAGCGTCGTGGTTCAACCCAATGCCGTGATTGGTCCGGAGGTCACTATTGGAGAACAAACCGTGATTGGTGCCAACACCACGCTCGAAGGCAACATCACCATCGGCAAACGCTGTTTCATCAAATCCAATGTCTTTGTAGGCCACTCGGTGCAAATCGGTGATGACTGCCGTATCGAACCACAGACATCCGTGGGTACCGATGGTTTTGGATATGGCACAGACAACAATGAACAGCACTTTGCCAAACCCCACTTCGGCAAAGTCGTTCTTGAGAACCGGGTGGAAATCGGTTGTGGTGTGCACATCGACCGGGGTACTTTTGAAGACACGGTGATTGGAGAAGGCACGAAAATCGATAATCATTGCCACTTTGCCCACAACACGACCATCGGCAAGAACTGCCTGATCACCGCCGGGTTTATCGTTGCTGGAAGCTCTGATTTTGGTGACAACTGCAAATTCGCCGGCAGGGTGAGCGCCAATGGCCACATCAGTGTTTGCGATGATGTCACCATGGGACCGGTTTCAGTGATCAGCAAAAACATTACCCAGGCAGGGTTTTACGGTGGGTTTCCTCCTGTGCCCTACAAGGAGTTTCTCAGGAACCAGGCCTCCACCGCATCACTTTACGACATGCGGAGAAGTGTTAAAAAACTTCTGAAGAAGATTGACACTGAAGAATAAACGTCGCTGGCAAGCTGTGCACCCCGCCGCGGAAACACTTTTGGAGTTAAGCGCTTAGCACATTCTGGCCGCGGCCTATCGCCATTGCTCCGCTGCGCACAACAGAAATGATCTCGGTACAGTCACTGATGCGTGAGATGAAATCATCCATAAGATCATTCGCACCGGTAAGTTCCAGTGTGTAGGTATCGGGGCAGTTATCCAGCACACGGGCGCCGGCGTTTTCTATCAGGTCAGGCAAGCACTTTTCTGCTCCAGCCTGGATTTTTACCTTCATCAACAGGAGTTCCCGTTCGATGTGATCATCCATGGTCATATCTGCCGTGTTGACGACATCCACAAGCTTCAGCAACTGGTTATTGATTTGCTCGATGATATCGTCCGAGCCCCTGGTGACCATCGTTAAACGGGATATTTCCGTGTCTTCAGTGGGCGCAACACTCAGTGATTCGATGTTGTAGCCACGGCTTGAAAACAGGGCAGCGACGCGGGCAAGTGCGCCTGCCTCGTTCTGCATTAGTATGGAGATAATATGTCGCATTTTGCTGGTTCCCGGTATTAAACCCTGAATCCTGAAAGAACAGGACCAATCTTTAATACTCGCGCACATTCAAGACTATTGCAATGAAGTAATAATTGATTGAAACTCGCTCATTATGAAACCAACTGCAGAAACACCCCGGGCTACGCCCCATCCCCTGGCCGGAAGACAGATGACCGGCGCCGAAATGGTCGTTCAGGTCCTGGCTGATGAAGGTGTAGATACCATCTTCGGCTACAGCGGCGGAGCAATCCTGCCGACCTATGATGCCGTATTTCGTTATAACGCTGAACACAGCGGTGACAATGGTGATGAGCCCATGCCCTTAATCGTACCGGCCAATGAGCAGGGTGCCGGTTTTATGGCGGCAGGCTATGCCCGTGCCAAGGGCGAGGTCGGCGTGGTCATGGTCACCTCCGGGCCTGGTGCAACCAATACGGTAACGCCGGTACGTGACTGCATGGCTGATTCCACCCCTATCGTGGTGATTTGCGGACAGGTTCCAAAAGCTGCCATTGGTACCGACGCCTTTCAGGAGGCACCTGTATCCAGCTGCCTGGGACCGGTTTCCAAACATACTTTCCTGGTCACCAAACCGGAATTACTCGAAGCCACCGTGCGAACTGCCTTCGAAATCGCCCGCACCGGACGACCTGGTCCGGTAGTGGTGGATTTACCCAAGGATATTCAGAACTGGAGCGGTGCCTTCAAGGGTTCCGGCCTGTTGCCAGTGCCCGGTTACCGCCAAAGAATCCATGCGGTCAGGGACAATGTCCTCGATGATAATGATTGCGATGCATTTTTTGAAATGTTACGGCAATCAGAACGACCCCTGATCTACGCCGGCGGCGGTGTTATCAATGGCAATGCCTCAGAAGAGCTACGCCGCTTCTCCTCCCGTTTAGGCATTCCGGTTACCACTACATTGATGGGTATCGGTGCTACCGACACCAAGGATCCCCTGTCGCTGCATATGCTGGGCATGCACGGTTTAGCCTCTGCCAATTACGCGGTGGATGATTGTGATTTCCTGATCGCTATCGGCGCCCGTTTTGATGACCGTGTAGCTGGTGTTCCGGCAAAATTTGCACCCGCGGTGAAGCATATCGCACAGTTCGATGTCGACCCGTCCGAAATTGGCAAGGTGAAATCCGTAGACTGGTCCCATGTCGGGGTGCTAAAGAGCGATTTGCAGATCCTGCATGACTATGCGGGACACAATAATATTTCACCCGACTTCAGCCAGTGGCATGCTGAAATTGCAGAACTCAAAGCACGATATGGTCTCAATTACGACCGCAACAGCGACCTCATCCAGCCCTACGCGGTGATTGAAACCATCAACGATATCACCGGCGGGGATGCGATTATTTCCACCGGGGTCGGGCAACACCAGATGTGGGCAGCCCAGTATTTTGATTTTAAACAACCCAGGCTGTGGCTCACATCCGGCAGCATGGGCACCATGGGTTTCGGTCTGCCCGCAGCGATTGGCGCGCAATTCGCCAAACGGAATCACCTCGTCATCGATGTGGACGGGGATGCCAGTATCCGTATGAATATCGGTGAACTTGAGACTGCGACCAGCTACGACATGCCTGTCAAAGTGCTGGTGCTGAATAATTTCGGCGACGGCATGGTCAGGCAATGGCAGAAGCTGTATTACAAAGGACGCATGTCCTATAGCGATAAGTCATTGAGGTCAAAGGACTTCATCAAGACAGCCGAAGCTGACGGATTCAAATTTGCGGTTCGACTGGACAAAAATGACGATATGAAACGGGTGATCAGGGAGTGGCTGGAGTTCCCGGGCCCGGCATTTCTTGAGGTCATCATCGACCGGGATGCCGGTGTTTACCCGATGGTCGGCCCGGGTCTGCCCTATGACCAGATGGTTACAGGGGACTTCATTCCAACCCGCAAAAAGGTCAGCGAAGAGGATATCGACAGTTCTGAGATGTTTTGAGCTAGTGTAGTGTCCTGTACTAGCCTCAAACCGTTATCGAGTGTGTCGCTTTGACCTCCTCCATCACCACGTAGGTGTGGGTCTGTTTGATATCGGACATCCGGGCCAGGGTGCCACCCAGAAAATCACGGTATTCAATCATATTTCAGGTACGGACTTTTAACAGGTAATCAAAGCCACCCGCCACCATATGGCACTCCATTACTTCAGGGCACAAACCAACCTGCTCCTTGAAGCGCTCGAATACATCCGGGTTGGTACGATCAAGCATCACCTGAACAAAACTGACCACACCTGCACCAAGTTTTTGCGGATTGAGCAAGGCCACGTAATCGAGGATATATCCATCTGCCTCGAGGCGGCGAACCCGCTCAAGACAGGGTGTCGGGCTCAGGTTAACCGAGCGGGCAAGATCTGCATTGCTCATACGACCATTGTCCTGAAGTTGTCGAAGAATTTTATGATCAATGCGGTCCAGAACCCGGTCTTTTGACTTGCTCATAGCATGTTCACCTGTTTTAACAGTGTTTTTACAGTGTTTATATCGCGAATAGACGCAATACAGTAGCATATATTGCGTATTTATATCATTATTATAGGATAATAGAAAATACCATTTGAACCACAACAGAGGTCTGTTTTCGTGAGCAACACCACCAATTCACCCCTATCAAAAGCCCGCCATGCCCTGCGCCAGGCGACCCATGCAGACGAGAACAAGATTGTTGCCAACACACTGGGTAATTTTCCGCTAAGCCGGGCGGCCTGTGGCGACATCGTCGAAACCGCCCATGCCATCGTCACGAAATCCAGGGAGATGACCGCGGAACGCGGCACGCTGGATGCATTTATGCAGGAATTCGGCCTCTCAAACCAGGAAGGTGTTGCGCTCATGTGCCTGGCAGAAGCGCTACTGCGCATCCCCAATGCCGAGACACAGTCCGCGTTGATTGCCGAGAAAATGGCATCGGGCAACTGGGCCGATCACCGCGGCAGTTCACAGGACATGTTCGTCAACGCCGGTATCTGGGCATTAATGTTGACCGGTGGTGTGATCAAGCTGGATGAAAATACCAGCCGTGATGCCGCTGGTTGGGCCAAATCAGCAGTCACCAGATTAAGTGAACCCGTTATCCGCAAAGCCACTTTGCAGGCCATGCGCATTATGGGCCATCAATTTGTCTATGGTCGTACCATCAAGGAAGCCCTGAAACAAAGGGCAAAACTCAAACAAGGCTCGCGACTTTTTTCATTTGATATGCTGGGTGAAGGTGCCCGCACCGCCGCTGATGCCGAGCGTTACCTGGATCTCTATCGCCAGGTTATTGAAAAGGTTGGCAAGGCAGTAGAAGACGAAGGCGACGATATTGCTGCGCGCTCATCCATCTCTATCAAGCTTTCGGCGCTGCACCCCCGTTATGAGGCAGTTAAACAACAGCGGGTCCTGACCGAGTTGCTGCCGCGTGTGAAAGAACTGGCGATATTGGCCAAATCTCACGATATTCAATTGACCATAGACGCCGAGGAAGCGGACCGGCTTGATATCTCACTGGATATTTTTGAAGCACTGGCGCGGGATGAAGATCTTGCCGGGTGGCAGGGGCTGGGGCTGGTTATACAGGCTTATCAGAAGCGCGGACCCGCGGCGGTTGACTGGCTAATCGCCCTGGCAGAAGAAACAGACAGACACTTCCCCACACGCCTGGTCAAGGGTGCTTACTGGGATACCGAGATCAAACATGCCCAGGAACTGGGCCATGCCGATTATCCGGTCTGGACACGCAAGGCAACCACCGATCTGTGTTACCTGGTTTCTGCCCAGAAAATGCTGACTGCCCCGCACGCGATCTACCCACAATTTGCTACCCATAATGCACACTCAATGGCTGCCGTGGCCGCCATGGGCAAAGGCATGGAGATGGAGTTCCAGCGCCTGCACGGCATGGGAGATTTACTCTACAAAGCAGCTGGCATGGTGATCAAGGATATGCCCAGGGTGCGCACCTATGCACCGGTGGGTGCGCATGAAGACCTGCTGCCCTACCTGGTACGCCGCCTATTGGAAAACGGTGCCAATTCAAGCTTCGTCAACCGCTTCATGGATGCCGAGGTACCGGTATCAGACGTGGTCACCGACCCGGTTGAAGCTGTAGCGACCATGCCTGATAAGCGCCACAGTGGCATCCCGCTACCAATGGATCTGTATGGCGACAGGCGAAATTCGTCAGGTCTGGACCTGGCAAACCCACTCGAATCTCAGGAGCTGTTGAAAGCACTGGCGGCAAGATCAAATACCACTTACCAGGCTCCATCGATTGTCTGCGGCGAAGCTGTGGGCGGTGAAGAACTCCTGGTTCTGTGCCCCGCTGACAAGCGAATTGTGGTTGGCACCAACCGGCATGCTGAACCGGAGGATATCAACCGGGCCCTGGATGCAGCAGTCAAGTCGCAAAAAGGCTGGAATACACTGGGCGGTGAAGCCCGCGCCCAAATCCTGGAGCGTCTGGCTGACCTGATCGAAGAACACCGTGTACCCCTGCTCGATCTGCTTGCCCGAGAAGCCGGACGAACCATCGCAGACGGCATATCCGAGGTTAGAGAAGCTGCTGATTTCTGTCGCTACTATGCGCTACAGGCACGCCTCCATTTTGCCGAGCCCAAAACTCTCAAATCCGCCACCGGTGAAAGCAACCAGCTTTCGCTGCATGGCCGGGGTGTGTTTTTCTGTATATCTCCATGGAACTTCCCGCTGGCCATTTTCACCGGTCAGATCACCGCAGCACTGGCGTCTGGTAATGCCGTCATCGCCAAGCCCGCCGACCCGACACCGTTGGTCGGTGCTTACACGGTGCGCTTGATGCATGAAGCCGGCGTTCCTGTTGACGTGCTTCACCTGCTCATCGGACGCGGTTCGAAAATGGGCGCTGTAGTGGTATCGGACGAACGCGTGATCGGTGTGGCCCTGACCGGTTCAACGACCACTGCGCAGACCATCAACCGTGCACTGGCCGCCAAGAACGGACCCATCAACACACTCATTGCTGAAACCGGCGGTCAGAATGTAATGATTGTTGATTCCTCCGCCCTGCCCGAGCAGGTCAGCGACGATGTGATGATATCGGCCTTTTCCTCCGCCGGTCAGCGTTGCTCAGCCTTGCGCGTGCTTTATGTACAGGACAGCATCGCCGACAAGGTCATGAAAATGTTGAAAGGAGCGCTGGATGAACGCCAGATCGGCGACCCGCTTGATCTGTCCACCGATATCGGACCCGTCATCAATGTCGGCTCACGCACCGGCCTGGAAGCACATATTGACCGGATGCATAAAGAAGCCGGGCTGATCGGCAGGGGCAAGGTACCCGATGGTCTCGAAAACGGCTCTTACCTTGCGCCGCATATCTTCGAAATCCCTGCCCTGTCGATGCTTAAAGACGAGGAATTCGGCCCCATCCTGCATGTGATCCGCTACGCGCCCAAGGACATAGATAAAGTCATGGCTGAAATCGGGGACACGGGTTTCGGTCTCACCTTCGGTATCCATTCACGCATCGAGGGTTACTGGCTCGATTTATTCAGGAAAAATGCCGTTGGTAACACCTATGTAAACCGCAACATGATCGGCGCAGTCGTGGGTGTCCAACCCTTCGGCGGCATGGGGCTTTCGGGCACCGGGCCCAAGGCCGGCGGGCCACACTATATGTTGCGCTTTGCTACCGAGAAGATTTTGACCATTAACACGGCGGCCATTGGCGGCAATACTGATCTTTTCAGCCTGAATGAAAGTGAGTAGGCCTGGAATACCAGGACAATTCCGATCTTTAACGGAGGGGTAATACCACCACTTTGGGGGGGCTGGTTTTCATTACCACTGAGCTAATCTGGTTGGTAATGAAACAATAGAGGTCACTATGGAAAAGAATTGGTCGGAGACCCGCCCCGAAGGCACTCACCCAGAAACTGGCCCAGGCAAGGATGAGAGTACGCTTGTAGATCTTCTGGAGAACGCTTGTGAGACATATTCAGACAAGATAGCTCTTGCCTGCGGAAGTGAGACTTTGTCCTATGCCGAGTTCGGAAAACACTCGAATAATCTGGCGCATTTTCTGGGGGGCAAGGGCTTAAAGAAAGGCGATGTCGTCGCACAGATGATGCCCAATGTACTCGCCTATCCCATCTCCATTTTTGCCGTGCTGCGGGCCGGATTGCGGATCGTTAATATCAACCCGCTTTACACGGTGACAGAGGTTGGCAAGGTGCTTGCCGATAGCGGGGCCAGAGCAATCATCGCCTTTTCACCGATGCAGGAACTGGTCAATGGAGCCGACCCCAAAGGGCAACTTGAGTTGGTCGTGCTGGTCAGGCCCGGTGCGATTGCAAACAGCCAGGCGAATGAGGGATCCGGGGAGGTTTACTACCTTGACGCTATCCTGGGTGATGAAGGGAGGGATGCTACGCGGGAGCGGTATGCCATATCCGGCAGCGATGTCGCATTCTTGCAGTACACGGGCGGTACCACGGGCGTTCCAAAGGCCGCGATGTTAACGCACGCCAATGTTTTATCTGCTATCAGGCAATACCGATCGATAGCAGCCGGATATACAAAGAGCGGCAGTGAGATCGTTCTGACCCCCTTACCCTTGTACCACATTTTTGCGCTGGTTTTTAACCTTCTGATTCACCTTTCGATTGGCGGAACGATCGTTCTCATCACCGACCCCCGGCAACCACAAACCATCGTGGAGGCGATGCGCCGCTGGCCAATCACAATCATGACCGGCGTCAATATACTTTATGCCGGACTGCTCAATGCAGGCGTCCTGACAGCAGACGATGTCTCCTCGTTGAAACTCTGCGCATCGGGTGCGACAGCGCTTAATAGCAAAATTGCAGATCAGTGGCTGAACTTTACGGGGTGCCATATTTCCGAAGGTTACGGCATGACAGAAACTTCCGG
>Ga0164315_10005262_pt1 | contig 10118 bp, 7 predicted proteins | sample GuaBasSedimGuay6_FD_113737 | JGI IMG/M metagenome (GOLD analysis project Ga0164315, IMG submission 113737) | Subseafloor sediment microbial communities from Guaymas Basin, Gulf of California, Mexico - Guay6, Core 4569-2, 0-3 cm | ecosystem: Environmental > Aquatic > Marine > Hydrothermal vents >... | reverse complement strand
TTCCTCCTCACCCCTCCCTCTCCAGCAGGAGAGGGCTTTAGAGTCGTATCCGTCAATACAAGTGTGATAAAGAACATTTTATCACTCTTAAGCCCTTCCTCTCGGCACTCCGCTTCGCTGCTCCTCTATAATAGCTCCTGCATTATTCCACCTGCGGGCTTCCTGCAGGAGAGAGCTTAAAAAGCGTAGCTGGTAATTCTTATTCCATTCGTCCTGTAAATGACAGGGTTTTCGCCTGTTGTTTGTCTTGCTTAATTAATATACAACGCACCCTGTAATCTTTATATTCTGTCCATTTTTGCGGTATTGTTAATATTATGTTTCCTAACCAGTTTGGTAGAGGTTTATTGTTCCTGCAAAACCATGATATGCATTCAAGCATAGCAGGTGAATATAAAGCTGTCAGGTTTTCGTCTTGCAAGGACATAAAGGCTTCCGCACTTCCTGGGTCTCCTTGCCTGGCACTTCTGCCATATAATTGCCTGTCTATACGTCGTGCATCATTTCTTGTGGTCGCGATTACATGCAAGCCTCCTGTGTCTTCAACCCCTGGGCCTAACGCTATATCGGTTCCTCTTCCTGCCATGTTGGTTGCTACTGTAATGCTGTTTAATTGACCCGCATTGGCTATGACGTCTGCTTCTTGCTGGTCTTGCAGTGCATTTAATACTTGATGCGTTAATTTATGTTTTGTTAATACTGCACTGACTATTTCCGATTCAGCGACCGATACGGTGCCAATTAACAGGGGCTGACCCGTTTCATGGACTTTTGTGATTTTCTGGATAAAGGCCTGCCATTTTTGTTCGGTGTTTTTATATACTTTCTCTGTCTGCATTTTTCGTCTACAGGGCTGGTGTGTTGGTATTTTAATGACTCTTAAGCCATACACACTGTTTAATTCTCCGGCCACTTCAGTCATGGTTCCTGACATGCCTGACAGGCGCAGATATCGTTTGAAAAATTTCTGGTATCCTATCCGGGCTAAAGGATCTCTTTCCCCGGTTATTTCACAACCTTCTTTGGCTTCTATTAATTGATGTAAGCCGTGTTCCCAGGATCGGTCTGGCATTACCCTGCCTGTCAGCGCATCAATTATCTCTATTTTGTCATCACGTACCAGATAATGTTTATCTCTTATAAAGATCTGTGTGGCTTTTAATGCCTGGATGACCATGATCTCTCTTCGTCTTCGTTGCTGCCAATAGTCACCTAAATCTTCTACCAATTCCGTTATTTTAGTTTTGCCTTCTGCTGTCAGTTTTATCTCCTGATATTGTTCAATTACTTTATAGTCAGTGTTTTTATCCAGGGACTTTGATAAATAAATAGCATCAAAATAGGCTTGGTTCTGTTCTTCACTTTGCCGGGTACGGGAAATTATCAAGGGAGTTTTTGCTTCATCAACTAACAAGCTATCCGCTTCATCTATGATGGTAAAACACAGTCCCCGTAATAGAAATGCAGAAGGCTTTTGCATATGCATACTTTGCAAATGCTTAAACTGAATTTGTAATTTACCTATATCATCGCCCATTTCCATTCGGTCGCGTAGATAATCAAAAGTAATTTGCTGGCTGGTGGAATGGACAATGTCACATTGATATGCGGCTTTGCGCTCTTCTGTTTCCATTTCATTAATCACCGAGGCCGAAGTCAAGCCCATTTGTTGATACAGTGGCCGTAATAATTGTTCGTCTCTTTCGGCCAGGTAATCATTGGCGGTGACTATATGTACGGGAATACCTGCTAATGCTGCGGTGCATGCTGGCAGGGTCGCTGTTAGTGTTTTACCCTGCCCTGTTTCCATTTCTGCGAGCATGCCATTCATCATGATCCAGCCACCCAGAATCTGTACGTCAAAATGCCTTTTTCCTAGTGTTCTTTGCGATACTTCTCTTATTGTTGCAAAGGCTTGTGCTACCAGGTTATCTTGTAATCCTTGCTGATATAGCCGTTTACGTAGCTGTTGAATATGTTCTTCCATGATTTTGTCCGGGAATTTATCTATGCTTTTCTCAAATCCATTGACTCTTGTGAGTATGTACTTTTGCGTGTATTTTCGACGTTTATACAGATATTTTAGCTGTTCAACTGCTAGCCGGGCTTTTGCCTCTAATACGCCTGGCCATGTTTCCTGTTGCTGGGGATACATGCCCAGTGTCAGTCCTGGACGTAACTTATCTTCAGACATTAAACTGCCTCAAAAAAACCTGTAGTAATCGTCTATATACCTGCTGAGCTATGGGTTCTGCTCCATGGTCAAAGCGTACATATACCCGTTGTCCAATTTCGGTCATTTGATTGCCTGGTGTAAATTCTAAATCTATATGAAAGACTTTCTCCAGTGTTTCCAATTCTTCTTTAGCAGGATCTACCATTATTTGTCCTCCATTGCTTGTTGCCAATGCAGCACTAGGCAACTTATTTGTTGCTTCTGGTGCCCAGCGTGTAATGGTTGCCGGTATTACCTGACCCGGATGATTGACTAACCTGATTTGCACTGCTTTGATCTTTTCGGCAAGCTGGCCAATATCAGACTGCGCAATTACAACCCGGACTGAGGGTAATGCATCATCTATCACATATCCGATAACTTCTCCTTTTCGCACAAATCGTCCGTTTAAATCTTCTACATCCGGTATGAGCAGATTGCCTGCTTTTTTACTGACAATTTGCATGGACTGCTGCTTGTTTATGGCGTATTTTAACTCTTTAGCAACCATGACCATTTCTTCTTTGAAATTTTCTGCCTTGATTTTATCGTTGTTCCATTCTGCTCTGAATTTTGTATTGAGTTCGTTCAATCTGGCATACAGGATGTCAACTTTAGTATTCAGCAGTGGATCATATATTTCTACAACGGCAGTATGTTTTTTTACGGTGCCGGGTAGATCTAATAATAGCGGTCCTGCGAATCCATCTACTTCTGCTCTGAGTTGCGCCTCATCCGGCATCCATATCACCCCTTCCGAGCGTGTATATGCAGGAATTGGAACCCAGTAGACTAGTACAAGAAAAGTGCCTAAAACACCGACTAGACTGCCTATCGCCCTAAATCTTTGCCGGTGTATGGAGGTGCTGGTAAACACAAACATTATGCCTTTGACTATGGGCAACAGGATTTGTCTGGCCAGTATCCATATTGCCAGCACCACTCCAGCTATAAAAAAACTATCGATGACATGTACAATTATGAACCAGAGTAAACTCATCCTGTATGCAAAAGAGCTTATGCTATAGACAACAAACCATTCTGCTTCTCCGGGTGCCGTAGCGGGCGATGACAACCCGGTTGCTCCAAACAAATATTTCTGGCAAAGATACTGCAGGTATTGAATAGATCGCTGGAAAAGATTAGGTATGGCAAGCGCATCTGCGAGCATGTAATAGCCGTCATATTTTAGTAACGGGTTGCCATTAAAAAATATTGAAGAGATGCCGCCTATTGCCATTATATTAAAAGCAATATTTTTTATTAGTCCAGGTTCGACATTTAACCAAAGAAATAGCGCCAAGGCCGATATGAATAATTCAACCAGTATGCCTGCAGCACTGACTAATATGCGTTGTTCCTTACTGCGCAGATGGCTTACGGTCGAGACATCTACATATGGAATGGGCATAAATAACAAAAAGGTTATCCCCATTTCATGCACTTCTGCTCCCTGGTTTTTTGCGCTGAATGCGTGTCCTAATTCGTGCAGGAATTTAATCACGGGATACAGTAAAACGATGATAACCAGGTTATTAGGAGATAGCGTATTGATGCTGAAATATTCGTTGACCGCGGACCAGTTAATTGCCGTTGCAAACCCTGCTGCTGATATTGTTAACAGCCAGATTATTGCTATATACCAATTAAACAAAAACCTGACTTTAGAATAGTGCCTGTTTAAAAAGTTATCCGGGTCCCATAACGGAATTTTTATGGCTATGGGATTGGCTAAATTCTGTTTTAGCTTATTGGTTTTATGTTTCTTATCCCGCTCAAATAATTCTTCAATATCCGATGGCATGCCCGATTGCAATAAATCGCCTGCATGCAGCTTTCCTAATAACTGAATCATTTGTTCTTGCGTCGGTGCAAAATCACCCAGACGATCGCTAATCTGATCCCATATTTGATTAACTGTCAATTGCCCGTTGAGTAATCCGATGACTTGATAGGCTGTTGAATTAAACCGGTGACTCCGTGCACTGGCTTTATCTTCCAGTATGTACCAGATTAATCCGCGATAGTCATGTCGGTGCATTTCCACATGCTGACGTAGTTGTGGCTTTAAGTCACAGACCCGATACCAATGTGGGCTTAGGTATGTTTCACTCATCCTGATTCACCGGTCTAGTGCTGTAACGGGTATGTCCGTGAAAATTGAGTTCGTCATTCACTATCTTATGGATTGTCACATTTTTCTTTGTCATTAAGGCCACCATGACCATACCCAGAGCCTGGCCCAGTCAAACAGTTCATGCGTCCAGATCCAGAATAATTTTTCCTGACCTATTTCGATTTTACCTACGCCTTCCATACCCGGCCTAAGTAGTTTTGGTGAGTCTGATAAAGCCGCCTCGACTCGAAATACATTGCTGCCATCGTCTGCATTGGCGACCTGGGTGATTTTTTCTATCCGTAATGGAAATTTTCTGTCTGGTAAACTTGATAAAGCCAGGGTTCCTTTCTGGCCATGTCGTATATAAGAAATTGATCGCTCGTTAACTTTTAGAATTACTCTGTAGCCATCAAGTGGAGCAATTGTAAACAGAATATCGCCTCTATCAACCGGTGCGCCTAATGACTGACTCAAGTCACCTTCTATGACTATGCCATCAAAAGGGGTTCGGATGACGGTTCTTTGTAATTGCTCCTGTTTTAATTTTAGTTTTGCATCAACTTGCGCTAGCTGGGCATTGAGAATACGAACCTGCACCAGCTCTCTATCTGCCATTGCTTCCCGATATTCTCTTTTAAGCTGCTGCTGTTCTGCTGCTAGTTTAATTTGTTCAAGTTTGAGATCGACATCTTCCATGGTCGCCATTATTTCTTGTTTTATAACAGTATCCCCTGCTCTGACATTAGCTGAGTAGATAAAGCCATCCATCGGTGCGGATACTGTTCGCTGGATTCTACCCTCTAATACGGCATTGGCATTTATACGAAAATCACCCTCGGTCATTGCGGAAAAAGTGATAATAACAGCTGTTACCATGAGCGTTAATTTGAGGCCTAAATGCTTGTAGCCCAGGAGTTCCTGAAGAAAATGTTTGCTCGCTTTAGCTGTTTTTTTAATCAGTGACAACTCATCATCATGTTTTAGTTTAAGGAAAGGTGAAATCAATGCCAGAGCTTGCTCACAGGTATTGATGGTTTCCTGTTCAAAGGGCTGGCTTTCGCTTCTTTCCATTGTTACCGCTGCAAATATAGCGTTGTTGTAAACTAATGGTATGGTACAAATTGCTCCACTACCAAATTTACGTGCTAATTCTGCATGTGCATATGTAATCGCTCTGTTGTCTTCTTCTACTTCCGGGTAAATGGTGACTCTATCCTGGTCTACCGCTTCATCCATTGCCGCTGAAATTGTTTTGATCAGGTTGGATTTATTATCGAATTTAGCGCTGTTCGATAATGCTATTACCTGTGTATGGTAATTTTTCAGCTCACCTATAGCCACTCGTTCACAGCTATATTCTCGCGTTAAATCGCTAATTAAGACGGTAAATGCTTTGCTTAATGAATCTTGTTGTAAACAGTTGATAGCTAGCCTAACCACCGTTGTGTAGAACTGGTCTGGCGTTTCATCTGTTGTCTGAGGCATTGCCAGCCATTTTGTGCCGACTGTTAAAGCATGTAGTATTTTTTGTTGCTGTTGTTCATCATGATGCGTGGTTTTAACCGCAATAATGCCTAGAAATTGTTTGTCAATGTAAATAGGGGAAGCCAGATAATCAAAGGTCTGGTTGTCTTTTGTTTCCTGACTAATATTTGTATTAATCACACTTTCCCGACGCTGTACAGCAAGCTTGGAAATAGCAACCAACTCCAGAGGCTCTACACTATCAAGTGGCCATTGAGCGGCTGGTTTTAAGCCTTTTTTCTCTGGATCAAGCAATAAAAATAGAGCACTGCAAAGTCCGTCTATTGATTTAGATTGTATATCCAGCCAGTTTTGTGCAAAATTTTTCAATGTCCTGGCCTCATAATAAAATGATGCTTTCTTCTGCAACGTTTCTGGAAAAAGGCCATAGGCAATCCATTACATCATCGATATATAACTCAGCACTTTTTTTTATGACCTCTATTTCCTGTGCGGTCAGTTTTTGTTTTATTAATTTATTCTGTTTGTATAGTATGGCATTGTCTGTATTCTGAAGATTTCCTTCTCCGGATAACATGATAGATCGAGCCAGATTAACAAGTATAATTTCAACTTTATTATTCTCGGCTTTTTCAGGCTCCATATGATACCGGGCAATGTCACAGTAATTTTCGGGTAAATGCCATAGCTGCATTATTTCACTACCCACCTGACCATAATCAAATCCTATTTTTTCTCTTTCCACTTGATACAAGGGTTTGCTATTTTCTTGTGATTCTATTAAAACATCCTGAGTCTGTTCAGGAATTTTGGCATACATTACGATATGGCCAATTTCGTGTAAAAGTCCTGATGTAAAAAGACGCTCACTTGCTGGCAGCATGTACTTCTTTGCGAGTAATCGTGCAATTATTCCGCAATATATACAACTACGCCAAAATGCTTCCTGATTAATAACATCCATCGGAATACCTGAAAAGGCCCGGATTGCCAAACTGCTCAATAAAAGATCATGTAATTGTATGACCCCAATGAGTGATATGGCTTGCTCTACTGTACGGGCTTTTCTGGAGTAGCCGAAAAACTGACTATTAGCCATTCTTATAATGCGTGTTGCCAGTGCAGGATCACGGTTAATGACTTCTACAAAATCCTCGATTTTTGCATCAGGTGTAACGACTAAACCTTTAATACTGTGGTAAACCTCAGGTAACGGTATTTTTTCTGCAACGCTTTTTATTAAGTTGTGAGCAGGTGTCATATTATTTAAAGATTGCCTTTTTTAATTATTTTGACTTGTTCGGCTAATGTCGAGCAGGCTACATTCCGCTATATAAGGGTTCTATCTTTGCGGACTAAAGTCCGCCTTACAGTAACGGGTATGCTCTTAAAAGCCCTCCCCTGATGGGGAGGGTTGGGTGAGGAGGAATAAAAATAATTCTTTTCTTCAAAATTCTTTTATTATCTACATAAGAGCTAAAAGAATACGGAAAAAGAGAACTTTTTTAACTTCTCCTCACCCAACCCTCCCCATCAGGGGAGGGCTTTAGAGCGATAGAATGTTCTTTTAAAACCCGTCATTACACGTATAAAAGTCTAGTTTAATTAGCCAAAAATCAGTCTTTCCATTTCACGGCTGATGTCATTGGCTGCTTCATACAAATCATTCAATTCTTCCTCAGTGGTATTTATAGTAAGCAATAAATCCTCATCCATTTCATACCGAAAACTATCCGCACCTGGATATTTATTGACTGAAGCCTGATGAGCAATATGTACAATGGCTGTTTCCTGTATAAATTCTGTGGCATTATCTGGCTCAAGCTGATGCCCGATTATGCTCTGAAACTTTAAGGGTAATTTCCATTCAGCCATCAATGCTTGCCCTACTTTTCCATAGTCAGTTCCAAAATTTCTTCTTTCTACACCTAAGAGTGATATGTTTTCTTTTTGTGCCTGATTAACACTTAGTCTAGATTCCTGGGGATATTTAACAAACAGTATGAGATGGCCTACTTCATGTAGTAAACCAATAATAAAGAGGCTTTCAGCATCTTCCAGTTTAAGTTTTTTTGCCAATAACCGTGAAAGTACTCCGCAATAAATACTGCGTTGCCAAAATTGTTGTAGTGTTTCTATATCATTTGATAAATCCAGCGAATTTAATGCAGATAGACTAAGAACCAGGTCATGTAGCTGTCCAATTCCGATTAGATTTAATGCCCGTTTAATATTATCTATTTGTCCTGAAAAGCCATAATAAGCACTATTAACAATTTTTAATACCAAGGCTAGCAAACCGGGATCAGTATTTACAACATCTGCAAAATCTTCGAGAGATGAATCAGGGTCATCCATTAACTTCCTGATTTTCAAATATATTTCTGGCAAAGACATCAGACTTGATACTTCACCAACCAATTCATCAATATCAACAACAAGGATATTAGTAAGAAACATTTCCTGCTGAGAAACTAAATCAGTCGTTTGGTTGATTAAAACGTCAAGGTCTAATATGTTATCTGTGTTTGTTTTCATTTTTATTGACATCCAGTCATCTGTTCCTGGTTACCATTATTGCAAGTCGAATTAATTGCTTTCATTTTAATCAATAAGTATAGGAAATATCTGGATAAATGCTATGTAAAACTCTACAAAATTTTTTCGACGATGTTAGTCTGTTTATATCAATAAATCTTATCTTGAATTATCACTACTTTTTGAAGTCTATTATCAAAAATATACGTATAATTTTGTGTGAATCCGCAGACCGTTACCCCCCCCGATAGACACATGACCAAGAGATATAAATGGTAAATATCATTCAACTTTCAGTCTTAAACGATAATTATATTTATCTAATCCATGAACCGGTTTCTGGAGAAACTGCCGTTGTCGATCCTGCTATTACTCAACCTGTTTTAGATACCTTGAGTAACTGTGGCTGGACGCTTAATTATATTTTTAACACACATCATCATTGGGATCATGTAGGTGCTAATCTAGAGTTAAAAGAAAAAACAGGCTGCCTGATACTGGCTTCTGAAGCCGATCAATCGAGAATCCCTGGTATTGATAAAAAACTAAAACAGGGTGATGAAATCAAACTGGGAAATCAAGTTGTAAATGTATTTGAAACACCCGGGCATACACTTGGCCACATCGTTTACCACTTTCCAGATAGCAATGCCTTATTCTGCGGTGACACGCTTTTTTCTATGGGCTGTGGTCGTTTATTTGAAGGATCGGCTGAACAAATGTGGCACTCTTTGCAGCAACTGAAGGATCTACCCAAAGAAACACAAATTTATTGTGCCCACGAATACACCCAGGCCAATGGTAAATTTGCTTTAACCATCGAACCGGATAATCGACTTCTGCAACAAAGAACCCGGCAAGTTAAGCTACTGAGAAATCAAAAGAAACCGACTATTCCCTGTACTTTAGAACTAGAACTGGCAACTAACCCATTCTTAAGAGAAAACAGTCCGGAAATACAAAAATCAATCGGGATGGCTGGACAGCCAATGGTTGAAGTATTTAGAAAAATACGAGAATTGAAGGATCACTTTTAATAACAAAACTATTAGCCACACATAAACTAAAGCTGTACTTCAGGCTTTTTATCATTTTACTTGACTGAGATATTAAGCATAGCTACACTCTGTTATTACATTTGTAATAACATCACGAGGTTACGTCATGTTAAAAGTAAAAGTTACCCCTATCGGAAATTCAATGGGCATTGTACTTCCGAAAGAGGCTCTTACCAAACTAAAAGCCAGTAAAGGCGACATTCTATATTTAGTTGATGGACCGGAAGGCTTAACTCTTACACCTTACCAACAAGATTTCGAGGAACAGATGGAAGCTGCAGAAAAGGTAATGAATAAATACCGTAATGCGTTACACGAACTGGCTAAATGAAAGAACCTGTCTGGGTTTTACGAGATGTTGTAATAGCTGTTCATCAAATGCTATTAGCAGAACATGGGGGTCTGTCTGGAATACGAGATGAGACTTTACTTGATTCTGCATTAACTCGCCCTCAGCAACGCTTTGCTTATGATGACGATTTTTCACTGCTCAAGCTTGCAGCCTCATATAGTTATGGCTTGTCGAAAAACCATCCATTTGTGGATGGAAATAAGCGAATCGCTTTAACTGTAGCAGCAATCTTCCTTGAGTTGAGTGGATATCATCTTGATGCGCCAGAAGCGGAAGCCGTTGTAATTTTCGAGAAATTGGCCGCTGGAAGATTGAGTGAAGACGATTTTGCTACCTGGCTTGAAGATTCTT
>Ga0164315_10005261_pt1 | contig 10118 bp, 6 predicted proteins | sample GuaBasSedimGuay6_FD_113737 | JGI IMG/M metagenome (GOLD analysis project Ga0164315, IMG submission 113737) | Subseafloor sediment microbial communities from Guaymas Basin, Gulf of California, Mexico - Guay6, Core 4569-2, 0-3 cm | ecosystem: Environmental > Aquatic > Marine > Hydrothermal vents >... | reverse complement strand
GTTTAATAAAGATGGTTTTCAATTTGTAAACCAGATCAAGTGGCAAATTGATTTTGATAATCACGGTAATAGTGACAATGCAGCTCGATATGTGATAGTATTAAATAAACAATTAAATGAAAAGTTAATCGGATCATTTCTTGCAGGTGCTCTTTATCGCTGGAAAGACGATTTCCGAGGGGTTGAATTGATAAGAATAGGACCTGGTTTTACCTATTATATTTAATAATAGGCACTCTCACAATTTTAATTATTTTTTAAGTGGTGAACACAATGGTCAAGATTTTGATTGGGCAGGAATCCCTTTTTTTAATTGGTTATCAATGTTGATAAGAACTGATGTTATTCACAAAATCTATCTTCTTCTGCCTCCACCACCTCTCATTGCTCCACTGCTACGAGAACGATTGTAATTCTGAGTACCCATATTCCTGTTTTGATAGGATCTATTAAGGTTTTGGTTTTGAGTAGATCTATTCGTTGAGCGCTGGGGTTTTTGTTGGGTACCTTGCTGTCTTTGATTAGTAGAAGGCTGCCGTTTATTTGATCTGTTATCAAAACCACCATTTTGATTGCGTTGATAAACATTTCCACTCCTATCGGAATACATATTATTAGCTTTGTTCGTAGGTCGTGTTTTATTGTTTACATTTTTATTTGCTCTGTTATTTGTATTTTTAACTCCTGATTTTCGATTGTTATATACGTTTTTATTTCTATTACTGCCATTTCCTGCTAAATTACCTCGATTATTTCCACTTCGATTATATCCATTGTGGCGCCCATGATTATATCCATGCCGGTATCCCATTCTGTACCCTGCTGCTCCCCAGGCAGCTCTGCCGTATGGATGAAAACCCCAACCCATCCAGCCAACACCAATACCAACGGAAAATCCCCATCCTCCGTATGGATTCCAATGAACCCCAAAGCCCCATGTAATTGGTCTTGGGTAATAATAATTGCGATACCATGGATTATAATAGTACCCTGTGCCATAGACTACAGTACCACCATAAACATAAGAGTTGGTATAACCCGGTAAATAACCTACTTCAACTTCTTCGGGTGTAGAATCATATACATAGGTGTATTTAACATTATATACCGGAGATTCCGGTGGAATCTGATCTATTTCATCCGGTCGACTATCCGAAACTTTCCAGGGACCAGTTGCTTTATCCGATACAAACCATACAGCATTATCTACACAGTAATATTTACTACTGATCAATAAAACTGATTTATCTGTATTTTTGGCATAGGACATTTCTGTACCTTCAATTATTTCAAATTCTGGATCTCCGTCATATTTTACTTCTACCTTGGCTGTTTTTCTATCTATAGTAGCAGTTTGAGGAATAGATTGCTCCAATAGTGCTGTTTGCGCTTCCGGAGTTCCAGGTACACTGGTTCTAACGGATTCCATTTCTGAATCCTCAGGAATATTCTTAAAATCCTCAGGGAGGTCTTTGGGCTCTTTAAACTTCCAATCGCCATCTTCCAAAGATTTTGAATAATACCAGCGGCCAGCGATTAAGATGAAATGATATTGTGAACTAATATCCATAAGAATATCATTTTCAGAATTGGAAACGTATAATAATTCAGTTCCTTCAATGGGCTTATAATCTACCTTTCCATCCACAACGATCAACTCGGCAGGTTTTGTCTCCACAATTAATTCAGGTGCTTCATTATTAGCTACTGGCTCGGGATCTTTTTCTATTTCCTTCAAATTATCCTTTGCGAATTTTTCAATGTCAGAAGGTACATTTTTTGTAATGACCCAATCTTTATTTATATCTTGAGAGGTGTACCAAAACCGTCCTCCATTGATATAAAAATTCCCGTTTTTGCTATCTTTTACAAGAAAGTAATTGGTATTGACAACATATTCTATGCCCGATTCTTTATCCTTTTTTAATATTGGTTCACCATCAATCATCAATAGTACAGCCGGTACTGTTCTAAAATAGATATTTGGAGGGTCATTATTGATCTTAGATGATAATTTTTCAAGATCCTCTACTTCTTGCAAAGAGGCTATCAATCTATCCAGCGACATCTCCATGTCCCATGACTCCATTTCATTGGAAAGTAATTTTCCAAATTCATCCACCATCTCTTTATCTACTATATCCGGGAAATGGGATTTTTCAATTTGCATGTTTTCTATCAAAACTGTTCTGTCATCCAGATTTGTTGAAAGCGTAGCTTTAAACCATACAGCGCCATAGATCAAATCTCTTTCGCCAAGTTTAACCGTGATGGCCATTCTTCCCTCTAAAATATTTTCCTTAAAAGAATTAAATTGAGGCTGGTATAATGTAATTACAGATTTATTAGGAGTTTCTATTTCTTTAGGCCAGCTTAGTTCTTGTTCTTCATCTTGAGCTTTAACTGTATAATTTCCCAAAAGAAATACTAACATCAATAATGTTGATAATGCTTTAAAGTTCTTCATTGTATATTGTCTAATTAATCTAAAGGCTCTTTTTCCAAACTAAAGAAGATTGCATAAAAAGCAGGCAATACAATAATTGTTAGAATCGTTGCAATAAACAACCCTCCCATGATGGTTACCGCCATTCCACCAAACATAGGATCAGGTAAAAGCGGGATCATACCCAATATGGTTGTTCCGGCAGCCATAGATACAGGAATGGCTCTTGATCGTGCAGCTATAATAATGGATTGATATTTTGATTTTCCATTGGTCTTCATTTCTTCCTCAGCCTGGTCAAATAAAACAATCGCATTTTTTATAACCATTCCCACCAAGCCAAGAAGACCAAGAATGGCAAAGAACCCAAACATTAAGCCTGACGCTAAAAATGAAAATGTGACACCTATCATAACCAGAGGCACCATTAAAATTACAATAGTTGTTTTTCTGAAATCTCCAAAGAGGAGCATCAGAATTGAGACAATTAAAAGAACTGTAAGTCCCATATTCGCCATAATGGCTGCCGTTGAATCTGTCTGATCTTCATAAATACCATCCCACCATAATGTATATCCCGGTGGTAATTCAATGGCCTCTATTAATGGCATGAGTTTAGCTTCTGCTTCTTTATTCCCAACTCCCGGTTCAAGTTCACATTGAGCAACAATGCTTAATTGCCGGTTATATTTTCTGATATTACTTGCTTCCCAACCCAATTTAAGTTCATCAGTTACCTGTTCAAGCGCAACTATTGAACCGGAGGCATTCATAATCGGAATACTTCCAAAATTGCTGTAATCATAATCATCGCGGTTTACATCTTTTAAGACAATGGGCAAAACCCAATCACGCTCACGAAATGTTCCAATTTGCTGACCATCAGTTACCCGCTGAATTGCATAAGCCATTTCAGTTCTTGTAACATTCGCAATCCGGCCTTTATTCTGAGAATATATCGGTTCGATTTTAAAGGTTCTCTCTCCCCAGCTGTCCCTTACATTATTAACACTTGATTCGGCACGCATAATTTCTTTTGCTCGTTCGGCTAAATCTTGTAACACTTTCTCATCTGGTCCATCAAAAGTTGCTTCTATTGTAGCATCAGGATAAGGAGAAACCTTAAATTTATGGAAAACGGCCATTGCATCTGGGAAATTATTCTTCACATGTTTTCTGAAAATAACCATAACAGAATCAGCAGCTTTATAATCATCCGTTTCGATTACCAAGTTTGCATAATGTGGTCGGGGGCTCCAGGATATAGTAGCAAGATAATACCGAAGTGGAGGTGCTCCCAAACTTATGGAAACATTTTTTATATCTTCACGGGCAAGTAGAAATTCCTCCATCTTTTTGATGTCGGTCTCCAATGTATTTATATCCGTACCCTGTGGTAAGAAATAATCCACTTTAAACTGTTTTTTATTAATTGCCGGAAAGAAATCTTGTTTAACAAATTTAAAAAGATACATGCTCAGCACAAATAATCCAACAACAATACCTGCAGTTACCCATCGCCAGGCAACTACTGTTTCAATAAAGTTTGTTAGTTTATGATAAAAGGGTGTATCATAAGGATCTTTACCTGCCTCACCACTTCCCTCTTTTAAAATAAAATCTCCAAATACCGGTGTTTGTACAAGGGCAAATATCCAACTAAGGGATAATGATATAGCAAGTACGACGAATAATGGTTTGATGATCTCGGCCGTATTATTCGGGGCAAGATATAGTGGAAGAAAGGATAGGGTAGCAATAATTGTTGCACCCAATAATCCCCATTGGGGGATGGTTGCCCCATCCATTAGAGCTTTTTTTCGTTTTGCACCTCGCAGTATTCCTATTTGAGCATTACTGGTAACAACTATGGCATTATCAACGAGCATTCCCATTGCGATAATTATTGCAGCGAGAGAAGTACGGTGTAATTCAATATTAGCAGGCATCATAAACATCAAGGTGCCCGCAATTGTAAATAGTAAACTCGTACCAATTAGTATTCCTGCACGCGTACCCATGGCCAGTAATATGATAAAAACCACAATGGCAACTGATATGGCAAGATTGATAAGAAAATCATTATTAGCGGCAACGGCAACCTCATCTTCGTGGTAGACTCCATTTATTTCTATACCTACGGGCAGTAAGGTCTCAATTTCACCTAGTTTATCTTTGATTTTTACACCCATTTTTACTGAATTACCACCAATTTTTGTGGCTATACCAATACCTATAGCAGGAAGACCATTCATGCGCATTTTTATGTGAGGAGGGTCTACATAGCTTTTTTGGACTGTGGCAAGATCGCTCAGACGTATTTGATTACCCGATTTTCCGGTGATAACAAGATTCTCAATTTCTCCAAGTGACTGAAATGTACCTACAGCGTCAACCCGTACTTCAACCTTACCTGTTTGTAATTTACCTGAATTCACCAATTGGTTTTGAGATAATATTGCTTGTTGAATATCATCGGGAGTAATACCGGCATTACTTAATTTTTGTTCAGATATATAAACATTTACTATCCTGTCCTGGATACCAAACAAATTAACTTTTGCAACATCCTCTATTGTTACCAGATTTTGTTTGATGTATTGGGCATAGTCCTCCAATTCTGCATAGGAAAATCCTTCATCTGCAGTAATGGTATAGTATATACCAAACACATCACCAAAATCATCATTTACCATTATTGTACTAGCCTCTTTCGGTAATTGGGATTGAACATTCAGTACCTTTCTCCTCATTTCATCCCAAATCTGCTGAAATTCCTCCCCGGCAATAGATTGGTACATACTTATATGTACGCGACTATAACCCGGTTTGGATTCAGATTTGATCCAATCAACCATTGGATGTGACTGGATCTCACGTTCAATAATTTCCGTTACCTGTTCCTGTACATCGTATTGACTAGCTCCCGGATAATAGGTTGTTACAATCATTTCTTTAACAACGAATGGGGCATCCTCCCTCTTACCAAGCATATCATATGCTTTAATACCACCCAATATAGTAATAGCTAAAAAGAAATAAATAACTTGTTTATTATTGAGAGCGTAACCGGCTATGTTCATATTTTCTATTTTTAAGAATCTTAATTAATAGTTAATTTTATAAGATGGGAAGTCCTAATATGAAAGACCCAATTAAGAAACCTTGATATTTCATATGTTTTTTAAAGTATTTTATCATCTCCTTAAGTATAATTTAACTCTATTTCGCTTTGGTTTCAACTTATTAATTTGAATTAAGAATATCAATATTATTCACCTCATCGCCTTCTATTAACCTGTGTACACCTGCAATAACAATCTGGTTATTAACTGAAAGGCCTTTTGTAATTTGAATGCCATCATGTCCAACGAGATCTCCTGTAACAACACTTTGCTTTTTCACAGTATTATCCGGGCTAATAACCCAGACCATTGTGCTTTTATCAAGATGCCCTTCAAAAATAGCTGTTATTGGAATAATTATTCTACTCTCAATATCCACAGCATTCTTTAAAATTATATTCACCCTACAACTCATTCCTGCAGCTACTTTAACCTGAGTTTTATTATTTTGTTGATTTGTGTGATCTAAATATAGATGTAGAGGAAATCCTTCAGCAGTTGGTTTTTTCTCGAGCTCTTTTAAGGTTGCTTTAAAAACAATATCCGGATAAGTTTCAAGTCGCACTTCATAGCTATCAAAATTTAATAACTGAATTGCCAACTGTTCTGGAATGGTTGTAATAACTTCCAATACCGAAAGGTCAACTAAAGTGGCAATGGTTTCTTTTTGTCTCACATTATCTCCGATATCAATCATTTTCGGACCAAAAAAACCTGTATAAGGTGCATATAATTTTGTGTCATTCAATGCATTATTGGCATCTTGCCATGCAGCTTCCGCTTCCAAATAATCGGCGTAACGACGGTCATAAGCGTTTTTTGAAACTGATCCCTTTTTCCATAATCTGTAAAAGCGATCCGATTCTGCCTTAGTTTGATCGTATCTTGCTTTGGTAGATTGAACTGATATCTTGTAATCTCTGGGATCAATTTTGGCAATTAAAGCCCCTTTTTTTATCCTCGCACCTTCAACTACATTGTATTTAATAATTGGTCCTCCAATCCGGAATGATAAATTTGTTTCCTGGTTTTCTTTGGTAGAACCCGGATATCCTTTACCAGTTGGGTCATTAAAATCACCTATTGTCAAGGCCTTTACAGGACGAATGCTTTTTTCGACCTCTTTCTCTTCTGATCCACAACTTGAAAAAAGGAATATACTGGCAATAGTTACGATGAAAGTTATTTTTCTTTTCATTTTATTTAATTTTTTTATTTGGAATCATTTGATTACTGAGTGATGCTTAATTCACCCATAGCATGTAGATACGATGTAAATGCAAAATTAAGTTCTTGTTTTGCTTGTATGTAATTGAAATAGGTTTTTTGCCAATCCAATTGTGCATCCAGTACTTCAAGAACTGATGACAAGCCTTCAAAATAACGATCAAGCATAACTTCAACATTATTTTGTGCATTTTCTAATGAACTAGCCGCAAAATTCAATTGTTGTTGAGATTGTTGCAAATTGAAATAACTTGTTTCAACTTCCAAGGTTATCATGTCTTTAGTTCGCTCCATTTCAAATTTAACTACTTCCGTTAATTGACGGCTTGCAAAAACCTCTTCTTTTTTCTTTCCCCAATAAAAAATAGGGATAGCTAATCTGGCCTGAAGATTATAGTTAAAAGCTGGATCTGTAGAAAGCCCCGGACTAGGCGCTCCCCAATTACCACCAACACCCACACCTAATTGAGGATTGTATTGTGATGCGGTGATCTTTTCATTAAATTCGTTCATGGAGATCTTATTTTCCAGCATATTTATTTCCGGTCTTTGTTGCATTGCCTTATTCGCAAGGTTGCCGTCTGCTTTTGCCCATATTACAGCTAGTAATGAGTCTGCTACATTCGGTGCTGTGTCAACAGGAAGTCCAACCAATCGATTTAATTCCATCACACTGATCCTAAAGTCTTTACTGGATTTGATCACTCCATATTCAGCATCATTGAATCTAACCTTGGTTTGATACAACTCGTTCATTCCAACAACCTCTTCATCCACCCTATCTTGAATTACTTTTAGAAATTCTCCAATAGCATCTCTGTATTGTACCCATATGTTATTCATCTCTTTTTTTGTAACTGCATTCCAGTAATAAGAATCGGAATTCACCATTACTTCCTGTTCATTCAGATTAACAAAACTTCTCATAACTTCAGCATGAGAAAGAGCTGCATTCTTAGTGTTTTTAAGATAACCACCTGTAAGAATGGGTTGAAATAAACCAAGATCCAAAGAATATCTATTTTGTAATTCGGCTCCCGGATCCCCTGAAGAGTTAGGTGCTAATTGAATAGGGACACCCAAATAAGAGTAATTACCATATAGATCTAATTTTGGTAAAAAGTCTGATTTAGCAGCTTCCACCATAGATTCGGCTCCAGCTAAATTACTTTGTGCCATTTTGATTTGTTGTTGGTATTCAACAGCCATTTGGCGATATTTATAGATCAATTGATCTTGTTGACCAAAGGTGTAGGTCATTGTAAATAAGATCAGTAGTATTAAAGGAGTATATTTTTTCATGTTTTAATATTTATTGTTTTTCAAGGTCATACATAATACTCACATTAGTCATTTTCTTGGGTCTCAAAATTTTTGATGTATATGTTTCATTCAAAGTAATGAAGAAGTATTTCATTGTTGTCAAGTTTAATCTAAATATATTTCCAAATTAATATTTAAAAAAACCCGGAGAGATTCTATCCGGATTTTAAGTAAATATTATATGGTCTTAGCGCATAAACCCAAAACCTATAGCGAAATTAAGCATAGATAAAGATTTTAATTCTCCGGCTGAACTACCGTATAAATACCTTACAGCAAGATTAATTCCAGTACCTGAATAACTATTGAACGGAATAAAAACACCTATTTCGGGTTGGGCTGCAAAACCAAATGAATCAGAGTTAAAAGACCTAAAACCAATATCATTTCGTTGCTCCACATAAACACCTCCTAAACCAATTCCAGCATAGGGTTTAATTTTTCCGTCTGCATCAAAGAAATAATGCATATTTGCCAGAATAGGGAAAACATTTAAATAATGAACTTGTGTTCCAGAAACATGACCTACAAGACCATCATCCTCAAATTCTATTGGAGGAAGATTTTTTAATTTATCATACAAAGCATTCCATGAAACAAATCCACCAACTGTAACATTTTCGTTGATAAAATATCTCCCATCAAATGAGATACCTCTAAAATTTACACTTTCTATAAAGTCACCTGTATCTCCAACTCCTTTGGAAATCTCCCAATTGGTTGTCCAATAAAACTGTTGTGCATTTGTACTGACAATAAACCCAATTATCAACAGGGCTGTTAAATATATTTTTTTCATTCAATTGTTTTTAGATTTTGATTAATTTAAATATGGTGATTGCTCAAATGCCTTATCAATTCCCGAAACGGTGCGATCACCATTGTATGTATTGTCAGATGAAAGTAATCCTCTCATGATTGCAATCCAAGAAGGGTCATCATTGTTATTCTGACGTAGATCCACCATATTTAGTAATATGGTACCAACATCATAAGTAGAAATATTAATCACTGGGGGATAACAATACCAATACCACCATCCTGGAATACAGGGAGGATAAATTATCCCAACCTGTGTATTTCGTCTTAAAATTATTGATGGAATAATTCCGACGTCAACACTTGGTCGTGAATCACTAGGTGTTCTAATCTCAACTGCGGAATTGCTTGGAGTTGGTGAAGGGTTCGCTGTATTACTATAAATATAAACATTTTCAACACCATAAAGGTCAACCATATTATCAAGGGTTGTGTTTAATATTTCGCTATCAATTTCTCCACGATAAGGTAAATCATCGTCATCATCTCCTTTTAATTGAGCAACATTCCAATAAATTACTGCCGATTTTGGAGCAGGATTGAAATCATTTGGTTCATAAACTGTAGTAGTAGTATCCAGGTCCTTAATTTTAATACTGTCATTCGGATAGCATGAATAAAAAAGACTTGCAATGCTTAGAATCATTACAATTTTTAACAATAGTTTTTTCATATAGTTTATGTATTAGATATAATAAATTTTTTGCAAAAATACGTTTAATCATAACAATAAATAATTTATCAGGGTAGACAAAAAGCGGACAATTAGAATTGCTAGAAACATCAATTAATTTTTAAAAAATCTTAAAATAAAGTAGCATGATATTCTTCATGAGGTAGATAATTTCGCATGCAACTAGTTGAATGAACCTCTTTCCTACTTTTTCACCTATTTTAACTGTACTTTTAAACGCTTTGTTATTTCTTAGTCCTTTATTACTTGAATCTTCGTATAGGCTTTAGAATCAACAAAGGAGATTCTCGTAACTTCTCCTAAATAAGGTGTTTTCAAATAGATTATTGTTCTTTTTTCATAATAAAAGTTGATACTTCTTATATTGAACTTAGGCTTTTGGTTGAGTGTTGTCCGCTTTTTGTCCACTTTATAATAATGAAATATAATGTAGATTTACCTTATTAAATTTTGAATAAATTAATAAATAAAAACATTACTTTAT
>Ga0164315_10005260_pt1 | contig 10119 bp, 3 predicted proteins | sample GuaBasSedimGuay6_FD_113737 | JGI IMG/M metagenome (GOLD analysis project Ga0164315, IMG submission 113737) | Subseafloor sediment microbial communities from Guaymas Basin, Gulf of California, Mexico - Guay6, Core 4569-2, 0-3 cm | ecosystem: Environmental > Aquatic > Marine > Hydrothermal vents >... | reverse complement strand
ATGATCAAAGTAAACCACAGAGTATGTTCCATCAGCCACTCCCAGGCAATGTTTGGATAATTTGAAAATTCCTCCCAATCGAATCGCTGGTGTTTGTATCCGTTGGAATAGTTATGACTTCCAGTTACTCCGGGGTTCCCTCCGTCAAACAATGTTGCCAGAAAAGCTGTAAACCCAATAGTAAACCATTTGCCTAAATCAAAGGGTTGGAACAATGCTTTTTTCATGCGGTTCCATCCGCGGGATAAGGGATCGCTGTATGTAATATTCATGATATTGGATTTTAGTGGTTATATTACCGCTAAGATAAGAAAAAAACATTGAGGTGTGATAGATGTAATTAATTCATCCGATGACTTGAAGCCATCGGATGAATAAGCAAGAATTAATTTTTAATTATTTTAACATTACTCATTTGGTTATCGGCATTTACCCTCACGATATACATTCCTGGAATCAAGTGTGATAAATCCAAACTGCTTTTATGACCTGCCTGGATATTCTGAACAGAATATGTATGTATTTTTCGGCCAGTTAAATCAAAGATGTTCAATTGCAGTTCATTAATATTTTGTTTCGCCACGATATTAATATTCGTATTGATAAGGGTAGGGAAGAGTTGAATTTTTGCATCTAAAGCTATATTTTCAGGAATCTTACTTGGTGGCCCACCCACAACCAATTCAGAGAATTGTCCCCGGGCATCCAATGGATAATCCATTCCATAATAACTCAACTTTATATTTCCGTAAACTTCATCAAGTTCGTATGGGAGTTGAAAAGCAAAGGAGAAATGACCATTTAAAACTTCAGCCTCTACTATTAATAAAACACTATCTCTTAGTAAAAAATCTGTGATATAACTTTGTGGATCGTTTGCTAAAGTTGTTATTGTGTCTATTCGATCAAAGACTTTTACTTTCATTGAACCATTAAAATTATAAAATGGTTCTCCATCGACATCTACAATATATCCGGAAACAATCACTTGCTCACCTGGATTAATTGTATCTAAAGGTTCTGTAACAATGGTTCCATTTATTATTTCTGTAAGAACTTCATATGATGGAATCGCAAGTTTCATTGAGGGATCACCAAAAAGATAGAATTTTTTGGTGTTTTCACTTGAACCGGTTTCTTGTTTAGAGAGCTTCAATATTTTTCCTAGCGAATACTCAGGATGATGTAAAAGGTTGGTGATGAATTTTTTCTGGACTGCCATATTCCCTCCAGCATATGTGGGCCTTGATGTAGCCAGTATGGCCGACATACCTCTTGATTCCATTAAAATAGCTTTCTCAGCCAGGGAATATCTATCAGGATCATCATAAAGACCAAAAGAGCAAGTACCAGCTAACATAAAGGGATAAAAGTTTGGGTTATCCCAATTATCAATATCCTCTTGAGTTAGTATCTTTTCATGAGCAAGCCAATCATAATCTCCATGCCCAATATAATTAATATATAAAACCCCTTCATTTATTTTATCTGTTATAGCCTGGTTTACATCTGGATAAAGTTGGCCATTTGTTGTGGTTACCTGTTCATATGCATCCAGATATATTTTAGAAATATTAAATATTTGATCTGTAGTATCAACCAAAAGTGCTAATTTCTCTGAATCATTTAAGTGTAAATTATAATCCTCATCATCTCCAATAAAACAAATCTCATTTCTCCATGATCCATAAGTATTTTCGCTCGATGAATAATGTATAATCTTTTCAACCACCGAATTTGCTTCTTGTGCAGTCTTAGCCGGAATCCGTCCTATTCCAATTTGCAGCATTTTAGTTTTATCATATTCATCGAATTCACTGTAAAAATCATCAGTACAATATGATCCCACAGGATTAAGCGATTCTGGCGATTCCCAGGTAGATATAAAATTTGAATATGAGTTATTATTGTTTTTGTAATCGTAAGAAGCATCTCCAAACAATAACAAGTTTTCGGGCTTATCCCCATTTGATTTGTCGTAGAGATATTTTATAAAATCCCTGATGGCAGTTATATCCTGGGCACCTGATGAAAATTCGTTATAGGTTTTTTCGGGAGTAGTTACAAAGGTAGAGTACCCATCATTTGTTTCCCTGAAATCAGCCAATAGTTGGGCTTCAGATAAAAAATCTTCATGTGTAACAATGATTAGGTCAGGAGGTTCAATACCATGTAAATTTTGATTTTCAACTTCACTATAAAATGCAGGTGAAAAATACTGACTTTCATCAAAAGCAATAAACTCCAGCAGACTATCTGTTTCCAATATAAAATTTGCTGAGCCTTCCGAATAAGTATAATCAATAGAGCTTGGATTAAGCGGATCTGTAATATTCCAGATTTCAAAATTTCCGTTTGGTGCAATAATTTTAAATTTCGAAGCTATTGCTAATTCAGCTGCTTCAATATCCCTGAAAGCCATTTGCCCTGATTCAAAGATATTTTCCCTTTTTATATTGAATGTGAAATAATCTAACCAGCCAATTGAATTTTCTGTTGGTTTGTCGTAGGTAATCTTCAAATTTATGATTGAACCATTAACAATAAAAATTGCAGTATCCCATCTTGTTTTTGCATAGTCTGCATTTATGTTTGATATATTTGTGGGAGGAACATCTGTTAATAAAATGTTTTCTCCATTTATCTCAAAATTAAAATTGCTTATCTCTGTAGATCTAGCTGCAACTTGTGCATTAAATATAACTGGCTGAGTTGTAATTAAGCTTGTAAACGTATAGCTGTAATTGTATTCTGTAGTTTCTTCAAAACGTTCACCATACCATTTTTTGCCGCTATGAATAAGGTTTTCCAATTCTATTTCATGAAAGATAAAATCATTAAAACTTGTTGAAGTATAGGTAGGAGGGATGATGGTTGAGAATTGTGTTTCAACTCTTTTTCCCGGCCCTAAATCAGTTGTTAAAAAGTAGTATGTAAAATCCGAATACAAATTAACCTCATGTTCGAATAATCCACTTTCTTCATTTAGATTCCATTCGGTTGGGCCTTCCCCATAAAACAGGATATAATCATCCGTATTAAATACCTCATCCTCTTCGCCAAAAACAAAAATTGAATTTTCCTGCAAATCATCATACCTGAACCCATCATTGTCTTCTGGTATCATACCGTTTCCATTTCCATAAAGTCTTAAAAGTCTGGGATTAAGTGCCCCTGGATCTAATCCATAACTCACAAGGTCTTCGTAAGTAATTTTATGAATTCCTGTGTTGTCAACTGCAATTTTATACCAATTGCCTGATGATAGAACTGAATTTTGGGCCAACATTGTGTTTGCCACAAACAGGAGAACAATTGCTCCTGCAATAAACCTGATATTTTTCATTTTTAAAGATTTAGTTAACAATAAAACATGGGTATAATTCTATTCATAAAACTATTTTTATTGTTTAACTAATTTTAAAGTTAGAGAACCTATATGGACGTTAAATACATGAATGATATATGTAGACATGATAAAAAAATGAAATATTAATAATTTCATATTTGAATTGAATTGTTAAGAATTAAAAAGTAATAAATACGAATTTGTATAGGTTTGCTATAGGCTTTTTGTCTGTATAACTATTTTAAAGATGCAGCAATTTTAAAAATGGTTGCGCAATTATAAAAATAATTTTTGATACCAAACAGGGATTAAACTTTTTCTACTTTCAATATTAATTCATTCCCATCAGCTTTAACAATTAGCGGGACATTGATCCATTTTTTTTCTTTTTCAATGGCTAAATTCAGGGCAGCCTCAAACAACTCCATTAAACGTAATACAACAAGTGTTTCACACAATTTGGCAGAAATTGCCATAGGTTCTTTCTCTGATTCGCTTGTATTCTTGAATGTCCTAAATATCTTTTGTATCTCTTCAAAACCTTTTAAAGTGAAATTATCACTATCCTTATTTTCGTGTTGCCATTCTTCCAGCCATTTATAATTTTCCGGACCACCAAAGTTATCATACGCATACATCTCAATTTCCCAATTGTCAGGGTATAAAGTTATTTTATTCAATTCGGCACACATACTTTTCACATATATTTTTTTGTTTGCTGATTTATAAAATTTACCAAGTGCTTTGTTGAGTTTTTTTGCCTGGTTCAATAATTCCTTGCTCCCAATAATTTTACGAAATTCGCTTTTTGGTTGCAGTATCAATTCATCCTCAATAATTTCAATGCATTCGGCAATTTTATTTTCTTGAAGTAATTTTTGAAGTTTTCCTGATAATTCGATATCCATAATTAAAATTTTAATGTTTACTAATACTCATTTGAAAGAATACCCGGCTAATTTAATAATTAATTAATCAAATGAGTAAGCCCTATATTATAATTTATTTATGAATTGTTAATAAATCTGTTTTGGTAGTGATCAATTAAGCAGATATATTTGCACTTCTTTTTAAATTAGGTAATCAAATACCTGATTAGTAAAGTTGAACATGGTTATGGATGAAAGTAAACAAAGGCTTGATAAAATGGTTATTTAAGGAGTTAAGAAATATATTGGAATAATCAACAATCATTTTGTTCAGGAAGAGTAGTCCATTTCATCAAATCAGGGTACGAATATTATTAAACGAACATTTAGAAACGAATGACAAAAAAACATATAAAACCCGATTATTTATTTGAGGTTAGCTGGGAAGTGTGTAACAAAGTAGGAGGTATTTATACAGTACTTTCTTCAAAATATCAATCAATGGCCAACAATTTGGGCGATAATTATATTTTTATTGGCCCCGATGTTTGGAAAGAAACCATAGACAATCCTGATTTTATTGAGGATAGATCATTGTATAAATCGTGGAAAGAAAGTGCTGAAAATCAAGGCTTGCGGATACGGATTGGCCGTTGGAATATACCTGGTAAACCTGTAGCTGTATTGATTGACTTTACACCATTTTTTGCCAAGAAGGATAAAATATTTGCCAATTTCTGGGAAACTTATCAATTGGATTCTTTAACAGGTGGTTGGGATTATGTTGAACCCGCATTGTTTGGATATACTGCAGGTAGGGTTATCGAAAGTTTTTACAATTTTCATTTATCGGCCAGTGAAAAGATTATTGCACATTTCCACGAATGGATGACTGGATCTGGCGTTCTTTATCTAAAGGACAAAACACCACAAATTGGTACCGTTTTCACAACTCATGCCACAAGCCTTGGACGTTCCATTGCCGGGAATAACATTCCACTCTACAAGGATCTTGAAAAGATAAACCCGGGTGAGATGGCAAAACAATTAGGTATAGTCTCTAAATATTCTCTCGAATACAATGCAGCCAAAGAAGCTGATTGTTTTACGACAGTTAGCGATCTTACCGCCAATGAATGTAAATATTTGCTTTCTCGCGAAGTGGATGTGGTTACACCAAATGGTTTTACTGATGCTTTCCACCCAAAAGCAAATGAAAATGAAAAACAGCGTAAACTGGCACGTGAAAAAATTATCAGCGTAACTGAAGCCTTGTTGAATCAACCTGTCCAAAAAGATGCACTGTTGGTTTTAACCAGTGGACGATATGAATTTAGAAACAAAGGACTGGATATTTATATCGATGCCCTGAGTAAGTTAAATGAAAATAAAGCACTAAAAAAACAAATTGTTGCTGTGGTAGCTGTGCCTTCAAGTCATGCTGGTCCTCGTAAGGATATACAGGAATTGACTGGTAAAGCAGATTTTAAACATCCGGTTGTAAAAGAATATGCTACCCATATTTTGTACGATCGCGTTCATGATCCCGTATTAAACAAGGTCAAAGATGTTAATTTGAATAATTCAGTAGAAGATAAAGTCAAAGTTATATTTATTCCTGTGTACTTGAATGGTAAAGATGGAATATTTAACATGGATTATTACCAGTTATTGAATGGATTTGATCTTACGATTTTTCCATCTTACTATGAACCATGGGGATATACACCATTGGAAAGTATTGCTTTTGGTATTCCTACCATCACCACCTCACTGGCTGGTTTTGGCCTCTGGGTTAAATCAAATTGTAAGGTAGATCATCATGCTGTTATTACAGCCGAAAGGACTGAAGATAACTATGATGCTGTGGTAGATACCATTGCTGAAGAGCTGAGCTATTTTGCAAGTGCCAATACGAAAAAACTGGAGGAAGCCAGAAAAGAAGCTTATGATATTTCAACCCAATTGCATTGGGATAAATTATCAGGCAAATATCATGAGGCTTATACTTTGGCTGAACACAAGGTAGAAGAACGTTCTTATTTGTTTAAGACTAAACAGTCAATTGAATATACAATTTTAGGAAATGGAAAGCTGGATAAACCTGATTGGAAGAAAATATATGTGGAAGCCAATATTCCAAAAGATTTAAATCCATTGCGGGAATTGTCGATGAACTTATGGTGGTCGTGGAATTACAAAGTTATTGAGTTATACCAGTCAATTGATGAGGAATTGTGGAGGATGTCAGGACAAAATCCTGTTAATTTATTGAACAGGCTCTCTTTTGAAAAGTTGGAAGAATTGCGTAAGGATAAAGGTTTTATGGCGGGTATGCAGGAAGTGTATGCTGACTTTAAATCCTACATGGCCAAAGCAGATCATAAGCCAGATGAACAGGTTGCTTATTTCAGTATGGAATATGGCTTGCATGAATCGGTGAAAATATACTCTGGTGGCCTCGGAATTCTTGCAGGTGACTATTTGAAACAAGCAAGTGATTCGAATAAAAATATGGTAGCTGTAGGTTTAATGTACCGTTATGGATATTTTAAACAAAGTATGTCCATCTTTGGTGACCAGATTGTTGAATCATTGCCTCAAAATTTCAGGGAATTACCATTAATACCAGTATATGATGAAAATGGTAATTGGGTAAAAGTAAATCTTGCTTTACCTGGAAGAACACTTACTGCAAAAGCCTGGAAGCTCCAGGTTGGAAGAATTCCGCTTTTTTTACTGGATGCTGATATTCATGAAAATACAGCACAAGATCGATCCATTACACATCATTTATATGGTGGGGATTGGTATAATCGTTTTAAGCAGGAGCTACTTCTTGGTGTAGGAGGGATTCGTTTATTGAATGCTATCAATGTCAAACCACTGATTTATCACCTCAATGAAGGACATGCAGCATTTGCTGGTTTAGAGCGCTTAAGAAGATTGGTTGAAGATATGGGGGTGGAGTTTGGTGTTGCCAGGGAAATTATTCGCTCAACCTCATTATTTACAACCCATACACCTGTTTCGGCTGGCCATGATACTTTTACCGAAGATGTATTGCGGAAATATATTCCTCACTATCCTGACAGGCTGAATATCTCATGGGAAGATTTTATGAACCTGGGAAGATTTCATAAAGGAAATCAAAATGAGAAATTTTCAATGAGCGTGCTGGCTGCTAATTTATCGCAAGAGATGAATGGCGTGAGTAAACTGCATGGCGAGGTTACCCGCGAGATGTTTAAAGGTCTGTATCCATCTTATTTTAGCAATGAGTTATTTATTGGGCATGTTACAAATGGTGTGCACATGCCAACATGGGCTGCTGCAAACTGGCAGGAATTTTACAAATCAAAGCTTGGTGATAAGTTTTATGAGCAACAATCTAATCCTGAGTATTGGGATAAAATTTATACAATTCCCGATCAGGAAGTTTGGGAACAACGAAAAATAGCCAAAACGGAATTTGTTAAGTTTTTGATTGATAAATTACAGGATGATCTTACGAAACGACAAGAGAATCCTAAACTTATATTTGGTACACTGGAGCATATCAATGAGGATGCTTTGTACATTGGATTTGCAAGGAGATTTGCTACTTATAAACGTGCTCATCTTTTATTTAGTAACCTGGATCGATTAGCTGAAATCCTAAATGATTCAGAAAAACCATTAAGGTTTGTTTTTGCCGGTAAAGCACATCCCAATGATATTCCCGGTCAGGATTTGATTAAAAGGGTTATTGAAGTTTCGAAGATGCCAAGGTTTTTAGGAAAAGTAATTTTTCTTGAAAATTATGATATGAATATTGGCCGTAAATTGGTTTCTGGTGTCGATATCTGGTTGAATACACCTACACGTCCACTCGAAGCTTCTGGAACCAGCGGTGAAAAAGCTGTGATGAATGGCGTTATGAATTTTAGTGTGCTGGATGGCTGGTGGGCCGAAGGTTATAAACCAAATGCTGGCTGGGCAATCCAGGAGGCAAGGACTTATGGCAACCAGGCATTTCAGGATGAGCTGGATGCTGAAACTTTATACCAGATACTTGAAGATGATATCCTACCCATATATTTTGACAAGAACGAACAGGGAGTATCAGAAAAATGGATCTCACATATTAAAAATACAATCGCAAAAATTGCTCCTCATTATACCATGAAGAGAATGTTGGACGACTATTATGATCGTTTTTATAGTAAACTCTTTGTACGAAGTAAAATGATCAGGTCTGATGGTTTCAAGATGGCTGAAAAAATAAGTGACTGGAAAGAGGATGTCGCTGGCAAATGGGATGGTGTTGAAGTCGTTTCAGTTCGATTACCTGATTCTTCTTCTAAACCAATGAGTCTGGGCGACAAGTTTAATGTAGAAATACAGGTGAATACAAACAATATTCCAGCTCAAAATATTGGGATTGATATTGTAGTCAGGAAAACAAAAGATGATGGAGAGAAAGAAATTTCTCATGTTGAGGAGTTGAAACTGATCAATAGTTCAGGTACAAAAGCTACTTATTCGAGCAACATCACTTTAAATATGTCAGGTGTGTATAATTTTGCTTTTCGTATTTTCCCAAAAGCTGAATTTTTGGCCCATCGACAGGATTTCAATTTGGTTAAGTGGGTGTAGTAATGGTAAGCAACAAATACTTCAAATCTTGATAAAACATATACATAACTGCTCATTAGAAGCCCTGATAGTATGTTATTTAAATTATATGACTATCCTGTAATTACTTAATTTCGGTTGTGGATTTTAGGTGTTTCATGTATTTGTTACAAAATTCTTTTGTAAACAAAGGTTTTAGAAGCTGATTCCATATTGATTCATTTATAAATTTGTCATTTATCAAAAATTTTGTCCAACCCTTTTCGTTTTCGATTAGATCGTCTATTTTTAGTCCTTCTGTGGAACAATTTTTTAGAATTTCTAAAAGTCGTAATCTTTTTTTAACATATTGCCCCTCATTTGAATATGCAAAATTACCTTCAGGATATTTTATGACAGTTTTCTTCTCATAATAGAAATTAATATTATCTTGTGAGATAGAAAAGTTTTTATTTAGTGCAAGATTCTCCCAACCATTTTTGCGAATTCTAACTGAAGCTCTGTTATCGCTATATCTGTGATGTTCCCAGCCTACTAATTCTCTTCGATTTAACTCTTTATAAAACTTTCTAATTGAGATATCTTCTAATTTGCCTACTCTCGCTATTCTCCAAAAATCAACTTTGTTTTGCCATTTATTTAGCATGTGTTCATTCCAAATTATACCTTGATTGGTTGAAATAGAAGAATAATAATTTGTTTTATCATCTGTGTACCAATCATAGTTGGGACGCCACTGCCAGAGGTCTTCATGTTTATTAATAAACTTAAAAGACCATGGTAAATTAGGATTCCCGCTCAATAGTTCCCAATCCCATCTATTTTTATAATCCTTAATTAGTTTTTTAGTCCAAGAAACGTTTCGATTCTTACTCAAAAATTTAAAGCTGATGTAATCGGAAAAATAATCAATCATTTTTCTATCCCACCGTATATTTTCATTTGAGGATATCTCATTCCAGTCCCATTCATTTTTGAATTCATTTATCAATTCGAAACTCCAGTTAACACATGAGGATAAACTTAAGCTAGACCCTTTATATTCTGGTCTATCTGTTAGGTAATTATAACCAATATAATGTCCTCCCTCGCCCATTTTTACTCCAATGTTAGTAAAATGCAGATGTTTTTTAAATTTTCTGATTTGATCTATTTCCCAACAAAGATTTGGTTCATGAGATATAACGTGCCAATTAATCTTTTCTATGTTATTTTCAATTAGCTTAAAGTTCCAATTGACAGATGGATTATTATGAAGGGAATTCCAATTCCAAAGATTCTGAT
>Ga0164315_10005259_pt1 | contig 10119 bp, 6 predicted proteins | sample GuaBasSedimGuay6_FD_113737 | JGI IMG/M metagenome (GOLD analysis project Ga0164315, IMG submission 113737) | Subseafloor sediment microbial communities from Guaymas Basin, Gulf of California, Mexico - Guay6, Core 4569-2, 0-3 cm | ecosystem: Environmental > Aquatic > Marine > Hydrothermal vents >... | reverse complement strand
TGCATTGGAACTTCGTAATGAGGATCTAAACAGCAATAAATCAGGGAGTTTTATTGGTTTAGCATAGCGCCGTTATGGTTAAATCAAAAAACTCAACAAAGTTTCTGATTTGCAGATGTTTAGAAACGGAATAGATTTTCCAATGCATAAAGCGGGTTTAACAGCAATTCCCTAGAGTAGTGGTCTGATAGTAACTTTTAGATCTTCTTCCACCATTATAAAATGATTTTCGGGCACTTCTTTCCAAAAATCTTTTTTTGAGCTCAGGGCTTCCGATGAAATTATTACTGCATGATCCTCCTTTTTAGATGCCTTAAACCTCAAAAAACCTTCTTTACAAGTATAGCATTCCGCATTACCGGCAATATATAAAGATCGGGTCTCCTTGTCCGGCTGGGTACTGTATCTTGTGGCAATTAAGGCTTTACCATTGGTCAATACCAAATTATAAAGTGAAGCTGAGGTTATACCAACCTCTTTTTTCAACTCTTGAATTTCTGCAAATGTTTGTGAAAGGCAGGAAGAAATTTGATTCAGTGTCAATAGTGTTTCCCCGATTTTCGCTTCTTTTAGAATAGTCAAAAAAAGAGCGAATATATATTGTGTGTCTGTCTGGCCATTAATCCATTGAAATATATCTTCATCGAGCCGATTGATTAATCTGCGTTTTATATGTAAAAAATCCTTAATCCCACCATTTTGCATCATTAAGAACTCCTTATACTGAAAAGGATGGCTATTTTGAATGGATACGCTACCTTCAGTTGCCGCCCTGATATGTGCTAATAAACAATTGGTTCTTATCATGGAAGCATTATAGCTGAGATTTTCATCATTCCATGCGGGCCTGATCGAACGGAATAAAGCTGGTTCTCTTCTTCTTGAAAGATTATACCAGCCTATTCCAAAGCCATCGCCATTAACGGTCATTTCAGTTTCTAAAGCATGATGACTTTGCTTCATTAAGGAATTTTTAGGCTTAATTAGAAGTTCATCTGCCATAATAGGCTTACCGATATAAGCAACAAAGCGACACATTATTTCATTTTTCTAGATGGAACATAGCTTTAACAGGCAATATTATAGATAATAAAGCGTTAATAAAGTTAAACAATTTAGCAAAATAAATTGGTGGAATATCAAAGATATTTAACAATGATCAAATGTATATTTGATAGAATGATTTTTCATTTTAGGAGCAACATATCTTCCTAATTAATTATTGGTATTTTTAAATATCCCCATTATTGCTATTTTATTTAAGGTTTAAATCAGATATATTTGGAGAATAAAAAATTATCTATTTACAATATTTGATATTTAAAAAAATATTAAATCTATTATTAATTTTAAAAGATCGTTATGAAAACTTTAAAAAGAACAAGTAAAATAATACTGGCCTCTCTCCTGTTAATATCTACTTACAGTTATACATTTGCCCAAAAAAATACGGAAGACAAGCTTATTCAAGGTACTTGGACTTTTAGCGATTCACCTAATACGAAATGGCAATTTAAAAGTGATGGTAAATGTTATGATTATCTTGACGATATATTATTAGACACTTATACGTATAGTATTGTTGATGAAAAGTCTGAAAATGGAAAAACGAGTGAGAGCACATTGACGCTTGTCAATACAAATAATCCTGATGAATCTTATATTTATAATATCAATAAGCTAAACTCCGGTAAACTTTGGTTAGAGTATCAAGTTGGTTTTAGAGATAAATACATTGTCTTCAAAAGACAGAATGATAAGGAAATGCTAACTTCCAGATAGTTTAAAAAAAATAAAACTGTATTGTACTAAACCAAAAACCTCATACGCTAATCGATATGAGGTTTTTTTTTGACCAATAGTTATTAGAATTCTTTATTCCTAACCAACTCTTTCAGCTCTTCTATTCTCATCTCCTTTTGTGGTTGTCTGTTTTTCTTAGCAAAATCAGTATGGTATTTATGCCTTTCTAAAAACTTAATTTGAACTTTATTCCATTCTGTTTTGCTTTCAATGTTGTTGTAAGCAAACAACTCCTTATATAGCTGATCACTAATTGTATAATAATCAGATCTCCCCAGATAGTCCAGATCGACGTCACAAATAATTTTCTCCAGGTGAGTTTTTGGATTTTGTGGAACTCGTGTTGCCAAAATAAGTTCTTTCACTACCCCGATCTCGTTTGGGGAAAAATTATGTTTACTCATCAATTTTTCAGCCATTTCTACCCCACGAACTTCATGATTTTCGATGGAAACCGTAAAACCTATATCGTGCATTAGTATTCCTATTCGAAGAAAATAGGCGTCCTCTTCTTTAACTTTTTCTTCTATTAAATATATTTCACAAACATCCAAGGCATCCAGAGTGTGGTGAACTCCATGATAATATAAATCCTTTGGTAATTTATTATTTAAAATACCTATTACTTCCCTTTTAAGTTTTACATACCTCTTCATACTTCAAAAAATTAAAATGTCATAAGGTTATTATCCAAAATCCTATTGATAATAAAACGAAAATAATACTTAGACCGAAAAACTTAATTGACTTGTGGACGCAAATGAATTTTTGATCAATAATTTTACTCTCCACATGAATTTGCTCGCTCAATTGTAAATAAATCTCCTCTTCATTTCCACATACTTCCATTAATTTTTTTGTGTATTCTTTTGTGGTTCCAAAAGAATAGACCGCGTTTTTAAAAAAAAAGACATTTTTATCATACTTCAATTCCATCTGAGGTTTAAAGCATTTAAACGTGTAGTAAATAGATACCAATACAGATGCCATCCATAAAAAAGACAAAACGACAAAGACTACGTTGCTCTCAAATATTGGTCTGAATTTGTCCAATTTATCGACAAAAAGTCCAATAATAAGACTATGAAATGAAAATATTATACCTGCCTTAAGTTCGGAAGCACGAATTAGTTTTTCTAATCGCTCTAACTGTTCCCAATAATTATTTGAGTCTTGATTCATAAGCTTCATATTTAGAATTCTCTCTCAGAATTATAGTAAAATTATGAATTAAATATAATAAAAAATCAAATTATCGGATTTTTCTCTTTCTTGATTTGTTCTATCTCCTTGTTTATCTGTTTATTAACAAAATACATTTTCATCATTCCTTTATTTTTGACATCTATTTCGCCTCTATATTCACATTCAAAACTATCTTTAATCAATTTATAGGTATTTTCTGAAATATTTATCCTGCCGGGCTCTGATTTAGATTCCATACGCGAAGCCACATTTACGGTGTCTCCCCAAATATCATAGGCGAATTTTTTAATGCCCACTACCCCGGCTACTACCGGACCTGTATTGATACCAATTCGAACATCAAAATGAGTGATATTGCCATTGCTCAATTTCTTAGATTCATCAATAAATCGGGCAATTTCAAAAGCAGCCTCTATCATTTTAATAGGATGATCCTCTGATGGAAAAGGCAAACCACCGGCACACATATAAGCATCTCCTATGGTTTTGATCTTTTCCATACCATATTTATCCATAATTTCATCAAATTTTGAAAAATAATAATCCACACTACGCACCAACTCTTCCGGAGATAAATTCTGCGCATAATGTGTAAACCCCTTAAAATCAGTGAATAGAACGGTTACAGATTCAAACTTTTTCGCCTGTACCTTACCATTCAATTTTAATTCCTTTGCAGTTTCTTCCGGCAGAATGTTCAATAATAAATTTTCTGACCGGTTCTTTTCTTCACTGATGATCTTATTACTTTTCTTTACATATTTATACCGTTTAAAAACCCCTATACCCAAAAGTAAAATTAACCCCGAAACGAGCAGAGAAACATAAAATGCGTTCTGTTGTCTTTTTGCTTCCAATTCTGTTATCTCTGCCTCTTTTTCCAAAAGACCAATTTGATCTTCCTTTTTTTCCAGGTCAAAATCAAATTGCAATCCACGTATTTTATCATCTGATTCTAAATTAAATAGTAAATCTTTCTGTGCCAGGTAGTATTTTTGATATTCAAATGCATTTAAATAATCACCTGCCAGTTCATATGTTTGATATAGACCCTCATAGATATCACGTAATTCATCATTTGCTTCCATTCTTTTTGCCAGAACTTCGGCTTCTTGGTATGATTGTATTGCCTTATTAAAATTATTTTGTTGATTAACAATCCCTAAGGCAATTAAAGCCTGAACAACTAAAAGTTGCTGATTATTATTATTTGCTATTCGATATGCCTCTTTTAAGTAATCATTCGCTTTATCTTTATTGCCAATTTTAAACTCTACCATCCCTAATTTTATAAGATTATTAGATTGCATGGTAATGTTTAGGGTATTTGATAATGCCTCTTCATAAAATTTCAAAGCCTCAGAATAAAATCCCTGTTCAAAGTATATTTCACCAACCCCCATAAAATAAGCCACAGTAATAGCAGGGCTATTCAAACTTATTCTGTATTTTTCAATTCTATTATAGTACTCCAATGCTTTATCAAAATTTAGCATTTCTGCGTATAACCCACCAATATTCAACAACGTTTGTGACGTATTATAAGCATCTTGAATTTTTTCGGATATACTTAGCGACCGTAAATAGTAGTTCAATGCTTTTGCATTACTACCTTGGCTGTAATAAACGGCTCCCAAATTATTTACAAGGTTCGCGATACCTAGAGTATCTTGAATTTCTTCAAAAGTTGACAAAGATTGCGCCCAATAGTCCAATACTTCCATATAATCCCCTTGATAATACGCTGCTAACCCAATATTTTTCAATGCATATGCTTCTCCCTTTTTATACTCTAATTGTATAGCAAGCTCATTAGCTTGTTCAGCATATATACGAGATCCTGGAATATTTTCATTATTCAAGACTTCTATACTCATTGCATTCAATGCATGAACCATTACGGTATCTTTTATCCCGGTTTGCACAATAGTTTTAAGGCTGTCAATTTTTTTGTTTTGGGAAAAAACTGACGAGTACACCATTAAAAACATAGCAATAGCTACAAAAGACACCCCAGGCTTTGCGATCATAGTTAATTAAATTTATTTATTCTTTTATTATAGTAAATGTTCTGGTATCAGAAGTACTTACAATTTGCACAAAATACATTCCACTTGGAAACAAGGAATACGAGGACATGTCAATTTGAAGGATCGGCTCAATTCCGTTAAAATTTTGACCACTAGACACAACACTTCCGTACATATTTAATACATAAACTATACTTTCCTCCACTACATTTTGCTTAATAGTCAATAGATAGTCCGGTCCTTTTACAGGATTTGGATATAGCTCATAGGTAGTATCAATTTTACCGTTGCATTTGCCAGATTCTGAGGTAGACTCTGATGAAACGGAGGTTGTATGCGCTGTACCTTCCGTTGTAAGGGTCCAAACCAGCCTGTCTCCATTAAAACGAATCGCAAATGTTCCACTACCAGGCATAAATATAACAGGCAATTCTCCATAACTCGATTCGGCCGAAGGTCCGGTTAACATATTATCTTCACCTATTACATAAATAGGAAGGTCATTGTCATTTTCATATCGGAATATCACTGTGTAATTTAATCCATCCGTAGCCAATGGATCGTATGCAATACAATCTGCATAAGTTCGAACTTTTCTCATGTTCTCATTCAATGCATTTATATATAGTCTGGCATCGGTATTGTAGGTTATCACATGATTAATAAGAACATCATCTCCTATTCTAATGGTCCAAGCGCCAACATCATTATTCGTCTTTACAGTGCCCATATCGTCAACAAAATAATATGGTACAATTCCTCCTGAAAAAATATCTGCTAAAGAATCTCCATTCGTAAATCCAGTAATCGATGATGTAAAGACCGGCACATCGCCCTGAGTGATAATCAAATCGTCAATGTCAGCAGTTAAGATAGCTTTCTCAATTGTTAATTTTCTATCGTCAGCGGCATATTTAATTACGTAATTTTTAGGATTTCTTATATTGACAGTATATTGACCTGAATCTTTAAGTTCATTAATTTCTAATTCTGTACCATCTCCTCCTACTTTAATAAAATAAAAAGGTACACCTCCTTCGGTATCCGGAAAGACTGATGCTACTGATTCTTGGTATTCCCCTTCAAAGGCCCATCCTGCAAAAGTTGTTTCTTCCATCAATTTCTCTACAGTAAGTACTTCACCGTAGGTAGTTGAAAAAGATTCTATATTCACTATCAAGTCCCTCGGCAATATGGTTAATCCACTTGAATTATATGCAATGTTAAAATTAGCCGACATAGCACTTAAAAAAGCTCCCGGATAGGTATAATGGTTTTCAACACCAGTGGTTACATCTATTCCAGTAATCATATTTACTGAATATAAATTTGAAATTGCACGTTCTTCATCTGATCCATCCTCAGGTGGTAGGTCTTCAGCATCCACTATCGTAAATGTCTCACTATATTGAATGTATGGTCGTTCAGGATTTTCCGTACTCACCAGAGCTTGAAATTTGCTAACAAGAGCTTGGAATTTGTTTTCTACACCTAGATCTACAACCCCAGAGAATAAATCTTCCGCACTGACCAGTGCCTGGAATTTACTTACAAGTGCTTGGAATTTATTTGTCGTGCCATCATCATATGCGGTGCGCGAATCTATAAAGTTTGTAAAATGTTCATTATCCAATCTAATGACACTCATACCACTTACAAGTGCTTGAAATTTATTTTCAATAGTACGTTCGGAAGCACTCCAACTTCCGCCTCCTAAAAGATTTAATAAATCATATCCACTAACAAGTGCTTGAAATTTACTCACAAGTGCCTGAAATTTATTGGATAACCCGTCTTTAAAATCACTCTGATGGGAAGCAGCGATAAGAGCATAAAATCCGGTATCCGGTGAATTATCGGATATGCCAATCCCGTCATAAGTATATATTAATGGAAGATCTATTGCTTCTCCATAAGTATAAGTAACATCATTGGTTGTAATGATCAAATCTTTTTTAGTAACGGTCAAATAACCAACTTTACCAACATCAGGGTCATTATATCCTGAAATAAAATTCACTTGAAATAAATCATGATCATAGTCAACACCTTCAAATGAAGGTGTGATTGGATAATCAAAAACAATCGGGTAGCCTCCTTCTTCAAGGAATTGATCGGCTGCTGAATTCAAAATTACTTCAGGAAGCCCTAATAGTTCTAAAATCTCCGGATAGCTCAGAGTTGTATCAATATCTTCGGGTAGTCCCACTATAGTATAGGAAAGGCTTATATCCTGCCCAAATTCAAACTGAGCATTGTTGGCAATAATATTGAGAGCTATTTTACCTTCGTCAAAGAAATATGCTGAATTAGATTCTCCTCCATCAGTACCGCCAGGTGTTATACCTGCTGTAACTACAACAATTCCTTTACCCTCATCCCCTACAAATGGACCAACTGTTGCGGAAATTTCAGTATCACTTATTCGAACAATATCTGTTAATGGTTGTCCATCGAACAAAACCCCTGGATCTTCAGGGAAAAATTCCCCAATTATAGTCACTGTAAAAGGTTCTGCACTTGGTGTTTTACCGTCCTGAACTCTTAATTCAATTATTCTAGAAGTTCCTGCTGCCAGATTCTTAAAACCCTCCAGTGCATTAATGAACCGACTGTTAAATCCATCAGCACCTGTAAAAATTGTGCCTGTACTAACAAAATTATCCAAGGCCATATCAGCAGTAAAAGTTGTATAACCTGATCCATCCGGAAACCAAGATGGCGCGGCTGACATTATTAATGCAATAGCTCCAGCTAAATGCGGGGCAGATTGAGATGTTCCATAAAAGTTTCGAAATTCATCATTATCGCAAGTACTACAATTGGCAAATTGCCCTATGTTGGTGGTCGTATTACCTCCATCCGGGGCGTAAATATCTACTTTAGGTTCTGTTATACCATCTGACAACATACCCCCATGGGAAGAGAAAACTTCTGCTATTGGACTATCAGCTTTACGGTAATCTACAGCGCCTACGGTAATCGAAGCATCAGTCATGGCATGTCCACTAATTGTAGGTGCTCCATTACCAAAATATTCCTCGATCTTGAGTCCGTCTGGTGTTCCATCCTCCGCGGCTGTTCGGAAAGCAATATATCTAAATGGCACATTCGTATCACCATTTGCACTTGTAATTAAAATATTAGCCTCTCCAGTGCCAGTAGCTCGAAAAACAATAATTTCTGTAGGATCTCCAAAAATATTAAGTCGATTATTCCCTACAATCAATCGCCCAAAATCATCTACTAAATAAATGTCTAAATCTACCGAAGCCCCGGTATGATTTATTTGCGACGCTGCGGGTTCTTTGTATTGCAGAGCAATCAAATAGGTGCCGGGTATCACGCTAATTTTTTGAAGATAATCCTCAGATCCATCAGGATTTGTACCAAAAACATGTGCTTTAGTCTCGCTTCCAGGATCAATAAAGTTAGTTACCGGCGCATTTGAAGAGGGATTGAAAGTACTCTGAAAAGCCTTATTTGCCAAATTTCCCGCGGAGGTAATATGGAATTTCCCCGGTTCGCTAACAAATAGTTCGATGGCTTGAGAAATACGGCCAGCTCCAAAAAAAGGTTCTGTAATAAAAGTAATATCGTCTACTATAATGTCACATCCTTCAATTTTCAAGGCATTAAAACCTATTTCAAATTGCCGGGGCGAAGCCGTTGCAGTATGAAATGCCAATGATGCTCCGGGAGCTACATCATGCACAGTTTGCATCATTGCCCTTCCTTCATCTGTTGCATTATTTACATTATCCTTCAGAACCTGCACTCCACTTGGTAATTCGCCGCTACCAACATCAAGGTGGGCATATGGCCCTCCGAATTCTCTATCATAACTGTCAGACAGAATGCCTATACTTATATCACGTCCGTCCAATATCACTACATCTCCGGAACTATTTGTCATACGAAATCTCTCTCGTACTGCATTTGACAATTGCGCCCCATCACCCTGTGTGGTTACCCCGCCAGCATCAATTTTAGCAGGATATACGGGCCTGGCAAAGTTGATAATATCGGAATAGTCATTCAAAAGGCACAGTGCTTCCTTTTCAAAATATACATCAACCGCGGATAAGCTGTTATACTCGTTCACATCCAATAAAAAATCTGAAAGAGCTACGTTGAACGGGGCTCCTTGTAATAGAGAGATCAAAGATCCCATCTGATTGGCTTTAGGAATTATTTCAATAAGTACCTTGCCTTCCTTTATTTGAAAAATCAGATCTGATGGTGTTTCACCCGTTAGGTCCAGACAATAAGAAATGAGCTCATTCCCTGCGACATCCGATGATTTACCATTTCCAATAACCGGGAAAATAAATCCGTAGTCAGCCGGACATTTAGAAGAGTTTGCATTTGCAATAACCTTATGTGTCTTGCCGTTACTAATTATTGTCCATTCTACATAATCATGTGCACCAAATTCCTTAGTAAAAACTTTTTTATTAGATCCTGGCTTAAATTTATTTAAGCCTTTGGCAACTCTTTTACCATTGTTAGACTTAATTATACTGCCATCTTCATTTATGGTTACCTCTTTTTTAGTGGGATTTTCATATCCAAAACTTGCCTGATATAATCCATTTCCAATATCCTTTATGCAATACACGACAGGAATAATATCTTTATTTTTTTGGGAATATCCCGAGAATGAAAAACCTATTATCAGTAAAACGGCTAGAATCCATCTATGATCAAAGCGATTCTTTATATTTGAAAAAATCACGCTTTTTTGAGTAAAAAAGTAACTATTTTTCATATTTGAATGGGTTTCTGTTAAAAGAATCATTGCACAAAATGCATCCTTTTTACAAAAGGATACTAAAATAATTATTCTCCTTTAAAAAATGATTTATCTAGGACTAAGTGTTCGATTTATTGTCCGAAAGTACCTTTTAATTTTTCAAAGGAAATTTTACCGGAGGTCTTTCGAATAGGAATATCAATTTATGACATCTCAATTTTAATTCTTACGATCTTGCATCCAGGCCAAAGTTGGTTTCCACCGCCTCGTACCAGGCATCGTCTTCCATTGCATGCCAATCTATCCATTCCTCATCAGTGAGTG
>Ga0164315_10005258_pt1 | contig 10120 bp, 10 predicted proteins | sample GuaBasSedimGuay6_FD_113737 | JGI IMG/M metagenome (GOLD analysis project Ga0164315, IMG submission 113737) | Subseafloor sediment microbial communities from Guaymas Basin, Gulf of California, Mexico - Guay6, Core 4569-2, 0-3 cm | ecosystem: Environmental > Aquatic > Marine > Hydrothermal vents... | reverse complement strand
TAAATAATTCCGCCGTGCACGGTATTTTCGAAACCAACATGGTTTTCCGTTCCGGTGAACTGACCGGTGCAACGGTCATCTGTCAGCTCGAACTTTATGCGCAAGCCGATTGGATTATCGGCACCACAGGCGAAGCACATCGGTGCGGCCTCAATATTCTCAGCTTCGTTCAATTTCTGTCTCCAACAAGATCGAGGTAACTCATTCGGTAATAAAATCGGGGTATGCAGACTTCCACCGATAGTCATCGAGTTTACTCATAAGCGTATCGCTATCCATTTGTGTGGCAACGCCTTCGTTCATTGCGCATTGAGCGACGGCAATTGCCACCGCCCCGGTTACATCCCACAAGCGTGCAACTTCAGGCATCAGGCAACGGGAAGCCAGTTCGTCATCGCTCAGATTATCGGCAAGCGCCTGCGAAGCTGCGCTGATCATGTCTCCCGTTACTTCTGTCGCGCCACTAATGATCGTTCCAAGACCAAGACCTGGGAAAATGAAAACATTGTTCGCTTGCCCGATTCTTTGCGGTCCACCACGCATCGGAACATCTTCAAACGGGCTGCCTGTTGCAACCAGCGCCTTACCCTGTGTCCAGCGCAAGATGCTCTCGGGCGTCCCTTCGCTGATAGATGTGGGGTTGGACATTGGCAAAATGACAGGCTGTTCCGTTGCTGCCGCCATTGTTAGAACAGTTTCTTCATCAAACGAACCACCCTGCCCTGATGTGCCAATCAGCACAGTCGGTTCGTAAGCGCCGACAACACGCTGCAGCGTTTTCCGCTGTGCTTCATTCAAATCCAGTTTGTCAGCCATTGCTGCAGGCCAGGCAAGTTCCTGTTTGTAGTCGTCGAATTCCCGATCGTCGCTCAGGATGCCGCGACTGTCCATCACCAGGATCGCCCGTCGCAATTCGTCTCCGCCCAAGCCGGAACGCTTCAATTCAACTTTAATTTGCCGTGCAATTCCAAGGCCCGCGGCACCCGCGCCATAAATCAGAATGCGGTGGTCTTTGATGTCGGTGCTTGTTATGCGGCACGCAGCGAGGATGCAAGCGAGCGCAACGGCGCCGGTTCCCTGTATGTCATCGTTAAAGGATGGCACCCGATGGCGGTATTTATCCAGGATCGTCAGTGCGTTTTCTTTACGGAAGTCTTCCCACTGAATAACAACCTCCGGAAAAACCGCGCGAGCGGCGGTAACAAACTCTTCAATCAACTCATCGTATTTTGCACCACGCAAACGTGGCTCGCGCCAGCCCAGGTAGAGTGGATCGTCGAGCAGCGATTGATTGTTCGTGCCGACATCAAGGCTGATCGGCAATGTGCGTGCCGGATGGATGCCCGCTCCGGCGCAATAGAGTGCGAGTTTACCGACACTGATCGCCATGCCGCCGGCACCCTGATCGCCAATGCCAAGTATTGATTCGTTATCCGTGACCACCATCAGCTGGACGTCGGAAAATGGTGCCGCGTTGCGAAGTATCTTCTCAATGCGGCCAACATATTCAGGCGTGATCCAGATGCCGCGCGCACGACGAAAAACGCGACTGAAATATTGCGAGGCTTTGCCAACTGTCGGGGTATAGACAATAGGCATGAGCTCTTCGAGATGCTGGCTTAAAATCTTGTAATAGAGATGCTCATTCCTGTCCTGAAGGGCCGCCAGTCCAATATGCCGGCCAACGGGATCCTCGTTGAACATGATGGTGTTGAAAACTCTTTGCGCCTGAGTCTCGATATCATTGTGTTGCGAGGGCAACAAGCCCTCCAGGCCGAAGCGTTTGCGCTCCTCCGGCGAGAACCCCGTGCCTTTGTTGTACAACGGGTAACGCAGCAGGGACGTGCCACGTTTTGGCACCTTCAATTGATGCCCATGCGCTGTTTTGGTCAGTTCGAACTTATCCACGTAACGGTGCCCCCCGGCCTCTGGTTTGACCAATATCCGGGCACAGGCCGCCTGCTGTCAAGCGGTAACCGGTTATGCGGCTGTCAGACAATTGCCCGCTGGGCGGGCTCCTACAGTTACTAATTAGAATTGTAGGAGCCCGCCCAGCGGGCGATTCCGTGACCTTGCGCAACAGCAACACGCTGTATTTAAGCCGAAATCGAGTTTGTGAAATAGCCGTGAACGGGTGCCGTATCTAGGAGCAAATCACGGAACAATCTGATCGATCGTAATCTGCACTTCTTCCGCTGCCGACGTTTCGATGACCTGTTGACCAAACCAGTCGCCCGGTTGGGCAATCGGCTGTCCGGACATAGAGACCCGGGCCAGGATTTCGATCGACTTGAATCCCGAGGGCACCCGGCCAGGGATCATTGCATCCGCATCACCGATCTCAACGACTGCAGGTAACTCGGATACTCGTCTTCTGACGGCAGCAAGCGGCGGCGATGGTTGCCCCGGATCGCGTGCAATGATGAATACGGTGGCATCCTGGGGGGCTGCCGCGGCTGCTGCGGTACCTAGAGACACATTGACATGAATCACGAGGTTCGAATTCTCTGCCGGACCCTCTGCAGGGGGCGGTGCAGCTTCACCCCGTAACTCTGCGATGCGTTGTCGCAGCATGCTCTCGATATTGGGCGGGGGGGAAGTTGCAAGTAATGCTTCCCAGCGCTCGGCACCAAGCTCAGGCTCGCCACGATCTATTGCCGCCATGCCGGAGTAAAACAATGCTTTCGGGTTGTTAGGCTCGAGGACCAGCGCATTTTCAAACAACTCGCCGGCCCGACCGTGCAATGTGCGCGGGTCACTCAGCATAATTACCTCGCCGAGATCCGCCAGTGTTTGCGCATTCTGACTGGATTCCAGGTTTACCGCTTGTTCGTACGCCGTTATCGCACCGGAAAAATCCTTCAACTGCAGATAAGAGCGGCCGAGCATTTTCCAGCCTTCAACATCGGTTGGGTTTTCCTGCAGACGAGCGGCAAGGGATGCAACCATTGCTTCGACATTCGGTGTCTCAGCAACGTCGGTCGGCACTTTCGGTGTGCCAATTTGCGAGTAAATGACTGCGGCGATCACCACTATTGAAACAATCGAAAGTAAAGACGTTGCGGACAGGTTTTTTTGTGACCTATAGAGTGGCACCGCTATGATCAACACGGCCACAAACAGCATACCGCCGAAAATAATCCAGAGCATTGTCTAGCTCGCTGCCTGGTTTGGTTCTATTTCGTCGTCATCATCAATCGGCATGGACATGCGCTTACGCACGACACGAATGGCGACGATGCCGCCAAGCAAAATGAAGAGGCCGGGTGCAATCCACAAGATTAACGTCTTGCCGCTCATTCGCGGTCGGTACAGCGCGAATTCGCCGTAACGCACGACCAGGAAATCATAAATCTCGTCGTCAGTTTTACCCTCGGCAAGCATGCGGCGAATTTCCCGACGCAAGTCGCCTGCGAGGAATGCGTTTGAATCCTTTATCGTCTGGTTCTGGCATTTCAGGCAGCGTACTTCTGAAATGATTGTTTCATAACGCGCCTGGAGCACCGGGTCATCGAATGCTTTGCCAGTGTCGATTGCAAATAGCAACGGCGATGCGGCAAGTAATGCGATCACGAGTAAAAGTTTTTTCATGGGGTTGCACCGTGGTCTGCTGCAATTTTCGGCACGAACTCGCGCTCCCAGATCACACGATTGAGCGGTCCGAGATGTTTGTACAAAACCCGCCCGTCTTTGCTGATCAGGAATGTCTCCGGCGCACCATACACGCCCCAGTCAATTCCTGCGCGGCCGTCTGCATCGTAGCCGGAGGCCACATAGGGATCGCCAAGCTGTTGCAGCCAGGCAAGTCCGTCCTCGCGACGATCACGCCAGTTCAGTCCGTAAATCGGTAACGGGTTTTCCTGCGACAAGCGTATGAGAAATTCATGTTCCTGGCGGCAACCAACACACCAGGTCGCCCAGACATTGACCAACGCAACTTGGCCCGCATAATCCTTGTTGCTTACCGTTTGGCTAAGGTCTTTCAGTTTCGGTAATTCAAATTCCGGAGCGGGCTTGTCGAGAAATGGCGATGGCAACATCGTTGGGTCGCGCTTCAGACCAACCATGAATACAGGAATCATGATTGCGAAAACCACCAACGGTGCGAGGTATCGCATCATCAGGCTGGTTCTCCGCTGAGTCGAGTCGCCTTCTCTTTTGCTTTCGCGGTCAGTCGATAGCGGCGATCGCTCGCGGCAATCATTCCACCGAGTGCCATTACAAATGCACCCATCCAGATAAACCGAATCATCGGTTTGTATTGCACACGCAAGCTCCATGCATCGTTGCCCAGAGGGTCACCCAACGCGACAAACAGATCTCTATTCCAACTCGCCTCGATGCCGGCTTCTGTCATCGGGCTTTGCTGTACCAGGTATGTTCGTTTCTGTGGTCGAAGTTGGCCGACAAACTCACCGTCTTTGCGAATATCAATCTCGCCCTCGACTGCCTGGTAATTGGGTCCCTCGACATTACGCAAGCTGCGTAACTCGAAATCGTAACCGGCAACCGAAACTGATTCGCCCTGGCGCACGCTGATATCAATTTCTTCAGTGAACGCTGACACGATTGTCACACCAATCACGAACATACCAACACCGAAATGTGCGACCGACATGCCAAGCACACCACGCGTCATGCCGGGCGTACCCGGTGCGCGGCGCCAGGAACGCACAGGATGGATCAACGAAACGACCATGATCCAGATGCCTGCCGTGACACCAACGCTCAGCAACAGACCAAAGCGACCGTACGCAACAATCGGAATCAAAATGCCGGCGACAATTGCAAACAGTGCCGGAAACTTGAGTTGATCAAACAAGGGCTTGAACGCCTGGCTGCGCCACGCGGTATGCATACCGACGCCGATCAGCAATACCAGTGGCAACATCGGAATTGCAAATGCAATTTCAAACCACGGTGGCCCCACAGAAATCTTGCCGGCTTCGAATACTTCTACAATAAGCGGTGCGAGTGTGCCGGCGAGGATAAGTGCCGTGGCAATGACCAGAAGTACATTGTTCAACAGCAGGAATGTTTCCCTGGAGAATCCACGGAAGCCGGCGTCTGAATCAAGTCCGGGCGCTCGCCACGCGTACAGCGTCAAAGCGCCGCCAATGGTTACGCCAAGGAATCCAAGGATAAACAGACCCCGTCCCGGATCCGTTGCAAAAGCGTGCACGGAAATCAGGATGCCGGACCGAACCAGGAACGTACCGAGCAGGCTCAGTGAAAATGCCGTTATCGCAAGCAGCAATGTCCAGCTCTTGAACAGCCCCCGCTTCTCGGTGACGGCCAAAGAATGAATCAGTGCCGTACCGGCAAGCCACGGCATGAAAGACGCGTTCTCCACCGGGTCCCAGAACCACCAGCCACCCCAACCGAGTTCGTAGTAAGCCCACCAGCTGCCCAGTGCGATGCCGATTGTCAGAAACAGCCATGCCCACGTGGTCCAGGGACGCGTCCAGCGAGCCCACGCCTGGTCCAGATTGCCAGCCAGCATTGCGGCGATGGCAAACGCAAAGGCCACGGAAAAGCCCACATAACCCGCGTAAAGAATGGGTGGGTGAATAGCCAGGCCCGGATCCTGCAACAGTGGATTAAGGTCGGCGCCATCCATAGGAGCCGGAATCAGCCGCTCAAACGGATTTGATGTCAGTAAGGTAAACAACAGGAAGCCGCAACTGAGTAAGCCAAGAACGCCTATAACGCGCGCGGCAAAGGAATCGGGTAAATCGGAGCTGTAACGACTGACAGCAACAGTCCAGCCGGCGAGCAGCAGGACCCAAAGCAACAAGGAGCCCTCGTGTGCGCCCCAGACTGCGGAAATCTTGTAAATCGTCGGCAATGCCAGCTGCGAGTGATTGGCAACATACAGAACCGAAAAGTCGCTCTGCAGAAACGACCAGGTCAGGCAGCCAAAAGAAATCATGACAAACACGAGCTGGCCAAGTGCTGCCGGGCGCGCGACGCTCATCATTGCGGCATCATTACGGTATGCGCCAATCAACGGCAGGACGCCCTGACAGACTGCCAGCGAGAGCGCCAGGATCAGTGCAAAATGTCCAATCTCAGGTATCACGGCTGTGCCTGTTCTGCTTTGAGCGCAGCCTCTTTCGCCGCAGCGTGTTTGGCCAGTGTTTCGGCAACCTCCGGCGGCATGTAATTTTCATCATGTTTTGCGAGGACCTCATCCGCCACAAACGTGCCATCGTCGCCCATCTGTCCGTGGGCGATGATGCCCTGACCTTCGCGAAACAGGTCCGGAAGAATGCCGTCGTAGGTAATGACCAACTCGTTTTCGAGATCCGAGACGGCGAACTCGACTTCCAGTTCTCCGGGTTGTCGTTTTACGCTGCCCTCGACGACGAGGCCACCGACCCGAAAATTGCGATCCTGCGGATAATTGCCCTGCGCAACCTCCGAAATCTCAACATAGAACATCATGTTTTCTTTGAACGCCTGCAACGTCAAAGCGGCCGCAATCACAATGCCGGCGCCGGCAAGACCCACTGCGAGCATTCGTTGTTGTCTTGGTTTCATTGATCTGTTTCCATCGCGCGAAGGCGCGTTTTGATGTCGCTAAATACCTGTTGATGCCGGCGTTTGACCTGCACCACGCAAATGATGACGACGATCAGGGTCAAACCGAAAGAACTCCATACGTAGGCGCCGTAACCGCCCATCGCCAGTGCTTCCATTATCCCTGCTCTCCTGATGATAAAACGAGGTTTTTTACCCAGCGTGAACGGCGTTCACGGAACAGCACCTCCGAGCGCACCCGTCCCAGCAACAATGCGCCGAAAATAAACGAGAACCCCAGGATCATGGCCAGCAACGGCAAGAGCATTTCAGCCGGCATCGCCGGCCCGTCTGCGCGCACAATCGTCGCTCCCTGGTGCAGCGAACTCCACCATTCGACGGAGAAGTGAATAATCGGAATATTCACAGCGCCAACAAGTGCCAGTACAGCACTGGCTTTATCTGCCTTGGTCGTGTCATCAATTGCGGCTCGCAGCGCCATATAGCCAAAATACAGGAACAGCATGATCAGTTCGGACGTCAGTCTTGGATCGCCCCACTCCCACCAGGTTCCCCACATCGGCCGACCCCAGATCGATCCTGTGATCAGGGCCAGAAAAGTGAACCAGGCGCCCAGCGGTGCCGCTGCAGCCGCGACCGCGTGTGACAGCTTGATTCGCCAGATCAGGCCAATTCCGGCAGACACGGCCATTACCGTGTAAGCGAGCATCGAAAGATACGCGGCTGGCACGTGTACATAGATAATGCGGAACGCATCGCCCTGCTGATAATCGGGCGGCGCATAGAACAGGCCGGCGATCGTCCCGTAAACAATGAGTATCGTGCCGGGCACGACGAACCACGGGATGATTTTCGCCGACAGGTCGTAAAAGTGCGGCGGTGACGCCAGTTTGTGCAGGAATTTCCACATAGGTGTTGGACTACTCGTTGCTGATTTTCAATGCTGCAGCCGTCGCGAATGGTGCGAGTGCCAAGGCCAATATGCAATAGGCAGAGAGAAAGTAAATGCCGGCGGATACTGCATCATTTGCCGCAGCCAGTGCGACGGTCCTGGCGCCGAATATTAATACGGGCATTGCCAGGGGCAGGATCAGCAAACTTAGCAGCGCCGTTCCCCGATGCAGCCCGACCGTAAGCGCCGCACCGATTGAGCCAAGCAAACTCAGGCTGATCGTGCCGAAGGTCAGCGTCAACATCATGACGCCCACCGTTCGACCGGGCATCTGGAAAGTAACGGCAACCAGCGGCGACACCAGGACCAGCGGCAGACCGGCAGAGAGCCAGTGCGCAACAGTCTTGCCGAGTGCCAGCAATGGCAAGGGTTGCGGACTCAAAATGAGCTGGTCGAGGCTGCCATCCTCAAAATCACTGAGAAAAAGGCTGTTGAGCGATAACAGGGTCGCCAGCAGCGCAGCGACCCAGACAATGCCGGGACCACTGATGGACAGCTGTTCCGAGCTCGGCCCTACGGCCAGAGGAAATAAAGTGCAGACCATCGCAAAAAAGAACAGCGGGTTCAAAATGTCACCCGGACGTTTCCAGGCCAGCAACAGGTCGCGCCTGATGACGGCCATAAAGCCCTGCCACAGTCCCGGCATGGTGTCTTCGCTGCTGGTCATCAGAGTGGCACCCGTATTACTGGTGCATCCAGCTGGATATCCTGATGTGATGCAACAACGCACAGGCCATTGCCTGCCAGGTGTTCCGCGATGAGCTCCCGAACCAGGGCCTGGCCCCCGCTATCGAGGTTAGTGAAGGGCTCATCCATCATCCACAGCGGCGCTTTGGCCATCAGCATGCGTGCAAGGGCCACACGCCGTTGCTGGCCTGCTGACAAGGCGCGAAATGGCAGCCCTGTAAGTGGTGCGAGGCCGAGGCGATCAAGAGACGGTTCGAGAAGGTCTGCAGACGTGGCTCGAAGACCCGTTTCAAACGACAAATTTTCTACAAGGGTCAGATCGCCCTTAAAACCAACTCTGTGCGACAACCACACGAGGTCGGAGCGAAAAACCTGGTGGTCTGCCATGATGGATTGACCGTTCCAGTCGACCTGGCCCGTTTCGAATTCAAGCAACCCGGCAATTGCGCGCAGCAAGCTGGTCTTGCCGCAACCGTTTTTGCCCTCAACCAGTAACAACTCGCCACTGTTCAGCGCAAAATTTAAATCTTGAAAGAGACAACGATCACCGCGCAACAGGCAAAGGTCTTTCCCAGACAGCTTTGCAGTCAAAGTCCTAGCCTCATCTGTCTGTGTTCGACGACAGTTTTCGTGTTGATCGCGGATATCATTTTTATGTTATATACCAATAACTAACAGGCCAATTATAATGTAAATTACCTGCAATAATTTGTGTCTCTTTGATCGCAAAGAAAACAACGAAAAGCGGTTTGCAAGAAGTTCGAGCGAAAAGTAGACTGATTGACCACGTTACTTTTTCACGTCGACTGTATTTGGAAAGTAACTGTATCAGAAAGACAAATTACAACTGCCACCGGGTTCAAGAATATGGAACTACGTGCTGCCGGACTACAGGAGCAACCGTTTCGCTCGCACGGGCGGCCGTTGGTCTTTGTCGGCTACGCGGCGCAGGAGGCAGCGTTCGAATTCCTCGAGCAGACCTATAAGAATTTCCATGGCTTGGGACTCTTTCAGGGCCCAACATTGTCCGGTAAGACAACGATTATCCGGCATTTTGCCGAGTTACAAGGTACGAAAAGCGCGATGGCGGTGGTTGATGGCGCTGGGCTGAACACCACTGCGTTGCTTGAAGCGATGCTGAGCGAGTTCGGTTTCGAGCATAAATTCAATTCGGTCAACGAACTTCTCAACATGGTCAAGGTTTTCATCCTGCAGCAGACGGCTTCAGGAAAAACGCCGATGTGCATCATCGAAAACACCCATGAAATGAATCCCAGTGCGCTGCGCGTATTGTGCGAACTCGCCCAAATTCGTGTCAGGGAGCATTTTGCCTTGCGGCTGGTGCTGGTGAGCGATCGACCTATTCAATACCTCACGAAGGCCTCTGCGATGGAGGGGATTGCCAAGCGGGTCTCAGGAGATTTTCATCTTGAGCCATTGACGCTGGACGAGGTTACGGACTACCTGTTTGCAAAAATGCGCTCTGGCGGTTGCTTTGATCCGGAGAATGTTTTCCCGGAGGACGTATGCGACGAATTGCACGCTGCCTCCGGTGGCTGGCCTGGTATTGTCGATCGACTGGCGTTGCTGGCACTGGCCAAAGCTGACTACTGCCCGGTTCGGCGTGAGCATATCGAGCGGCCGGCAATACCTGAGAGTACTCTGGTCCGGGATGCTGGAGATGATGCGCAGGTGGACAAAGAAAGCAAAGAATCTCCAACGCTATATCTGACGCGCAACGGCAAAACTGTTAAGAAGCTCTACATCGATGGCCCGCGCCTGTTGGTTGGTCGATCAGACCATAATGATTTGTCGATCGACAGCAGCTTTGTCAGTCGCCACCACGCCATGTTTGTGCGTCACGGTGAAGCGACTCTGCTCATGGATCTCAACAGCTCGAATGGCACTTTTGTAAATTCCCGCAGAATATCGAACCAG
>Ga0164315_10005257_pt1 | contig 10120 bp, 8 predicted proteins | sample GuaBasSedimGuay6_FD_113737 | JGI IMG/M metagenome (GOLD analysis project Ga0164315, IMG submission 113737) | Subseafloor sediment microbial communities from Guaymas Basin, Gulf of California, Mexico - Guay6, Core 4569-2, 0-3 cm | ecosystem: Environmental > Aquatic > Marine > Hydrothermal vents >... | reverse complement strand
ATCGTCTTCAATCACGACGCTGCCCAGTTGCGGGATTTTATGCCATCGCTCTTCGTGAAACACGAGCCCGAAGCCATCGGCGCCGATAACTACCCCGGAATGCAGGATGCAGCGATCACCCAGCCTGACCGCCCGCGCCAGCGTGACCCGGCTATGCAGGTGACAATGACTGCCGACGATGGCGCCGACACCGATTACCGTGCCCGCGCCGATGATACTGTGTGCACCGATTTCGACCGCGTCTTCGATAACCGCGTTGGCGCCGACGCTAATCCCGTCAGCCAGCCTGGCGCTGGCGGCGATTTGCGCCGAGGGATGAATTCCCGGTTGGAAACCTGCTTCAAGCCCGAGCATATCGATCGCCTGCACGAAACTGAACTGCGGGTTGCCAGACAGCAACAGCGCCTTACCCTTCACATCGTCAGCGAGTTCCAGGGGCGCGATCACCACGCTGCACTGGCTGGCGGTAATATCGTCGAGGGTCTTCCTGTTCAGGAGATAACTCAGGTCACCCGCCACGGCCGAATTCGGCGACGCGACCGCGTTGATCAAAAGATTTGCGTCGCCGCGAAACTCGAGTTGCAGGGCCTCGGCCAGTTGTTTCAGGTTAAGACTCATGATCGATTGATGCCTCGGCTGACGAAAGAGCAGTAACCGGGATAGGCAGAAACTACTGCGTGCCTTCGCTGCTGTCGGGTAGTTGCTTTAACATCTCGATGGTTTGCGCGGTAATATCTATCTGCTCGGAGACATAGCTAACCCCTTCGGTCAGAATCAGGTCAAACTCGCCGGAATCTCCCTGCGTTTTGAGCACATTGGAAATGACCTGTTGCAACTCGCGAATCTCCTCATTTCGCCTCAGGTTCTGGTCTTCGCGGAATTCCTGCTCGAGAAATTTGAGTTGGCTGACCTTGAGCCTGATTTCGCGTTCGGCTTTACGGCGTACAGCAGGGCTGGGTTTAGACTCCGCTTTGAGGACGTCTTCCAGAGCCAGGATTTCCTTGCGCTTTGCCTTGAGTTCGGCTTCTCGCGGTTCGAACTCGGACTTGAGGCGCTCCTCGACCTTACGCGCCTGCGGCGCCTCCTTCAGTACCCGGGCGGTGTTGACGAAACCGATCTTGTAACCGGACTCCTGGGCCATAGCCGCCTGCCACGGTATCAGCAGCAGCAATATTGGTAAAAAGCGCATCAAACTATTCAAGGCTATCTCTAAAAAGTCGCTCCAAGGGCGAACTGAAAATTCTCCACGTCATCCTCAGGTTCATCGTTCAACGGCCACGCGTAACTGAATTCGATCGGACCGATGAACGAGAACCACTTGGCGGATACACCGACCGCTTGCCGCAACTCGACGGTTTCAAAATCGCCTACATCAGCAAACACGTTACCGACGTCGAAGTATACCCCAACCCTGAAGGTTTCTGAACTGGCAAGCGCATCGATCGGAAATAAAATCTCGACCGTGGCAATGGTCTGAAAATCGCCACCTAACGAATCGCCGTTACTGTCCGCCGGGCCCAGGCTGTTGAATTCGAAACCCCTGACCGAACGCACACCACCCGCGTGATATTTCTCGTAAGGAGGCAATAGAGTGGTATCGTTGAAACCGTCGCCGTATCCGACCCTGCCTTTCAAATTAAGTGTAAGCAATTCGCTCAGGCCGAAGGCGGACTGATGCAGATATCTCGCCTTGTAGTAATAGAGGTCACCGCCATTGAGCTCGAGGCTGATGCCGTTGAGGGATCCGGAATCGGCAAATATTCTGCGATTACGCGTATCCTTGGATAAACTGAGCTTGGTGAACAGGGTATCGTAGTCATCGCCCTCGATTTCAGACTCCGGCGTCGACTCGTCGTAATCGTCGCTGTTTTCGACAATGAAAGCGAAGATTTCATCGGCAGTACCGCTGGTGGTCGAGAGATCGTTGCGCAACGCACCGACTTCGAGACTCAGGGTATTGAACTCGGACAACGGGATACCGTAATCGATCGAAAAGCGGACCCGATCGATCAGGTAATTACTGGTATTGTTTTCAGCTGCATCCGTTTCGGTGACAGTGAAACTAAAACCCCGGCTGATCCCCTCAGGCGTGTAGTAGGGATTCTTGTATCGGAAGGAGTACTGCTCCGAGGCCCTGGAATTGTTGAAGGTGAACGACACCTCGTTGCCGGTGCCGAATATGTTGTCGTGCGCGAACCCCAGGTTGAGAACCGCGCCCTGTACCTGTGAATAGCCGAGACCGACCGAAAGATTACCGGAAAAACGCTCGGTCACCGTTACCTCCAGATCAACCTCATCGACCGAACCAGGAACCTTCTTCGGGCTGATGTTAACCGAGCCGAGATAATTCAGGCGCTGCAGACGCACGCGCGAACGATCTAACTTCGAGATTTGATACATGGCGCCTTCGAACTGGCGCATCTCGCGCCGTAACACGTTGTCCTTGGTTTTTTCGTTACCGGTAAACCTGATATACCTGACCCGCATCTTATTTCCGGGAACAACCAGGAAGCGCAGCGAAACGGTATTTTCATCCTCATCGATATCGTTCAAAACCCGAATTTGGGCAAACGCGTATCCATCTTCCCCGAGGCGTTTCTGCATCGCGCTGACCACCTTGTTTACTTCCTTCCGCGAGAATACTTCATCTTCGCGAAAATGGATCAGGGCACGTAAGTCAGGAGCCGGGACAACCATGTCTCCGCCGACATCGACCTTGCTGATGGTAAATTGATTACCTTCGCGAATATTGATCGAAATGCTGATGTCTCTTCGATCGGGACTGATGGTCACCTGCTGTGAATTGACCTCGAACTGGATGTAACCACGATCAAGATAAAACGATTTCAGCGTTTCCATGTCAGCGGCCAACTTCGAACTGGCGTAGTCATCGTCGGCAAACCACCCTGAACCGCTCGCTTCCAACTGGAATAAACCGGTTAATTCATCGTCATCAAAATCCTGGTTTCCGGTGACGTTGATCGACTTTATCTTTGCCGAAAGACCTTCCGAGATGTCGATGTCGATAGCAATTCGATCTTCGTCGAGCGCATACCACTTGCTTTCGATGCGCGCAGCATATTTCCCCATCGAGTAATAGACCTGCTGCAATTCCAGTTCGAGTTTTTCGAGCTTGTTTTGATCGAATATGCGGCCCTTGGACATGCCGACCCCATCCATCGCCTGCTGCAGGGCTTCGTCTTCGATATCGCTGTTGCCTTCGAAGTTGATTTCGGCTATCGAGGGGCGTTCCTCGACCTTGATGAGGAGAACATTGTCTCGCCGCAACAGTTCGATATTGTCGAAGAAACCGGTCGAATAAAGTTCTCGAATGATTTCCGGGGCACGTTCCACATCGAATGTCTCTCCGATATTGACGGGCAGGTAACTGAATACGGTACCCCTGGTTATCTTCTTGATACCGATAATTTCGATATCTTCGACTACGAAACTTTCAGCCTGCGCCCAGCAAGACACCAACAGCAGCAGAACTGCACTGATACGGCCAAAAGTTCTCACTATCCTGCCAGGCGCAGCAAGTCGTTATAAATTGCGATCGACATCAGGCAGAACAACAGCAGCATACCGATCTTCTGGCCAATGATCTCGGTCGCCTCCGACACCGGACTACCCTTGAACAATTCGATCAGGTAGTAAAACAGGTGGCCGCCATCCAGCATCGGCACCGGCAGCAGGTTGAGAATACCCAGGCTGATACTGATGATGGCGAGAAAGCCGAGAAATTGTTCCAGGCCAATGCGCGCGGAAAGCCCGGCATAGTGTGCAATCGTGATCGGCCCACTCAGATTCTTTACGCTGGCCTCGCCAGTGACGAGTTTGGCCAGCACCCGCAGGGTCAGCCAGCTCATACGCCAGGTTTTGTCGAGCGCCTGCGTCATCGCCGACAGGGGTCCGTAGCGTTCCTTTACCGTCATTTCCTGGCGCACTGCCTCGGGAATTTCGATGCGGTTGCGTACGCCGATATAGCCAAAGGTCTCACCGTTCTCGCTACGGCTGCGCGGAGTGATCTGCAATTCGACCTCCTGCCCGTCACGCAGCACACGCAGCTTCATCGTCGTTTGCGGATTTCCGCGTATCGTGCTGACCCACTGCTGCGCGTTTTCGATGCTGCTGTCGCCCAGCGACAAAATTTTATCCTCCGCCTCGAGACCTGCCTGCTCAGCGGCGCCCCCGGCCAGCACCTCGGCGATGATCGGTGGAACATTCGGACGCCATTGAGACAATCCCAGGTCTCGCATCAGGTCGATCTGCTCCTCCTGTAGCAATTCCAGCTTCTCGATGTCGATTATCCGATCCTGAATCTGCAGATCGCGGCTTTGCACCCGCAACACGATGCGCTCGGCGCTGACCGATTCTTCCAGCATCGCGAAACGGGCTCTTTCCCAGGTTCCGGTTTCGACGTCATTCACCGCGAGGATGACATCCCCTTGCTGAACCCCCGCTGTATAGGCTGGGCTAGGGACAGCAATTTCACCGATAACGGGCTTGATGCCGCTCACCCCGACGATGAAAATCAGGTAGTAAGCGAGAATCGCAAAGAGGAAGTTAAAGGCCGGGCCCGCGACCACGATGGCAATACGGCGCCATACCGATTTGCGGTTGAAAGCCCGTTCCAGCTCATGCGGCTCGACCTCGCCTTCGCGCTCGTCCAGCATCTTGACGTAACCGCCAAAGGGAATCGCGGCGAGCACGTACTCGGTCTGATCCGGTCCCGACCTGCGCATCCATAACGGCTTGCCAAAACCGACCGAAAATCGCAGAACCTTGACCCCGAGCTTGCGTGCAACCCAGAAATGGCCAAATTCATGTACCGTAACCAGCACACCGATGGCGACGATAAACGCAACAATGCTGTAGAGAATGCCGAGAAAATCCATCCTGTTCAGGCTCTCACTTTGACGAGTTCGCGCGCCATGCGACGCGCCGCCGCATCCGCGTCGAGAATTGCCGCCAGGTCGTGCGCCGGCCCGGTCGCTGTTCTTTCCATCACTTCAGTTATCAAATTCGATATCTCGGTAAAGCGGATGCGCCGATCCAGGAAATGCTCGACCGCGATTTCGTTGGCGGCGTTCAAGACGGCATGCTGTCGCCACCCTGTCGCCAGGCATGACGCGCCAGCGCCAGGCAGGGATATCGAGCATCATCGGCGAGTGTGAAGTCTAACTGCCCGATCTGCAACAAATTCAGCGGTTCTACCCCGCTTTCGATGCGTTCAGGCCAGGCCAACGCGTTGGCTATGGGCGTGCGCATATCGGGGTTCCCCATCTGCGCGATCACCGAGCCGTCATTATAGGAAACCATGGAATGAACAATACTCTGCCGGTGCAGCAGGATTTCAACATCATCGTGATCGACCGCGAACAACCAACAGGCCTCGATTAATTCGAGGCCCTTGTTCATCATGGTCGCGGAATCGACTGAAATCTTCGGCCCCATGTCCCAGTTCGGGTGCGCGCAGGCCTGCTCCGGAGTGACGTCGTCCAGGGTTTCGATATCGTGATCCCGGAATGGCCCGCCCGAACCCGTCAGAATAATCTTGCGCAGGCCCTGGTCGGCGAGACCGCTACCGATAGAGTTCGCGGGCAGGCACTGAAAAATGGCGTTGTGTTCACTGTCGACCGGCAGCAGCTGTGCGCCGTATCTGCCCACTTCCTCCATGAACAGGGCTCCGGCCATGACCAGCGATTCCTTATTGGCCAGCAATATCCTCTTGCCGCTTCTGACCGCGGCCAGGGTCGGCATCAAACCGACCGCGCCGACGATGGCGGCGACGACGACATCGACTTCATCGGCCGCGGCAACCTGGGTCAATCCCTCTTCGCCTGACAGCACCTCGGTTGGCAGCCCGGCGAGCGCCTGCTGCAGTCGCAGCGCGCTGTCGGGGTCGCTCATGACTGCGAAGCTCGGCTCGAAGCGGCGGCACAATGCCGCCATTTTCTCGTGGCTGTGATTCGCGGTCAGTGCAAACAGGTGGTAGCGCTCGGGGTGAAGCGCCACGATTTCAAGCGTCGATTGACCGATCGAGCCGGTAGCGCCAAGAATCGTAATCTGTTTCACATCTGGCCTGCGAGAAAAATACCACTGACAAAAATCGGAGCCGCCGCGATAACGCTATCGATACGATCGAGAACACCGCCATGTCCCGGTAGCAATTTGCCACTATCCTTGACTCCTGCTTCACGTTTGAGCACGCTTTCGAACAAATCGCCGACGACCGAGACCAGTGAGGTCAGGATGCCGATAACCAGGAATTGCAGCAGCGTGAGTCCCCAGCCCATATCGAACCGGTAAATCACTATTATCCACACCAGGTTGGCGCAAAGCCCCCCGATCACACCTTCGATGGTCTTACCCGGGCTAATCGCAGGCGCCAGTTTACGGCTGCCAAATTTGCGCCCACTGAAATAGGCGCCGATATCGGCTACCCACACCAGGCTGAGCAGGAACAGCAGCATTTCCCCGCCATACTGCGCATGCAGGTATAACAACGCGTGCACACATATCCACAACAGATCGAGGCCGATACCGAGCAACAACACTCGCGCCAATAGCGGCCAGTTGCCGCTGTGACGATAAAAAAACAGCCCAGTCGTAATCAGCACCCACATCGCCACGCCTGCCAGCGACTGCAGGTAAACCAACGGCGGCGAAATCAGCGGCAAGGACCACCAGTACAGCAGCACAAAAGCAACGGCAGCGACGCCACTAATCAGCGCTGTCGGTTTCAGGGTGAGCAGGATCAATTCCCGCGCGGCCGCAAATAGTCCCACGGCGAAAAGAATACGGGTCCATTGTGTATCCTCCTGCAAAATACAGCCGATGACGACGATCGCGAGAATAATGGCGGTTATGATACGTTGCCCTAACATTAACCCAATACCTCGACCTGCTCGCCAGTCTTGCCGTAGCGCCGCTGTCGTTGACGGTAGGCATCGAGCGCCTTTTGCATTTCCCCTGCGTCGAAATCGGGCCACAGGCAATCGCAGAAATAAAACTCGGTGTAAGCCAGCTGCCATAACATGAAGTTGCTGATCCGGTGTTCACCGCCGGTGCGAATGAACAGGTCCGGGCTCGGTCCATCGTCGAGCGAGAGCCCGGCGGAAAACTGCTGCTCGTCGATCTCGTCGACGCCGATGACACCATCGCGCACCCGCTGCGCCAGCTGACGCGCCGCGTTGACGATATCCCATTGACCACCGTAGTTGGCGGCGATGTTCAGCGTCATGCCAGCGTTGGCACTGGTTTTTGCTTCGGTTTGTTCAATTTGTTGCTGCAATTTTCTGGAGAAATCCGAGCGTTTGCCGATAAAACGGATACGTATTCCCTTGTCGTGCAACTCATCTGTGTAACGCTGCAGAGATTGCATAAACAATGTCATCAGGTTGCTCACTTCATCCGCGGGACGATTCCAGTTTTCGCTGCTGAATGCAAACAGGGTCAGGTGATCGACACCAGCGGCGGCAAAGAACTCGACGCAGCGCCGAGTAACCTCGACGCCTTTGCGATGCCCAAAGCTGCGTGGCATCAGTTTCTTTTTGGCCCAGCGTCCATTGCCATCCATGATGATACAGACGTGACTGGGATTCGATGCCTGGGAATGCGAAGTCATGAATCCGGATTCAGAGAGTAATCAGATTTCCATCAATTCTTTTTCTTTGGTCTGCAGAAAGGACTCGATTTCATCGGTGGCCTGATTGGTTACCTGCTGCACAAGATCAAGACCGCGGTGCTCGTCGTCCTCGGAAATATCCTTGTCTTTCGCCAGCAACTTCAGATCGTCGTTGGCGTCACGCCGGATATTCCTGACCGAAATACGGGCATTCTCAGCCAGTTCGCGAACCACCTTGACCAGTTCTTTGCGGCGCTCCTCGGTGAGTGGCGGCATCGGTACGCGAATGACAGTGCCCGCGGTGGATGGATTAAGACCCAGGTCGGACTTCATGATCGCCTTTTCAATGACCGACACCATGCTCTTGTCCCAGGGGGTGACCGCCAGCGTACGCGCATCCTCGACGGTGATATTCGCGGACTGCCCGATCGGCACCTCGCTGCCGTAGAAATCAACCGTTATATGGTTGAGCAGGCTCGGGTGCGCGCGGCCGGTTCGAATTTTGCTGAGTTCAACCTGAAACGCCTCAATGCTCTTGTTCATGCGATTGCGCGCATCTTTTTTCACATCTTCTATCATTTTTCTACCTCTTTTCGACTAACCCGGGTGCCTATTAATTCGCCCCTGGCCAGATCCAGCAATGCACCCGATTGGTTGATATCACAAACCACCAGCTCCAACGCATTATCATTACATAAAATCATTGCCGCGACATCCATCACCGCAAGCCGCTGGTCGATTGCCTGATCGTAGTGCAAATTCGTGTAACGCCGGGCATCGGCATGCTTGAGCGGGTCCTTGTCATAGATTCCATCGACCCTGGTCGCCTTTATCAATAAATCGGCCTGGATTTCGATGGCGCGCAGGCTGGCCCCGGTGTCGGTGGTGAAATAGGGACTGCCGGTGCCCGCTGCAAAAATAACAATTTCTCCGGCGGCGATGCGGCGCCGGGCGTCGCGCTGGGTATAGGACTCGCAAACCTGGGGCATATCGAGACCCGACATGACGGCCGCGGGCGCACCCAGACGCAGCAATCCATCCTGCAGCGCCAGCGCATTCATAACGGTCGCCAGCATGCCCATGTGGTCAGCCCGGACCCGGTCCGTTCCGCCGCCGGCGAGGCTGGCCCCGCGCAGCAGGTTGCCGCCACCGACGACACAGCCGAGCTCGACCCCGGAATCGCGCAACAGCACCAGCTCCGCGGCGAGTTTATCTATCATCCGCGGATCGATTCCTGCAGCCTGTTCACCCAGCAGGGCTTCACCACTGAGTTTCACCAGAATGCGCTTGTACTTGATTTTTGGCATAGGGTTTTAACTAATCCTGTCCGCTAGCTCGCGTCAGCAATCCGGCGATATGGCCGGGGCCGACACCAAGGCGGAGTTTATAGTTAAATCCGCTTGATGGTAAGGCCGATCTTTCGATACTTCGACCGGTTCGCTGCAGGCAAAAAAAAGGCCGCTGCTAGCCTGCATATTGCACCAGCCGGTCTCGGCCCTGGAAATAACGATCTGAAAGATTACGAGTAGTCTGGCAATCTTACCGAAAAAAAAATACAGTTTGCCACCGGCCCGAGCCCTATCCCGGCCCTGACTTGTCCAGATACGCCTGAACTTGGTCTTCCCTCAAGCCATAGCTACGGCTATGGCTTTCAGTCCAGACCGGCGTCCAGCCGCATCTGTCCTGCGTCAGTATCCGAGATACTGGTGCAATATGCAGGCTAGCGCGGCCTTGATTCGTATCAGGCATTTAGCTGCGAAGCGACTTCGGCGGCGAAATCTTCCACTTTCTTTTCGATACCTTCACCCACCTCGTAACGCACAAAGCCTGTTACCGACGCGCCTGCATCGGCTAACAGCTTGCTGACTTTCTGGTCAGGGTCCTTGACGAACGGCTGGCCCAGCAAGGTCACTTCGGCAAGGAACTTGTTGAGTCTGCCCTGGATCATCTTTTCGATAATTTCGGCAGGCTTGCCGCTGGATTCGGCCTGCGCGATCAAAATGGATTTCTCCTTTTCGACGAACTCGGCAGGTACCCCGTCCTGGTCGACAAATTGCGGGTTGACCGCGGCTACATGCATAGCGATATCACGCGCCAGTTCGGCATTGGCCGTGGAATCGACCAGTACGCCGATGCGCGAACCGTGCAGATAGGATGCAATTGCCCCGTCCGACGTGATTTGCTGAAAACGCCGCACCTGGATATTTTCGCCGACCTTGGCAATCAGGGCCTGGCGAGCTTCCTCGACGCTCTGCCCATTGCCCGTCTGCAGACTCAAAAGCGTCTCGACTGAATCCGGCTGTTGCTCGGCGATAGTCGCCAGAACCAGGTCAGCGAACGCCTGGAAGTTTTCATCCTTGGCGACAAAATCGGTCTCGGAATTGATTTCGAGAATCACCGCGCTCTTGCCGTCATCACTGACACTTGCCTTGACCGCACCATCAGCCGCGACACGCCCGGCCTTCTTGTCCGCCTTGGCGGCGCCGGATT
>Ga0164315_10005256_pt1 | contig 10121 bp, 7 predicted proteins | sample GuaBasSedimGuay6_FD_113737 | JGI IMG/M metagenome (GOLD analysis project Ga0164315, IMG submission 113737) | Subseafloor sediment microbial communities from Guaymas Basin, Gulf of California, Mexico - Guay6, Core 4569-2, 0-3 cm | ecosystem: Environmental > Aquatic > Marine > Hydrothermal vents >... | reverse complement strand
TAGCATTAACAAGTGGTGTTACGGCTATAATTGCTTCGGATCAGGCAGTAATTAATTATGCATCAACAAAGGGTGTTGAATTACATATTTCTACTCAGGTGAATATCAGTAATATTGAAACCTTGAAATTTTATGCCCATTTTGCCGATGTAATGGTACTAGCCAGGGAACTTAGTCTGAAACAAGTTGCAAAAATTACTGAATCTATTGAAAATGATAAAATAACAGGACCTTGTGGCGAACTTATTCGGGTTGAAATTTTTGCGCATGGCGCACTTTGTATGGCTGTTTCAGGAAAATGTTATTTAAGCCTGCATGAACAAAATTCATCTGCAAATCGTGGTGCGTGCCTGCAAACATGCCGAAAAGCTTATGTTGTTACTGAAAAGGAAACAGGTTACGAGCTTGAAATTGATAATGAATACATCATGTCTCCTAAAGATTTATGCACTATTGGATTCGTGGATAAAATATTGAATGCAGGTGTAAAAGTGCTTAAAATTGAGGGTCGTGCCCGTCCTGCTGAATATGTGAAAATGGTTTGTGATTGTTACAATGAGGCCATTGATTCCTGTATTAATGAAGATTATACGATTGAGAAAATTAAGGATTGGGAAAATCGGCTTTCAACTGTTTTTAATAGGGGATTTTGGGACGGTTATTACCTTGGTAGGAAAATTGGCGAATGGAGCAAGGATTATGGTTCTAAAGCAACAAAAACAAAAGAATATATTGGTAAAGGGACAAATTATTTTGGTAAGATAAAAGTAGCCGAGTTTCAAATTCAATCAGGCAGTTTAAAAGTTGGTGATGAAATATTAATAACCGGTCCTACAACAGGAGTAATTCAGACTCATGTTCAGGAAATAAGAGTTGATTTAAAAAATACCGAAGAAGCTTATAAGGGGCAAACTATATCTGTTCCAATTAGCGAAAAAGTTCGCAGGGCTGATAAATTGTATAAAATTATTAGTGTGTAGATGTGTAAATTGGAAAAATTGAGAATGTGAAGATGACCAGCGATATTTTTAAATTTTGAACTGTCCGTTTTCTTTTCTAAAATCTGAGTTCTAAAATCTAAAATGAAACAATGGTCCGTATTACCCACCACAGAACAAACTGCATTGGTTGTGGATATTGTAACGAAGTCGCTCCTTACCGTTGGCACATGAATGAAGAAGATGGTAAAAGCGATCTTGTTACTTCCAAAGGTAAAAAGGAAATATATACTTTAGTGGTTGGTGATGATGAATTTGAAGCAAACAAGGAGGCTGAAGAGCTTTGTCCTGTAAAAATTATTAGGGTTGAGAAAGTTGGCTAATTGATTGAATTATGAAAAATGGCTTTCCGGAAAGTTGATTTATTTAGAAACTACACATTTATTTTAAAAATAAAGGGAACACTAATTTTATATACTATGATATAACATTTTGTGGGTTTTAGTTATTTAATAAATATACTCACTAAAGTACTGTGTTATTGTTGGTCCACAGATTATCTCAGTTTAATACAGATTTGATTTATGGATTTATCTGTGTTCATTTGTGTTATCTGCAGACTATCCATTTAATCTTTTACCCACAATCTTTTATGCAACAGCCATTTTATATTACATCAATAATTTGCATCAAATTATTAATCTCATAAGTAGGTTTAATATTTGTTCTATTCTTTTTATTTGTTGGGTTAAACCAACAAGTATCAATGTTTGACATATTTCCACCAAGAATGTCAGACTTTAAACTGTCACCAATAATGAGGATTCCATTTTTTTTATAAAAATTAATTTTATTTAGGGTATATTCAAAAAATAATTTATCAGGCTTGGCAACACCAACTTCTTCTGAAATAATAAGGTGTTTAAAGTATTTATTTAATTTAGTTTTCTGTAATCTGCTGTTCTGAACTTCTTTAATTCCATTGGTAATAATTGCAAGATTTATACTTTTATCAAGTTTGTTTAATAATTCCCGTGCTCCCTTGATTAAAAATCCCGTTTTTCCCAAAGCATTAAGATATTTTTCACTAAAATTAGCAGGACTAATATTTAATTTCAGATCATTAAATAAAATATCAAATCTTTTAACACGTAACTTTTCTGATGTAATTAAGCTTCTTTCTAATTCTGACCACAAATTGGCATTGATTCTTCGGTATTTTTGAAGATAGTTTGTTTTATTATCTATTTGAAATGCTTTGAATGTCTCAGTTAAGGCATGTTTTTCAGATTGGTCATAATTTAATAATGTGCCGTCAGCATCAAACAGCAACCATTCGTATTTGTAATTCATATTTAAGCCTTAGGAAATGTTCGTTTGGCTAGTAATAATTTGAAAAATTACTCCTCAATGTCAGCAATATCAATTTCAGGAATATCCATTAATTCTGGTTCTTGTTGTTGAAATCGTAAACGGGGCAAAATGGTAGGGGCAAAATTTAAAAATGGTTGGTAAAACATAGTCCTAGACTTTTCTTTTCCCGTAACAATATCAAAGTTGTTATCAAGCCGATTAACAAAAATTAGCATGATACTTATTATAAACATGTATTTTATCCCACCAAAGAAGGCTCCTAAAACACGTGTGGTAATTGGTTTTGGAATGGACATTACTTGTTTTTGTACTAAAAGTGCCACATAATTTGAAGCAAAAACAATAAAACCAAACATTATGGCAAACATAATTACAGGGAAATTTGGTAAAGCTATAGTTGATTTGTCAATAACTGCATCATAAAAGGACGCAGAAATTTTTAGCGCAACAAAAACTCCGGCAAGCATTACAAACAGGGCAATAACTTGAATGATAAAGCCCTGTACATAGCCTTTATATATCCCCCATATCATGATACCTGAAATAAGAAAATCGAATAAACTTACATGAAGATCAAGATCAATATCCATGTGATAATTATTTTATAGATATTTGTTTTATTTATACTGTCCTTACATTTAATAAGCATTGTTACACCATAAAGGACAAGCAATTAGTCATTAGTAATTGGTAATTAAATTGTTCCTGTTAATTAACCTAAAGACATAATATTCTAATGGTCAATGTACTAATGACTTGTAATTTTCAAAAAAAGTAATTGTTAAAAAATCATTGCAATTCTAAACTAGAGCACTCAAATTTTATAGAGCTTAAGCTGTAAAAATATAAATAAACTTTGAATTATGTATAAAATTCTTTGAAAAACAATTATTATCGAAGCTATATAATAATTAATAAGTATTTTTTAACTTTGTCAATAAATTATAAACTCAATAAATTTGAGACTTATTTATACTTGCAATTTATCACATAAAATGTAAGAATACTGAAGTTTCCATTTAATTATTAAACCTTTAATTATGATACAACGTTTCTTATTATTAGTACTTTTTATTTTTGGTTTTCATTTTCTTTCCAATTCTTGTACTTCAATTATTATTTCCGGTAAATATACAAAAGATGGTCGGCCATTAATGTGGAAAAATCGTGACACTTGGGCATTGAACAATAAATTAATGTATTTTAACGATGGGAAATACAAATACGTTGGTTTGGTAAATTCCGTCGATACACTGGGAAAAAGCATTTGGATTGGTTACAACGAATCAGGTTTTGCAATAATGAATACAGCTTCATATAATATTAATGAACCCAGTGATAAAACAAAACTTTCAGGCTTTGAAGGACGTTTAATGAAACAAGCATTGCAAACCTGTAAAACTATTGAGGATTTTGAAAACTTATTAAATAATTTACCCAAACCTACCAAGCTGGCTGCTAATTATGGCGTTATTGATGCCAATGGAGGTGCTGCCTATTTTGAACTTGGTAATTATAAAATAGAAAAAATTGATGTAAACGATCCAAAAGTTGCCCCAATGGGTTATGTTATTCGTACAAATTACTCTTATACGGGTACACCCGACAAAGGTCATGGATATTTTAGATATTTATCAGCTGAAAAACTTTTTTACCAGGCATCAGCCGAAGATAATTTAACAGAGCAGTTTATTCTACAGCAAGTATCTCAAAGTTTATATCATTCCTTATTAGATAATGATCTGAAGCAAAATCCACCCTCGGAACAAGAAACTAAATTTGTCCCATTTATTGATTATATCCCGCGCTCAGGAACTTCTTCTGCAACAGTAATAAGCGGTGTAAAGAGAGGCGAAAATCCAGAATTTACAACTATGTGGACTTATCTTGGTTTTTCACTTACTTCGGCAGTTGTTCCGGTATGGATTAAAGGTGGAAATAAACTGCCTGTGATTGCACAATATGATGATAAATTAGAAGATGCACCTTTGTGCTATAAAGCTTTAAAATTAAAAGAGCTGTGCTTTCCGGTAATAAGAGGTCATGGTAAAGATTATTTAAAACTAAATGCTCTATACAATTCTCAGGGAACTGGTATCATGCAAAAATTAAAACCATTAAATGATAAATTATTTGAAGAAACACATAAAAAACTTGCTTATTGGCGAAAAAATGGCTGGTCGAAAAAACAAGTGCAGGATTATTATCAATGGTTGGATACTTATATTGAGGGGGAGTATCAGAAACTTTTTGGAATTTGATTTGGATTATTAGAACGTGTACATAAAGTCAAAATATTTACATATTTTTATGTTTTATTTTTTTAAAGAGACAGCAGTCTACAGTTCACAGTAGGCAGACTTTGCGGAGCTACTGCATACCGTAGACTGCCAACTTCTGCTTCTTTCAATTGAAAATTATCTTTTTATTGGCTTAATTGACATTGACTTGTAACTCGTGATTGTTTTACTTTTGAACCTTAAAACTTTTTTATCATCCGAAGCTTCAGCGAAGGATGGGCAACTTGACACTTGCGATTTTGACAATAATCAAGTTTCCTTAAATTTAAATTATGGCATTAATACATTCAATAGTAGCCTGGGCAACTATTAAGCGGATGAATCAAATTGAATTGTTTGAAAAATATCCGGAAGATGTTCAGCAAGAGCAACTATTTAACCTTCTTAAGTCTGCAAAAAACACTGAATTTGGCAAAAAGTATGATTTTGCCTCAATAACTAACATGCAAAAGTACCAGGAACGCGTTCCTGTTAGAACATATGAGGGTTTTACAGAGTATATTGATAGAATTAGAAAAGGTGAACAAAATGTATTGTGGCCTTCGGATATTAAATGGTTTGCAAAATCATCAGGAACAACTGCTGATAAAAGCAAATTTATTCCGGTTAGTCCGGAGTCATTGGACGAATGCCATTTCAGGGGAGGGAAAGATGTTATTGTATTGTATGCGAGTAATTTTCCTGGAAGAAGCGTTTTTACGGGCAAGGCATTAACTATTGGCGGAAGCCAGCAAATCAATAAATACGATAATGAGATGTATTATGGTGATTTATCAGCCGTATTAATTGAAAATTTCCCTTTTTGGGCTCGTTTTCTTAATACTCCGGCAAAAAAAATTGCCTTGATGGATGAGTGGGAACAGAAAATTGAGTTAATGGCTCAAGCAACTATTAATGAGAATGTTACTAATATTTCTGGAGTGCCATCATGGACTATGGTACTTGTTAAAAGGATTTTAGAAATCTCGGGGAAAAGTAACCTGATGGATGTTTGGCCAAATCTTGAATTGTTTGTTCATGGTGGGGTAAGTTTTACGCCTTATCGCGATCAGTTTAAGAGTTTAATCAACTCAGACGAAATGAATTATTTGGAAACCTATAATGCATCCGAAGGTTTTTTTGCCATACAGGATTATCCTGAAGCAGATGGAATGTTACTGATGCTGGATTATGGCGTTTTCTATGAGTTTATTCCAATGGAAAATTTTGATCAGGAAAATTCTAAAACTATTGGCCTTGATGAAGTGGAACTAAACAAAAACTATGCTTTGCTTATATCTACAAATGGTGGATTGTGGCGGTATTTAATTGGCGATACCATAAAATTTACATCAAAATATCCTTTTAGAATTAAAATTACCGGACGTACTAAACATTTTATCAATGCATTTGGTGAAGAATTGATTATTGATAATGCGGAAAGAGCCTTAAAAAAAGCATGTGAAAGAACCGGAGCCGAAATAAAAGAATATACAGCAGCACCAATTTTTATGACTGAAGAACGAAATGGTGGGCATCAGTGGTTATTCGAATTTTCTAAAATGCCGAATAATCTTGAACATTTTGCTGATACGTTGGATAATACACTAAAAGCCGTAAATTCTGATTACGAGGCAAAAAGGTATAAAGATATTTCTTTGTCTTTTCCAAAAATTGAGGTAGCTCAGCATGGAGTATTCTATACATGGTTAAAAGAACGTGGTCGTCTGGGTGGTCAAAATAAAGTGCCACGTTTGGCAAATCACCGCGAATATATGGATCGATTACTGGAAATAAATGATAATTAACGAGCTATTTTTTCTGCAAATGCAACAATGTGTCCATCCGGGTCAGCAAAATAAGCAACTTTGTGACTCCAATCCCTGTTTTTTAGAGGGCTGACTAATTTAGCTCCATGTTCAATTGATCTGTTCATATAAGCTTGAACCCTATCAACCAACAGATAAATTTCACATCTTGGAATACCATTTCCTGATTCTGGGTGGGTTGTATTACTTTCAATAATTTTTGCAATACTTGTTTCAGGCATCAAACCAAGTTTCGTACTAATATTTAATTCAAATTCTGTCATTCCCGGTACATCAAGTACGGGATCTAATTGTAGAATCTTTTGGTAAAACTCCTTGCTTTTTCCCTGGTCAGAAACATAAAGAATAAATTGAGTTTGGTGGATCATGTTAAATTCATTTCTTGTGTTCAGTTTCAAGATTTCAAGTCGAAAGGTTCAGGTAAAAAGTGTCTTGCAATTTTATTCTTGAACCTTGACACTTTCTATTGCTAAAACGGATACCCAATACCAAAATTAAATGTCCAGTCCCTGTCCTGAAACTTACTGACGTTCAACCATCTTTCTCCTTCAGCAAGAGCAGGATTATGAAGTTTTAATCCAAAATCAAAGCGAATTACGAAAAATGAAAAATCAAAGCGGAAACCTACTCCGGTTCCCAGGGCTATTTCTTTATAAAACCGGTTAAAACTAAACGTCTTACGAGAATCAGTTTCATATTTGTTTAAAGACCATATATTACCGGCATCAAGAAATAAGGCACCTTCAAGCATCCAAAAAAGTTTAAATCGATATTCAACATTCATTTCCAGTTTTATATCGCCATACTGATAAATTTGTATTGTATCTGATTCCAGACGATAAGAACCGGGACCTAAGGTCCTTGCTTGCCATGCCCTCATACTACTGGCACCCCCCAAAAAGAATTGCTTTTCCTGTGGTGCATAATAAGAATTTCCATATGGAAAGATAACACCTGGGTTAATTCGATAAACTAATTCGTTTTTGGAATTTAGAATGTTGTAATACCTGAAATCAATTTCTGTTTTAAAGAATTGTGCATAGGGTAAGCCTAAAATTGTATAAAAGCCAGGTAGAGAGTCATTCAGTTCTTCAACTACCTTGTCTACTAATTCATCAGCCTGGTCTTGATTTAAGCTGTCAATATTATTTGCCATAATTTGAAAAACATCTCTTTGATAGTCACCTGCACCAAGTTTCTCAGGTTTTATTAAACTGTGTGTCAGGAAAAGAAGATTTCCAGCAAATTCAGTAATCAATTTAAAATACATAAAGTCCCTGTTTTTCTTTATGTCTTGTGTATTTAGGGTCAAAGAATAGTAACTACCCAGAATTACGTGGTCATATTTTTCATTAAATTGATTGGTTACTATAAGATCTCTCGTATAGGAAGGGCTCATATCCTTTAATTTAACAAGGTTAAATTCCAGGGGGTTCATCTCATGGGAATACAATTCACTGGATTTCCAATTATAGCCAAAAGTTGTACTAAATATATTCCTACGGTAATTACTATTATACCTAAAGTTGTATCCAAGTGAGAACCTTGTTTTTGGGAAGTTTTTTTGGTATAATTTATCCGTTTTAAAAGGAGATATGAGTTTGGGGAATTGTATGGAAGTATTAACACCATACTCAGTTTCATTAAAATAACTATCTTGCACAACAATTCCGGGATCTTGATTGTTTAATTCCACTTTAAACTGAATATTTAATATTTCAGCACCCCCAAAAATGTTTAAATGTTGATAATTGAAATTTGTACCCATTCCGTATTTTCCAGAAGTTGTATTTCCTTCCATCTCAATGGTAAATGATTGGGGTGTGCTGGGAGTTAATTTGATATGGGTGTCCAGTTTGTTTAGCTTGTGACCACTGGAATCTGAAAAAATAATATTTTCATCAAAATCAATGTTTATTAAACGGAAATTGGCCAACGAACCAAAATATTTAAAAGTAGATTGAATTTCATCTTCCTCGTATAAACTATCATGTTTAATAATTAAACCCTGTGTGAGAACTGACTTTCTATATTTATTTTTTTTATTTATAATAAAGTAAACATTATCCAAAACAGGTATTGTGTCAAGTGTAATAGCTGTATTATTTGTTTTTTTTATAATATCTTTCGGTTCGTAATCAGGGTAAATAAAGAACTTATCAAGTTTATATTGTTCGTGTGATATTTCAATAGTATTTCCACCAGGGTCAACAGAAACAGGATCTTTTATGGTCATGGTAATATTTGCCTCGTAATTACCACCTAAAGTATCAATTTCAAAAAATATATATTCTTTTGAGAATTTAAAGTACCCATTATTTAGTAATAATTTTGTAATTGAATTTCTCAGTTTCGAAAAATCATCACCAACAATATTAACATCTAATTTGACCGGCTTTTCTTTTAGGTAGGAATGTACAATATTCCTAATATTATTATCATTTATTGAGTCTTTAAAATTTTTTACTTTATAGGGTTTCCCGGGTTTTATATAATAGCTTACACTGGCTTTTTTACCAATAAGTTTTACACTATCGGTTACTTCCACTAAAAAGTACCCTTTATTATTGAGTAAGGTCTCAATTTGTCTTGATGAGTTCCTTGATTGTGGTGCACTATACAAAACAGGTTCTTCTCCAATTTTTTGAAGCCAGCGAGTAAAATGAGACTTTTCTTTAGGGTCCTTTCCTTTTGCCAGTCTCTCTCTGTTCATTGCTTCCTCCTTTGGTATTCTCTTTTCTTCGCGTTTGGCTTCTTTCACCGGATCAACCAAATTATATACTCGGGCATAAATGTATACTCCCGCAATTTTTTTATTTGGCTTTTGTTTTACAAAATCATCAATATTAAAACCTAAAACTTCTTTATTCTCAGAATCAATTTTGTATTCTTTAAGAAGATGTTCGTTTTCAGGAATATATTTTGTTGGGCTACAAGAGAATAAAAAAAGTGCCGATAGAAAGAATAATATATATACAGTAGTTTTCAGAAGCAAATATAATTAAGCGATTATTTTGACTTGGCTAAAATTATCATGTTTTATTAAAACAAACAAGTTATTAATAAAAAAACCTCTGATTTTTTGATCAGAGGTTTAAAATACCTTATTTATTTGCACGAAAACCTGGTGCGAAATATATATTCGCTTAATTTTAAAATCTTCTGAAACCGACAGCTTTACGTACTTCTTTTAATGTTTTTGAAGCACTTTCTCTGGCTTTTTCGGCACCCATGCTTACTACTTTATGAAGATAAGCTTCGTCGGCAGCAATTTCAAGAATTTTTTCACGTAATGGGCTGGTAAAAGCAATAATGTCTTTAGCCAGTTGTTTTTTCATATCACCATATCGAATTTCACAGGTATTGTATTTTTTGTTAAAGAAATCAACTGTGTCTTTTTCTGAGACTACATCCATAATAGTAAACAGATTTTGAATGGCTTCAGGTTTTTCCTGGTTCATTTGTGTTGGCCCACTATCAGTAACTGCACGCATTACTTTTTTCTCAATCATTTTCGGTTCATCAATTAAGAAAAGTGCATTCCCTTCTGATTTTCCCATTTTTCCACTACCATCCAACCCGGGGATTTTTACCAACTGTTCACCAAAGTTAAAAGCTGCCGGTTCCGGAAATAAATCAATATTATACATATGATTAAACCTTTTCCCAAATTTACGTGCCATTTCCAGGTTTTGTTCCTG
>Ga0164315_10005255_pt1 | contig 10122 bp, 7 predicted proteins | sample GuaBasSedimGuay6_FD_113737 | JGI IMG/M metagenome (GOLD analysis project Ga0164315, IMG submission 113737) | Subseafloor sediment microbial communities from Guaymas Basin, Gulf of California, Mexico - Guay6, Core 4569-2, 0-3 cm | ecosystem: Environmental > Aquatic > Marine > Hydrothermal vents >... | reverse complement strand
TTTATAATAATGAAATTACACGAAGTTTAGGCCATGTAATTGGTGTAAATGGAATTATCAGGTTCAAAGATAAATTTATCGTTGGCTATCAATCGAAACCAACAAAAATCGGGATTTATGATAGTGAATTAAAATTATTAAAAGTTTTGTTGCTGGATAATGTCATTGACCTCCACTCCTTTGCAATAATGAATGACAAGCTTTATTGTGTTTCCACAGGAACTAATCAGGTAATTGAAATTACATTAACAGATGACTTTGATATTTCAGACACGAAACCATTCTATTCATATGGAAATAATATTAAAAAAGATATTTATCACCTGAACTCAATATCAGCTTATAATGACTGCTTGTATATAACAATGTTTGGGGGGGGAAATAACAACTCCTGGAAAAATTCAAAAAATGGCCAACTGTTGAGAATATCTGATAAAAAAGTTATTAAAAAGAGCTTACAGCAACCACACACAGTTTATTCTATTGATACCTCACTGTCTTATTGTGAATCTAAAACAGGAAAGTTTTATTGGGGAGAAACGGAATACAATCTACTCAATTACACAAGAGGTATTTGTTTTTCAAACGATTTTATTTTTGTTGGAAGTTCTGGTAAACGAATTAAATCAAGAAGTGAAGGAACTATAAATACAAATGAGGCTTCGAATGTGGAAGAAACAAAGTCATATATCTCAATTATCAACCGATCATCCAAAAAATCAGAAACTAAAATATTCTTAAATGACTTTGGCACTGAAATTTATGAACTATTATATCTTGACAAAGATTTTAAAATCCCAGAGTGGATAAAAGTAAATTCATGGAAAGACTTTAATATAGAACATTTAAGAGAGAAAATTATGAGTCAACAAGAATTCATAGTTAATTACTCTATCAAAAAAAGAATTTACAACTTATTTAAACTCAATTTATAAACCAATTGGCTTACAAAGTCTACCCTCAAATTCTATAATTTATATATTTATTTCTTTGAAAATATTTAAAAATAAAGTCTTCAGTAATCTTTTTTGGAATATCTCTTCAAAAGTATTACTCGTTATAATTAAGTTTTTCACAATCCCAATCCTAATTACTGAGTATACTGATTCAGGATATGGTTTAATAATTTTGGCAACATCAATTTTCCTTTATTTACGGATTATTGAAATGGGTGCACCAATGGGTATTGTAAAATATACTGCTGAATGGTTAGCCAACAAAGATTACGATACCATTAACAAGGTTAGTTCAAGCTATTTCATCATTTATATCGCAATAGGTCTTTTAAATTTTACAATCCTTTACTTGCTGGCAGAATACGGACAATTATATTTTTTTAGTAATTTATCACAAGATGAATGGATTACGTTTAAAGTTTTATTATTAATTGCTGCTTTTTCTTCAATTTTCTCCTATGTTTCTTCTCTTTTCAACCAATTACTTACGGGAGCAGAAGATATAGCCTGGTTATCAAGAATAGATGTAGCAAAAAAAATATTGGAAGTAATCTTAATTTTAGCGATTGTTCTATTTCCCGGAAAGATTCAACTTGTTAATTATTATTTGATTATTCAAATAATTAACTACCTGTTCTTACCAATTATTATATTTAGATGGAATAAGTATAATTCAATAATTAACAGTTTATTTGATGGCTGGCATTTTAAAAGTTTTTTACCAGTTTTTAAATATGGGGTAGGAGTTTTTTTAATAGAGATTTTTAGGGTTTCATTTTTACAATTAAGGCCATTTGTGTTCCAGTTTAGAAGTCTGAATGAGAATGTTACTCAAATGATCGGCTATTATGGTGTTATTCTTAGTATCTCTATGATTATTAACCTTATTGCGGGTTCACTTATGACTGTATTGGTACCTGCTCTTTCGCGTTATGCAGTGAAAGAAAACGATATTAAATTAAGAAATCATAAGATTAACCAATATACCAAACAATTAAACTTTATCTTTTTACTACCTCTCACTTTACTAATTATCATTTCACCATATTTATTAAAGCTATACCTGGGTGATAATTATGTATTTCTTACAAGTTATTTAAAGGTATGGCTAATATTCTCTGCTTTAGCACTAGTAACAACAGTATATACATCATCTGTATTCTCAATTGGAAAGATCAGGAGTTTTTTCTGGATTACATGCTGTAGCTCAATTATATCTTTAGCATTTATCTGGTTTACAACTCCGCTCCTTAGTCTTTGGGCAATAGTTTTAGGTACTGTTTTATATCGTATTATCCGATTCTTCTCATTTGCTTTTTATATTTCACCTTATGTTATAAAAATAAAAACAAGTTCACTTTTTAAAACCATCTACCCTTCATTAGTAACAAGTGCTTTTGTTATAATTATAAATTATTTGTTTCTTATAAATTGCTGCAAATTCTTAAATACATTTGAAGTTCTAACAATAGGCTTAATAACAGGAACATTATCTTACATAAGTTTTTACATAATTGTATTTAGGAATTCTACCGAAGTAAAAAAGATTAAACAAATGGTCAAAACAAATTTTAAATTTTAATAAATTGCTAGGAATTATCATAGTTAATTATAAGTCTGAGAAAGAAACTGTAAATTATATAAATACAGAACTTTCAAAGATTACAAGTCCTAATAAAATAGTGATTGTGAACAATTCTTCTTCAATCGAAAGCAATAGATTTTTCATTAAAGAACTTCGAACTTTTCCAGCTAAAAACAATAATATTGATAAGAAATTTAACATTTTTCTTCTTTCTCCGAATGAGAACTTAGGATTTGCTAAAGCAAACAACCTTGGTGCTACGTTTTTAATGAATCATTTTAATATTGAATATTTATTATTTACAAATAGTGATATTGTTTTTTCTGATAATGACGTTGTTGAGTCTCTCATTTCAAAGGCAGTAACAGATGACAAAATTGGAGGTATTGGTCCAAGGGTTGCAGGAAAGAATGACATCTTTCAATCACCACACGAAGAAATATCATTTTACAGATATTTTGGCTGGTATTTATTAAAACCACTGAAAGGAAATGTTTCGCTTTTGAGAAAGAACACGAGTGAAAAAACACAACGTAATTTTCAAACAGCACATTATTGTTATTGGGTTTCCGGTTGTTTTATGATTGTTAAAGCAGAAGTTTTTTTTAATGCCGGTATGTTTGACTCAAAAACTTTCCTGTATAGTGAAGAAAAAATTCTGGCTGAACGTTTCTTAAGAATTGGAAAAAAGTTTTATTTTGAACCTCATACAGGAGTTATACATAAACAAGGTGCAACTACAAGCAAACACCTTAAAGAACTGGAAATAAAGGAAATGATTTTTAAAAACGATTGTTATTATTATAAAACATATAGAGGTATACCTGATTATTTGATTTGGACTCTCAGGTTAATTAGAAAATTCAGACAGAAAATAAAACGTGAAAACTAGCATAATAATCCCTTGTTATAACAGTGCCTCATTAATAGAACGAACACTTAAATCCGTTATCGATCAGGATGGAGATATTATTAAAGAAATAATTGTTATTGACGATGGGAGTACAGATAAATCCGTTGAAATCATAAAAAAACTTCATATTCCAAGTCTTATTCTTTTACAACAAACAAATCAAGGTCCGGCAATAGCCAGAAACAAAGGGATTGAGATAGCTAAAGGTAAGTATTTAGCCTTTCTGGATGCAGATGATTACTGGTTGCCTGATTTTTTATCTGAAACCATCGACTTTCTCGAAAATCATCCTGAGGCAATTGCTGTTAATACAGGGCAATTGCACATATTTCCCGGAAAACAAAATTATATTACACCAAGTTTCTTAAACAACAATCCTCAACTATATTCAAAACCAATAATATTGGATAATTTTTATGAATTCTGGGCAAATTATAATCACGTATGTACCGGAAGTGTACTGATGCGTACTGAAATTGTTAAAAAAACTAAAGGTCAGCGTATTGACTTAAGAATTACTGAAGATATTGAATTTTGGTTTTATTTAGCAACATTTGGCAAATGGGGGTTTATTCCAAAAGTACTTTTTGTAAGTGACGGAAGTATTATAACAAAACAAATGGGCTGGCAAAATAAGAACCGGGACAGATGGGCTTCAGCTCCATCAGTAGAAGAATGGGGAAAAAGGGTGATAAAACGAATTCCTGATCATTTATTAAATTCATATAAAAAAGCACGGGGCCGAATTGCTATAAGACTTGTTTATTCAATGATTCTTTCAAACAGAAGAAAACTCGCAAAACAAACAGTAAAAAAATACAGGAATGATTTCCTTGATGACAAACTGAGTAAAGCTTTAAAATATGCGTCATATATATCAATAAGCTGGATAATTATCTGTAATTTAATTGTTATAAAAGAAAAATTCCGAAAGATTTAACCTTATGCATGCAAAAGAGGATATATTAAAATTGAAGGATTTTTTTACTGTTGCAGAAATACCTGGGTATCTCTTGCTGATCATGCCAGCAGTTTCTTTTTTTACATCAAGGCAAAGAGATGCAACAGCACATGCCTCTGTAGACACTTCTGCTTTTATTCAGATTTTGTTTGCATTAATTATTTTTATCATTGCATTCTATTTTCTTTTTCTGAGTAAAAAAGATCATCCTGTATTATTATTCAGATCACCACAAAAATATTTATTCATCTATATTTTAATATGTTTTGTGAGTACAATATGGAGTTCTGATATATTTATTACAGGATACAGAGCGTTCGAGTCACTAATTTATTTATTGTTAATTACATTAGTTGTTCAAAGGCTAATTTCCAGGCTTTCATATCAAAATACTATTGAATGGGCAATATTGTGGATTACATGGTCCATATTCTGGTCAGTTATTGGCTACGTGAAATGGGCTGGAATTGATTATCTGTTATGGCCTTTTAGGTCGGCGAGACTATCAGTACCCATCTTTTTTTTCATCGCTATTTTTTTAACGAAAAGAAGATATCTTAAATACTTGATAATCGCCTTTACCTTGCTTTCATTTTCAAATAAAGTTTTTTTTGGAATAGCGTTTGGGATGTTTGGATTCTTTTTCGGAAATATAAAATACAGAGCTATTTTTCTAATCTTCGGATTTAGCATTGCAATTGTTTTTGCCGTATGGGGTGAAGCTTTTTTACAAAACACACTATTCTATGGCAGAGAAGGGATTGGGATGGAATACACTTCCGGGAGAAATATGATCTGGCAAAGCTCATGGGACTATTACATGCAAAAACCAATATTTGGTCATGGTTTTGTTGCCGGAGAAAACGATTTCCTTTTTAGGAATTTTAAACGTGTTATTACAACACATAATTTCATCTTATCAGGATTGGTTGGAACAGGAATAGTTGGAACATTTTTTTTAATAGCATACTTTATAAGTGCATTTAAGACAGCTATTTCAAGTATTTTTGAGAATGGTAAATGGAAAATTGCATTTGTTAGCACAATAATAATGGCTACCATTATTTCATTTACTGCACCAGGAATTGGTGCAAGGGTTTATGGATCATGGACTCCTGTGGTTTTTGTAATTACTCTTATAAGCGGTTTACAGTTTAAGGCCGAAGAATCAATAGACAGAAATGATAAAGGATATTAAAATCACCTGGGCAACACGTGCATTTTCCGATTACCGGCTGCCTGTTTTCTTAGAATTAAATAAACTGTCTAATGGTAATCTAACTCTTATCTTCAATAGAGAAATCGTTAAACAAGAACTTCAGAAGAAGCTCCATTCTGCATTAGGATCACGTGCAATTGGTATGTCAGGAGAAAAAAGGATAATTGGCAAAAACATTGAAAATTCTGCATTTGCCAATAGGGGCATTCGCATTCCCCTTCAAAAAGGTTTGATAAGAAGCATTAAAAATACAGAACCTGATGTTTTAATATCGGATGGTTTTTTCCAATGGACTTATGGCCCTCTAATGGTGAATATGTTAAAAAAGACACCTCATATAATGTGCTACGAGCGAACATCCTATACAGAAAGAAATGTTCAATGGTACAGAGTTTTATATAGGAAGATAGCTAAGAAATGGATTAATGAAATCATATGTTCCGGTAGTTTATGTGGAGACTATGTTCACTCCCTGGGATACCCCAGGGATAAAATACATTATGGACATATGGTTGCTGACGTTAATCAATTGACACAAAAGACTAGATTAGTTACACCTGATAAAATCAAAGAATTTAAACATCAATTTAATGCGGATACAGTTTTTCTTTATACTGGACAGATTATTCCAAGAAAAGGAATTAGAGAGTTGGTAGACGCATGGCATAAAAGTATGTTATTAAATAATCCCAATGTAGCTTTAGTTTTAATAGGAGATGGAGAGCAAATTGAAGAGATCAGGAATTTAGCAAAACTGAGAAATATTAGCAATATATTTCTGGAGGGAAAAGTTCCTTATGATGAAATTGCAGCATACTATGCAATGGCTGATGTTTTCATCATACCAACCCTTGAAGACAATTGGTCTCTGGTTGTTCCTGAAGCTATGGCAACGGGTTTGCCTGTTGTTTGTTCTTGTTATAACGGATTATGGCCTGAGCTTATTAAACCAGAGAATGGATGGGTGATTGACCCTCTAAATCATATTGAATTTTCACAATCCTTAAACAAGGTTTATGAAGAACGAGACTCCTTTAATGCAATGGGGATTAATTCTCAATTAATTGTACAAGATCATACGCCATTCAGCGCAGCAGAAGTAATATGGAATGTATGTAAAAAAACTAAGGGGGTAATATAATATGAACTTAAAAAGAGAAATCCTGTTATTCCTAAAGCAATATTTTTCAGATAAGAATTATTTAAGAATTCGTTATATAAAAGTTTTTAAAAGGCCTTTAAACTTGAAAAAACCAAAAACTTTTAATGAAAATATTAACTGGTTAAAACTAAACTACAAAAATGCTGAACTTCCGAAATTTGCTGATAAATACAACGTAAGGGATTATATAAAAAAACAAATTGGTGCTGAATATTTGAATGAAATATACGGAGTATATGACACGGTAGATGAAATAAACTTTAAAAATCTACCTAATCAATTTGTTTTAAAAGCAACTCACGGTTCTGGATGGATCATAATTTGTAAAGACAAAGCTAAACTTGATTTTAATGAAGTTAAACAAGAAATAAATACCTGGTTAAACCAAAATTATTACGACCTGTGGGGTGAAAAAATATATAAGCATCTTAAACCCAGAATTATTTGTGAAAAATATTTAGAAAATAGTAAAGATGAAGGCCTTGTCGATTACAAGTTTTATTGTTTTAACGGAGAACCCAATTTTTTACATGTTGACATTGCCAGATATACTAAAAGGCATTACATAAACTTCTACGATCTTGACTGGAATAAACTACCGATCAGGAAAGGATTTCCAAATTCAAAGCAATTTAATCAGAAACCTGAGAAACTGGATGAAATGATTGAAATTTCAAGGAAACTATCAACAAATCTGCCTTTTGTCAGGGTAGATTTGTATGAGGTGAATGGAAAAGTTTATTTTGGCGAACTTACATTTTATCCTCAAAATGGTTTTTCATCCTTTTACCCAAAAAAATATGAACGTGAATTTGGCAAATTAATTGACTTAAAGGATATTAAACTACCAAGCACTCACTTCTACAAAAGTCCTTCCTTCTCTTTTATTTATAGATTTAGATATTACCTGTCACGGTTTAATTTCTTTGAGAAAATTGTTATTTCTATCAAAAAAAGAAGAGGTGATTTTCAGGACCAGGAATTTATCAATTATCTAAATTCTGCAGATGAAGTTAAATTGTCAGATAGAAACCAACTAAGAATACCAAAAGTTGGCTTAGTAAAAGATATTGACAACTATGGCAACCACATTCAAAAACGTTCGCATTGGCCCAAATATGAAAGGTTTTTAATATACAACAATATCCAACATGAATTCTTTGATATTCACAGGTCTGACTGGATTGAAAATGCAAAGAAATTTAACCTTATTATTTTCAGGCCGGACAACTCACCATCGAAACTTCATGAAGCCAGGTCTAAGATAAGCTTCATAGAGCAATATTTAGCCATTAAATGCTTCCCAAGCAGTAATGAAATTTGGGCATACGAAGATAAGGTAAGGGCAAATTACCTGTATAAATATTTTAATATACCCCATATAAAAACATTTATAACTAATAATAAAGATGAGGCTTTGAATTACATTAACAACTCTACTTTCCCATTAGTATCTAAAATTACATGTGGATCCGTATCACGTGGTGTGCAACTAATTAAAACGAAACCACAAGCAAATAAACTTATTAAAAGGATTTTTGCTGAAGGCAGCAAAACGTATTGGGCAGAATACAAGCAAAAGAACTATATCTACTTTCAGGAGTTTATTAAAGATGCAACATTTGACCTTAGAATAATTGTTGTTAATAATAAAGTAATGGGATATTACAGGCTAAGCTCTGATCATGATTTTAGGGCCTCTGGATCTGGTATATGGCAATTAAGAGTATCTGAGTTACCTGTTGAAGCAATGAAAATTGCAGTTACTTTAAAGGAAGCCCTAAAATCAACCGTTTTAGCTGTTGATATGATTAAGTCGGAGCATTCTGGCCATTTTTTAGTAATCGAGTCATCAGTTTTTTATGATGTTGATTCTTATGATGAACTTATTGTAAATAATGTTGCAGGTTATTACCAGTTGAGAGTTATTAATGATGAAATGGAATTTGAATTCAAACCGGGTAAATTCTGGATACAAGAGCTTATAGCAAAAGAACTTATTATGCAGTATCAAGATTCCAATCTATCCCTAATAACGATTAAGTCAAAACGCACTGAGTGAAGATCTTATTTATCCATAATGATTACGCTAAGCCAAGCGGTGAAGAACATGCTGCTAAGGGGTTGGCAAGTCTTCTGGTTCAAAATGGACATATTGTTGAATGGTATCGCAGGAGTTCTGCTGAAATTGGCGATTCATCCAGGAAAAAATTGCAAGCTTTCTTTTCAGGTTTCTACAGCGCTACTGCCATACAACAGGTAAAAGAAAAAATAAAAAAGTTCAATCCAAATATTGTTCAGGTGCAAAATCTTTATCCTTTAATCTCACCTGCGATACTAAAGATAATTAAGAAAGAAGGAATACCTATAGTAATGCGCTGCCCTAACTATCGTATATTTTGCCCTAATGGACTCTTTTTAGATAATAAAGGAAAAGTTTGTGAGAAATGTACAAGTAGTCTGAAAGAAGCTTGGTGTATCATTAAGAATTGTGAAAAAAGCTTACCTAAAAGTATAGGCTATAGTCTTCGGAATATGTCAGCCCGACTTTCATCGGCATTTTTTAACAATGTGAATATTTTTATCGTTCAATCCGATTTTCAAAAGAAAAAATTTAATCAACTGGGTATTCCAACTGAGAAGTTACATATCATTCCGGGCCTCACTCCTCCTCTACTGGCAAATTCAAATAATACATTAGGTGATAAAGTAACTTTTGTTGGCAGAGTTAGTGCTGAAAAAGGTATTTATGAATTCCTTGAGGCTGCAAAACAATTACCGGAAATCCCGTTCGTAATAGCCGGAAGAGTTGATAAAAAATGTAGGCACTTAATAAACAGCACTCTGGAAAATATTGAATGGAAAGGTTTTATTTCCGGAGTGGATTTAGACGAATTGTATATTAAATCGCGCATAATTGTCATTCCCAGCAAATGGTATGAAGGATTTCCAAATGTGATAACCCGGGCTATGATTCATGGAAAACCTGTCATTACATCTAATATCGGTGTTATGTCATCAATTATTGACCATGAAAAGAATGGCTTATTAACAGAACCTGGAAATATTCCTGAGTTAAAAACCAATATTGAAATGCTGTATCATGATGAGCAAAAATGTATGGAGATGGGTAAAAATGGCAGGGAGAAAGCTGAATTAGAATATTCTACAACTGTAATTTACAAAGAGTTAATTCAGTGTTACGGCATAGCTATACGAAATAAAAATACGTAAGCATTTGTATTATTTCACTAATTTTTCTCTAAGATTTTTCAAACCAGTTTTCACTATTAAATAATACCTGAGATGGCCTAAAAACTGTACTC
>Ga0164315_10005254_pt1 | contig 10123 bp, 18 predicted proteins | sample GuaBasSedimGuay6_FD_113737 | JGI IMG/M metagenome (GOLD analysis project Ga0164315, IMG submission 113737) | Subseafloor sediment microbial communities from Guaymas Basin, Gulf of California, Mexico - Guay6, Core 4569-2, 0-3 cm | ecosystem: Environmental > Aquatic > Marine > Hydrothermal vents... | reverse complement strand
CATTCCGTCTCTCTTTGCGAGATCTAGAATATCCTCCATGTTATCCTGTACGTCCAGAACAAAGCACGCAGAGGCCTGAGGTACATGGTGTTTCGCACCTATATTAAACCAAACTGGCGAATTAAATGCAGCTCTCTGGTTAATAAGGATGTCTCTTAGTGCACTGTCTAATTTCAAGTCACCATAATCTATTGTTTCCATAGCTCTGTTTAAGTCACTAGAATCATCGAAATAACCTTGTTCACATCCCCATCGAACAATTTGATATACTACTCTATCTATAATATCTAAAACACTATTTTCTTCTGGTGTTGCATACTTAGATGCGGCTATCAGCCCGGCCCTATCAGAAAAATGTTCAGGAATCTCAAAATCTTTCTTTTCAAATACTATTGTTCCGTCAGGGTTTTTAAGCACAGCATCTATCTTACGTGTTTTAATTGTCATTTATATTACCTCTATGTCATCAGCAAGTTTATTGAGAGCAAAAGCAAGTTCTCTTGCTTGTTTAACGGTAAGACAATCGTAATCTTCTTGATCTTCGACGCCAAGAAAAATGATATCATATGCTTTACGAGTGAAAACTTCTATTTCACCGGTAGCAGCTTGTATAATAGTTCTTTTGACTTTAGTCAATTTTAGACTCCTCTCTTCTTCTTCTGGATAGGAAATTGTTTTTAATTCAATTTCATAGTCACAGCCACATTCGGGACACAGAAGCTTATCATAGTCCCAGCCACAACCGTACATCAATAAGAGTTCGTGTTTATGAACTGGACAGTACTGTTTTGTCTTCACTTAATTGTTCCTTTATGTCTTCAAAAGAATACAACGTATCAACAGAAGAGTCTATGCCTATATGTATTCTGTTTTTAATTTCGCGCAAGGAAGAAAAACTTGAATGAACATGTCCAAATAGATGCCAAGAATTATAATGCTTCTGTGGCCAAGACTCTATAGGGTAATGACAAAGATAGATAAGTTGATCTTCTACTTTTACTTTTTGAATTAGTTTTAAGACTTCTGTTTTCGCGCCAGAAAGAGATTTGCAACCAATTGCTTTCTTAATCTGTCTATCGTGATTTCCTGGAATAAGTTTTATTTTGCCGCGCAACTTAGGGAGATAAATACATGGATTGTTAAAAGCAAAGTCTCCTACATGATAAACAGTATCTTTGTCTTGTACTAAATCGTTCCACATCTCCGTATAGAACTTATTCATTTCGTGTATAGAGTCAAAAGGTCTTGTTATAGGTTCGAACTTAATGATATTTGCATGTCCTAAACTAACTAATGAAGGTCAGACGTAAAAAATATTTTATGCTGACCTTCTCTTCTTCCCTTTCTCAATTTGTCTACTCCTTTCTTCTTTAATCAGTACAACGAGAAAACGACCAGAAGTGATTAAATGCAATAGAATAAGAAACAGCTATATACAACCCATTCTTAGAAGGGATTTTAAGTGAGAAATCCTTAGCAGGATCGCTACCCAATAAATTATAGTTGTTTAAATTCCATTTCTTTCTGGGGCAATTAGTTCCTCTTCTACAGTCTCCTCCGTCACAAGAGTATCCGTGATGCAAACGCATAGATTGAACTATTACTATTGTTTCTGTTGTTTTGTCGTATGTTTTTCTATTGTCGACAAGAAAGAAAAGTCCTTTACAGGGTTTCCTTTTGTCTTCAATTTCTTCTTTCTTTTTAACTTCCTCTATTTTTGCAAAAGACACCTCTTCAGAATAGTAGCCGTTTGAAGTACCGTACCACCTTAGAGTAACGCTTCCTTTTATTGTAGCGAATCTATAAAAAGTCCAAGTTTCGGAATCGTCAGCGCACTCTTGCTTTGGTCCCTGTTCTGTAGAGTTAACTTCTATTGCTTTTAGCAAAGGAGTTCCTACTAAGTCTTCTAAATCTCCACAGATATCTTCTAAATAAACGTCTTCACAGCAGTCCTGTTCGTGATAAAGCTTATACTTTTCTCCTTTATCTGTTTCGAATAGGAGTTCTTGTTTGAACTTGTCGTGTTTAACGGATACTAGGGTTTTTCCTTTTAGTTCTTCTTGTAGGTCTAGTTCTTCGTACATCTTCTTCTCTTCTCCTCTTTTCTCCAGTCCAGCTGTTTTTTGTTGCTAATAGATAAGTAAAATCTCCATCTTTGTCTTTGGCTTCTACAAAACTGTTGGACTGGACTGAAGAATGAAACAACTTGAGTAGTTCTTCTCCTGTGAATCCTTTTTGAAAAGTTTGTTTATCGATTGAAGAAATATAACCGTCGCCGAACACAGTCCATTTGCTACTTTTAGCACAGCTTCTAATTTCGTTATCAGTTCTAGTAGAAATAAGCAAGAAACCACCAGGCGCAACATAACTCCATGCATCTTTTATAACTTCCTTTCTATCTTCTATGTTTTCAATTGTGTTTATAACGTAAGTACATAAAACTAAATCAAATTTTTCTTCTGATCCAGGTTTACTGTCTGGATAATGGTAAGGATCCCAAGCTTGAATCTTGTAGCCTTCCTCTTTAAGCCATTGAAAATCTTTTCCTCTTCCGCAACCGTAATCAAAAGCACTATGGTATTTCTTATCTAAATAGTATTTTCTATCTAGTATATACTCTAACGGAGCAGAAATTCTCTTTCTAGATACAGCTGTGTTTTCAGGTTTAAACTCCATTTTGTTTTAGAACTCTTCAAAATCGAGATCTGTTTGTTTTGTTAGCGAAGAAATTCTAACAGAAAAAGCTATTTTAGACAACGGGACTAACTGAGGATAAATAGACCCTTCTACTACATGTGTAAATTTCCATACATTGTCTTTAAACAGATAGATAGAAGCGATATCTCTTCTTCGCGCCGCATCAAAAAAATGATAAGTAGTTTTACTTCTCTCAATGTAGATAGGTTCTTTTTTGCCTTTTTGGGAGAAAGTACGACACTGGTTAACAGTTGCCCCTAGATGAATCATGTCTCCTAGTCCAATTAGCTCATGTACTTCCTTCTTTTCTTTATAATTGAGAAGGGTCACTCCTATTTGATTAACTTCTGCTAATGAGGAAACGAAAATAGAATCGACCGTTCCGTCTTCGTTTAGGATTCCTACAAAAGCACTATCTTCAACAGGTTTGTTCATCTTGGGTTTCCTTTCTATCTTCTTTCTTTATTACGACTACATAGTCTTTTTCAGCATTGACATCGTTCCCTAATGCTCTCAAGATAGTTTCTACTAGCTTTCTAACCTCAGTAAGAGTGTCACAAGTAGCTTTCCACCAGTCTTTTATGATCTTTTGGTTTCCAATCGCGTTCTCTAGGTCTTTAACTTCTATGTTTGCAGCTATTTTACATGAGTCTGCCGCTAAAGGTTTCTTGAACTTGACCTCGTTTTCCTTCCTAGCAGCTTGATAAGCAGCGTTATACTTGTCACTCTTGGTTCTTTCTAGGATAGCTAGCTGGATCGCCTGACGATCCCTATAGCGTGCAGCAAGCTGGTATTTAGCAGAGATGTCCGCTCCTAGTTGAATAACAGACTGAAAGTTTAGTTTCTCAGGAATTTTTACGAACAACCTTCTTCTCCAAGCGTCTATTGTTTTTCCGTCTACTAAAAAATTATTGTCTAGAAAGCTCTCTATCTCGTCGGTAAACTCCTGTGTCTCTTTCAGTTGTTTTTTAAACTTGTCTATGCCCTCCATTGGCTACTCCTTTATTATTATCTTTTTACCGTTCTTTGTTATAACTATAGACCCGTCTATTAAATCCTTTACCTCATTCAAGTATTTGACTACATGGGAAGGAACTATAATATCTGTACCCTTCTCTCCGAAGGTAAGCCCTTCTTTCTCTACGTGTCCAGAAATTTCCACTATAGGTTTTGCTGGGTTTGTCTCTTTTGTTTCTTCTGTTGAAAAGAAAGAAATGATATCTTCAACAGTTTGTCTTCCTTCTAGTTTCTTTTTCTTTTTGGTCACGCAACTAGACATAAGATCTTTTATATTAGGCATAATAAAAACTTTGCCTTTAGTGTTAATTAGATTTCTATACGTTCTACCGAAAACGATGCAGTTCTGAACTGTATCTAGTTCTCCGTATACTCCAATGTCTACGATTTTATAGAGTATTGTTTTCTTAGAGTCTCTTTCGATGTAAGTATTAAGTTTTTCTATGAATTTCTTTTCTTCTGGATTGTGATTCCAAACTATATAGTAGACGTTCAGAGGCATTCTTTATGTCTTTCTGTTCAGGAAGGTTTAAATGGAATTGATTCTAAGAAAGCAAGGAATAACGAACTACAACAGCTTCTCCAACTTTAGACTCTCCTCTCCAGTTAAAAAGTAGTTGATAGGTATGTAGCTTTCCTAAATAGCGAACCAAAGAAATGATATCTGGTATGAGTATTAACACAGGAATCTTTTCCTCTTTTAAAGGAAGACCAAACCGCATCAGAATGTGTTGTCCACAAAGTGCTCTTATCTGTTTGCCAATAGCTACTCCGTTTCCTCTTGGAATAAAGAGTTCTGTTTTGAGTCCAGATAAGTCTAGGATCATCTTTCCTTCTTCACAGTAAAGCAAACAAGTCTGAATAGGGCCTTTATGGTCCTTGTATTTCGTCTCAAAAAATTGATTTAGAAATTTAACTAAATGCTTTCTACCATTGACGTGAATAGTTTCCGTCAGTACCTTCAGGACTTTCAATGACTCCTCCTTTTCCGCTGTCGCACCACTGAAGAACAAGAGGGATGGCAGTTTGTAATAGCTCGACAATAACTAAAGCCTCTGCCGGAGAGATAGGTGTCTTAACTACCTGTTCTTTTCCAAACTTGTTTTCCTTAATAGTAAGTAAAAAATTATCCATCTCTGGAGAACGATAGATATTGATGGTCTTAATTTCCTGACCCTCTTTTGTGGTTCCTTTTCCTTTGTCGTGATAGATGTTTACACCTTTTTCAGAAGCAACTCTACTTCTGAAAGCATGAATGATCTTCCCGATGTCAGAAAGATCTAGTTTGACTGTGATTTTGTTCACCCAGTCGTAACTAGATACTTTAGGGTTGGCCGTGTCTAAAAAGACACAGCCTTCTTCCTTGCTGCTTTCTCCTCTTCGGTCTGTATACGCCTTCTTAAGGCTGAATCGAACAGCGCCAAACTTTCCTTTTATTCCTTTATAGATAGTATAAGGCAACGGATCTTTGTTAGCTCTACGTTTTTCTTTAAAACTAGGATTCAATTTTCTCTCTCCTTTTCTTCTCTTCTACGTCTTGAGACCAAGCTTCTTTCATTAATTTAGCTTGAGCCATTAGGGAATTTCCTAATGAAGGGTTTTTAGCGTGTCTTATAATTATTTCTTCTGAGCTTCTTATTTCGGGACTGTCTTCTAAAGAATATCCTATCGAGTACAAAAAATCAGCTATAACCTGGACAAGCTCTTTATCGTTAATTTTCGCTTCGTTTATTGTTTTTATTAGATTGCTTACGATTTCCACTTTTCTTCTTTCTTTTTGGGGGTCTCTTTTCTTTTACTACTTTGCCGCCGTTTTCACATCTTCTTTTGAGAAAATATTCAAAGTCTGAAATGTCTTCTCCCTCTAGACGGCTAAAGGGAACTACCTTGCTGCATTTTGGGCATTCCCACTCTAGCTCGGTACGTCCTTTGTCTCCGTATCTAGCTGTTACTAGAGTAAACTCTTGTTTACACTTTGAACATCTAGGTAGTTTTCTGACTTTAACTTCTCCCTTAGCGTGTGCGCTTTTTGACATTAGCTACTTTATCCTTTTTTGTTGTTCAATATACAAATTAACTCTATCCTCTATTGTTTTTAATACACGAAGAGTTGCTTCTGTCCTTCTTCTCATCGCGCGAATCTCATCAAAAATACTAGTAACAACTTTATCTAGGTCGGAATAAGAATGAAATTTAGTAGTGCCATCTTCTAATACTCGATAAGAATCTTCTAGGCTGTCTAGTCTTTTGTCTGTATCTAAGGCCACTAAAGTCTCGTTTCTATTTGTTCATACACATATTGTGTTGCCTTTTTACAAGCTATTGAAATTCCACTTCTAAGAGCTTCGAAAAGGTCTTGTTTACTGTCTAAAGTTAACATAGTTTCTATTTTGTGACAACAGTTACTATCAAAAACGTCTCCAGCTCCAGTAACTTCTGCAATAAGGCTACAAGGAGCTATTGTGAAATTTGTTTCCTCTTTCTTGTCTTTAAAGAACAGAGTCGCTCCTTTATCTCCTCTGGTTACTACTAGAGCTTGAACTTCTAGTTCTTCGATAAGGTTATTGCCGTATCTTTCTTTTGCGTTTTTATATTCTAGTTCGTTTAGCTTTATAATGTCTGCGCCTTTAAACCTTAAAAGATCATCTCTTCTGCTGTCTACATAGGTTATGATATTTTTATTTCTAAAGCGAGAAAGTAAGTCTTGGCATTGTTCTGTGTTCGAGAACATACCTTTCCTATAATCCAACAATAAAGCAACAGCATGAGTTACTTGTTTTACAGTTACAGCTCCTAGCAGTCTATTGCAGTTTCCGAGACAGTCGAAACTATCGTTGTCTACCCTAAGCAAGTGATAGTTGGTAGTTATGTCTATGTATCTTTGTTTTACTATTTCTTCATGTTCTATTTCTGTTTTTAAAATAGTAGTTCTAGAAAAAAGTTCTTTTCTTTTTAGAGTCGCGGTGCCAAAAAAACCACAATTAGTAATTAAATGAAAATGAAAACTATGCTTTTTAGAATAAGCGGCAGCAAGACCTGCCCCACCAGGAGCTAGTATTTCTTTATCAAGTTGACCTACGATAAGGACAGGAGCTTCAGGAGACACTCTTCTTGTCTTAACATAAGTATACTTGTCAGTAATAAAGTCCCCTATAATAAGCATTAACTACTCATCTCCAGGGCAAGTAGAAGAAGTAATTCGAAAACTATCGTCTGTATCGTCATGGGTTGAAGCTTCTATGAAGATAGCTGACTTCTCGTTTGGGGTATAAAAGGTATGGGGAACATTAGGCATAAGAGTTATTGATTGAAACTGTTCTGTTAGGTAGATAATTTCTTTTGTTGCGTCCTGTAATTGCACTTCAACTACAAGCTGGCCAGAAATAAGTATAAAAGTTTCTGCTTTTTTAGAATGCCAATGATAAGAGACTTTACAATTAGGTTTGATAGCCATTATTTTTACACAATGATCTTCATTGTGAATTATCTGTTCAGTGCCCCATTTCTTTTCGATATAAACATCTTCATCGAAATAAAAACCTTTTGGGGTAACCAAGTAAACTTCAGCATCCATGTCCATGTCCATACCATCGTCGTCAAGCATTGTCTATGTTCTCCTTTACATACTCAGTAGCTTCAAGTAAGTTCTTTACAGTTACACTAGGGGCGTAGTTTACCCATCTGTCAGCTAAACCCTTTCCCGTTTTGACTCCAATAGTTTCAATTTCTAAGTCTGCTTTATGTGCGGCTAAGGCGTCTGATCTTCTGTCTCCAATCATAAAAATCTTTCCTTTTGTTTTTAGACCGAGAACAGCTTTAAGCAACATTCCTTCGTTTGGTTTCTTGTAGTAAGAATCTTTTCTCATATCGGGACAAAACAAAACCTTGTCTACCCATGCCTCTTCTTTGTGAAGCTTGTTAATCATCTTTCTATTGATGTTGAAGAAATCTTCCTTCGAATAAAGCCCCACTCCAATGCCTGGTTGGTTTGTGATAACAACAACTGCAATATTAGCTTGGTTTAGTGCTTTTATTCCTTCAATCGCGCCGTCTATAAACTCAAAATCTTCAACTTTACTTAGATAGTTTACTTCTTTGTTTATAACGCCGTCTCTATCTATAAGAGCTATACCGTCATAGATATGATCTTTACTACACTCTATAGTTTCTCCTTTTATCTTTTGGATAATACTGCTTGTGCCAGTGACTTCTATAGAAGTATCTGTAGAAATAAAAGCTACTGCTCCTCCTTGAGCTTCTACAAGAGCCTGGCTGCTTAGCTTTTTTCCTATATAGTCGTCTCCCTTAAAGTAGAAGTTTGGCTTCAATAGCTCTATGTTCTTATTGTTGTTTTTCTCGTCGAAAAGAAAAACATAATCAACAGAAGCTAATGCTGCTATTACCCTGATACGTTCTTCTTCCTTAAGAATAGGCCTGCTTAAACCTTTACTCTTTTGAACCGAGGTATCAGAATTTAGTCCTACAATTAGAATGTCACACTGGTCTTTGGCCTGGTTTAGGTACTGAGTGTGTTGATAGTGTATAAGATCAAAAGCACCCGAAGTAAAGCCTATTTTATAGTCTAGTCTTCTTTCTAAGAGTTTGACTATCTCTTCTCTTGTCTTTATTTTACTGTTGCATTTCTGGAATATAGACATTTTAATTTCTTATCAAGATAGGCCATCTCTTCTTTAGGTTAAAAAGATTAGTTCCTCCACCATTTTTATTAACAATAAGAAGATCTGGATAGAATTCTTCAATTAATCTTTCTGTGGTCTCTTTCGTATCAAAAAGCCTAATGGTCACTCTTGGGTATTCTCTGTACTTCCTTTTCCAGTCGTTAACATAGTCCCTTATCTTTTCTATTCTTTCTATCTCTGGAACGATTATGTCGTCCTCTTCTTTTAGTTGAAGAAGAGACTCATGGTTGTCAACAAGAATAAGAATTTCTCCGCTCCAACATAATTTTAACGTATACCAGATCAGCTCTTGTTGTTCTTTATTAAAATCGTTAAAATGACCACTTAAAACCGCTTTGTTTTCTAACATAAGAAATCCTTATAGCTGAAATCTGTATAGCTCTTCTACTACCTTGGCCGCTTCTGTAATGTCTTCTTTTACTAAATGGAATTCAGAAGTGAGATATATATCAACCAGTCTTCTAAGAAAGAACGAACGAATTAATTCTAGTACTTCTTTCTTTGTTGAATCTAAGTCTTCAGCAAGAATAAACCAGTTTCTTATTTCTAAATCTAATTCTTTTATTGGGTCAGGAGTGTTAATCCCTAATTCGGTTACTGCCTCCCAGTCAGGATTTAGACAGGGAGCAAAAATAAATTCTGTAGAAAGAAGATATTGAGTTCTAATAAAAGCATAGTCTCTCCTCCATGTTAAATTCTCATAACAAAGATAATTTGCATTTATAGCTGGAGGAGAAACCATGTAGTTAAGCTTAAGAAGTCCTGAGTTTATATAGTAAGCTATTTTATTTATATTTTGTTCCGAGCTTAAGCTTACTCCAAGATGAGGGATGAGAGCTAAATAATCAGAATTAAAATAATTACTTTCTAAATTCCAAACCGATTTTACAAAGTCATAAACAGACAGAAACAGCACAGAGGTCCCACTGTTGTTTAAACGGTAGGTTTCTGCGCTTGCTTTAGGTTCTATAGGGTTAAGTAAAGAACTAGGAATCTCAGAGTAGATACAAAGAATGTTTGGAGATTCGTTTTCTAAGCCATATATTCTAGGTCCTGTAAAATAAAGTCCTAGAATTTGTTGACCTATTTCTTGCTCGAAGAATAGATCTTCTACCTTTTGATGTAGTTCATCCCATATCAAATCAGGAAGACCGTAAAATAAGCTATGAAAATCCATAATTTCCCTATGTTCTCCTAACTAAAAAGGAATATCTTCGCTCTCAGGGTCCCAACCCTGTGATGGTTTAGCACCTGTTGGTTCTTTTGTGTTTGTTGCATTAGAGAATTTTTCTTGACTTCCGTTTCCATTCCATTCATCTTTTACGGCATTGATAAGGCTCCAGTATTCTTTTTTTGCTTCTTCGTTCTTCATGTCGAATTTAATAACGTCGAAGTACTGGTCTTTGCCATCTTCGTCTGGTTTGTTTGATTTTTGCGAAGGAGGAAGAACAGCAATTCCACTTCCGTCTTTCTTTTTAAAGATCTTAAACCCACGAAATGTCATGTAGTTATTAATTACTACGTCGGCAAATCCCAGTAGACTTCCTGATTCCCATTTCTTGATGTACACTTTTGTAATATTCATTTCTTTTCTCCTTGTTCTACCAGTTAGTTATACCAACTAGATCTATAACTTGTCCATCTTTATACATGAACATTGTTTCAAAATGAGTTCCAGGTTGTTCGCTTACTGTGCAGACAGACCAATT